>Ga0334889_1002685_pt1 | contig 19417 bp, 16 predicted proteins | sample GraSluR1_MG_2_FD_207222 | JGI IMG/M metagenome (GOLD analysis project Ga0334889, IMG submission 207222) | Sludge microbial communities from methane-producing bioreactor in Wageningen University, Netherlands - Granular Sludge_8_08-R1 | ecosystem: Engineered > Bioreactor > Anaerobic > Unclassified... | reverse complement strand
TCATCTCCATGAATTTGGCGTACACCGGCCTGGTGACGAATATACCCACCAGTATGCCTATGATGGTGGTGATGGCGAAACCAGTAAGCACACCTATACCGGTGGCTCCCCTGGTAAATCCAACGTACGCCACGGGTAACATGGCTGCGATGAGGGTTGCTGCAGCGGCATATATGATGAAGAACGCACTTCTTATCCTTACCCTGAACCCGGTGAACCTCTTGGTGACCTTAGATTTCCTGGCACCGGTTTTTGCTTGCTTACCTTTCTTACCCTTTTTGGCCTTCTTGGGTTTCTTAGTTTTCCGAGGGGTGGATTCTTTGTCCTGGTCTTTACCCTTCAAGATCTCATCGGTGATGATGATCTGGTCATCAACTCCCGTTCCTATAGCGGCTATTATACCGGCTATAGCGGCCAGGTCTATGTTCTGACGTATTACCGTGGCAATTCCCAGGATGAGTATCAGTTCAGCAACACTGGTAAATATTATGGGGAAAACCAGCTTAGGATCGCGATATTTAAGGAATATGATGATGGATATCACGATCAGGGCTAACCCACCAGCTATTAAGGCCCCAGTTTTAAACTGATCACCCAAGTTCGCCGATACAGTACTAATACCAGTTATACTTACCGATACCGGCAGTGAACCTGACTGCAGGATGGTCTGGATATTTTTAGCCTCGTCCTGGGCCTCGGTAGATGAATTCGCCGTTCCCCGAACATTCACATCAGTTGAAGCCACTCCATTAGCCAGTCCTTCATCTAATTCTGGCGAAGACACCAACTGACCATCAAGGTACATATCCACTGGTTGTCCTGCTTTACCCCTGGCTAGCTGGGCGAATTTATTGGCGGCTTCAGGGGTTATGGTGAAGGGAACTTGCCAGGTGTTTCCTTCGATAACATAGGCTTTTACTGTGGTGATGTCTGAACCCACCAGAACGGTTTCATTACCTATCTTGGCCTCGAATTTACCTGGCGTACCCACCAGGTCAGTTACTTCATCTGGACGGACACCGGCTATATCCACGATAACGTCCTGATCACCACTGGCTCTTACCTGGACATCCTTGACACCGAAGGCGTTCAGACGCTTCTCCAAGACACTGGTTACAGTATTCATGGTGCCGGCATCCACTGGTTTTTCCAGGTGGATCTCTATCTGTGACCCTCCCTGAAGGTCAAGGCCCTGTGGCACTCCTAAAATAGTGATGGCGGCCAGGCTACCAATTAGTAAAACGATGAGTAATATGACTCGATAGTCTTTGAAAAATTCTGTTATTGATTCTTTCATCTTCTAGCCTCCATGTACAATCTTAAAACTCCAAGGTTCATCAGCCAGGTGGCCAGTACATCCGCCACCAGTCCGATGATGAGCACCGAAGCTATCTGACTTAAAGTATGTGCAAAGGGCATGAAAAAAATCACCACCAGGTACAAGGTGATCATGGAAGCTATGGCCGCTGCGGCCATGGTGAAACCGGTTTTCATGGCGTCAATAGCTCTTTCATTTATGGTTCCTTCCCTGCGTTTCAATACCCGTGTGGTTAACAGGATATCTGTATCCACACTGTAACCGATAAGCATCAAAATAGCACCCACCGATGCCACAGATAAGGGTATTCCAAATAGAGACATACCACCCAGGGCTATGACTATATCAGAAAACGCAGCCAGTATCACGGCTATGGAGGGTACCAGTTCCCTAAATACTATGAAAACCGTGATGGCCATAAACAGGAAGGCGAAGGCTATGGCATAATAGACCTGTGTCAAAGCCCGTTCACTTAAAAGCGCCCCAACTGATTGGAGGCTTTCGATGGTTCCAACACCAGCAAGTACATTGGTTAATTTAACAGCATCTGTCTCCCCAGCAATTTCCACTGTGGCCTTTTGGTTGACGATGGAGGTTACCTCCACCTGGTTGTTGCCAATTCCATTTGAAATTATGCTCTGGAGCTCCTGAGCACTGGTATCCTGATGGAGATCTATAACAACATTTGTACCGCCCCTAAGGTCTATACCCTGTGTTAAACCGTTGGTGGCAAGTAAAACCAGAGCAATCACCGTAATTATTACTGGGATTGCTATTAATGGCTTATATGAACTTAAAAATTTATCTACGTAGGACATTGAATCACCTGAATTTTCATAATTTCTTAAAATAATTTACATGGTAGTGTGAATTATTTGGTAAATTTGAATATATTTTTTTGGTAATTTGAATATATCAATGAATCTCTTCCTTTTTCCATCTTCAACTTTTCCTTAATATATATTGTTAATTTATAAAAACTTGTTATTTTTGAATTTTACCTGGTATTTAATTAAAGATAAAAAAATTTTAAAAAAAAATATTGGATTTCCCGGTATTCATCACCGGGTGTAATTTCAGGATTAGGGGTGTAATCCCAGGTATTCCAGTGATTCGGTTTCTTTAAAGGCGTACATGATGTTCATGTTGTGTATGGCCTGTCCTGAGGCTCCCTTAACCATGTTATCGATACTGGAACCGATAACCAGTCTTCTGTTTTCATCCTGTTCGAAGATTCCGATGTGACAGTAGTTGGAACCCCGTACCGAACTCAGTCTGGGGATTTCACCAACATCTAAAACATTCACGAAGGGTTCTCCTTTATAATAGTTATCGTATAATTCCTTCACATAGGAAGAGGTGACATCCTCCACTGGGAAGGTGTGAACTGTGCTCAGTATTCCCCGGATAACAGGTACCAGGTGGGGTGTGAAATGTACAGTTACATCACCGAATTTGGACAGTTTTTCCTGGATCTCCGGAGCGTGACGATGGTTAGTAACCAGATAGGGGATTACGTTGTCTGCGACGTTGGCGTACATGGTGGTCTCTGACGGTTTAACACCAGCACCACTCACCCCTGTCTTGGCATCGACGATGACCCGATCAACCAGATTCTCAGCAACCAATGGCAGACTGGCTAATATGGCTCCTGTAGGGAAGCATCCCGGGTTAGCCACCAGATCAGCTTTTTTAATCTCCTCACGGTATATTTCCGGCAGTCCATAGACTGCTTCCAGGGGGTGCTCATGTTTTAATCCATACCATTTCTCATAAACGTTTATATCATCGAAGCGGTAATCACCGCTTAAATCGATTACCTTAATCCCCTTCTCCACCAGTGGTGGTACGATGTTCATGGACGCCCCATGTGGTGTGGCTGTGAAGACCAGATCAGCTTCCATATCTTCTGGTTTTACACTTTCAAATTTCAGATCCGAATTCTGCAGGTGGGGATGGACCTTATGTATGGGCTGACCAGCCAACTTCCGGGAGGTGGCAACTGTGACCTCTGCCTGGGGGTGGTTGTCCAGCAACCGGATTAGTTCTCCGCCGGTGTAGCCGTTAGCCCCTATTATGCCTATTTTTATCAAGTTTAAAACCTACTTGAATCTTGTGTGTAATTATTTGTTTATCTATTATTTAGTTATCAATTGTTTATCTTTCATTTAGTTATCATGGTCCCTATACCGCTCTTGGTGAATATTTCCAGGAGCAGGGAGTGTTTTATCCGTCCGTCTATTATATGTGCAGATGAAACCCCGTTTTTCACGGCGTCCATGCAGGTCAGGACCTTAGGGAGCATTCCATCCTTAACTATGCCCTGTTCGATGAGTTCCCGTGTTTCATCCATATTCACCCTTCGAACCAGGCTCTCTGGATCATCAGGGTCTTCCAGAATTCCAGGTACATCGGTGAGTATGATTAACTTTTCCGCACCTACATGGGAGGCTATATCACCAGCCACTGTATCAGCGTTAAGGTTCAGTGTTTCCCCACTTTCATCAACGCCTATAGGGGATATGATGGGTATATAATCATTTGAGGTGAGAACATCGACTATTTCCGTGTTTATGGAGTCAATCTCCCCCACCAAGCCCAGGTCAACCATCTTTTCTTCTCCGTTGTGGTCAACCACCATATGGGGGGCGCGTTTGCGGGCCTTTATGAGTAAATTATCTTTACCTGATATGCCCACCCCTTTACCTCCGTGGACTCCGATGTTGGAGACGATCTCCGTGTTGATCTTCCCAACCAGGACCATCTTCACGATATCCATGGTCTCCTGGTCGGTCACCCGAAGTCCTTCTATAAACTTGGGTTCCTTACCCAGTTTACTCATGGAGCGGGAGATTTCTGGTCCCCCACCATGGGTGACAATGGGCTGCATGCCCACATATTTTAAGAGCACTGTATCACGGGCCGTGGATGTTTTGGCCTCGGCATCTATCATGGCATGGCCCCCATACTTTATCATGATCTTCTTTTTATGGAATTTCTTGATGTAGGGCAGTGCTTCAACTAATATGTTGACTGTTTCCATTTTATGAGCCTCAGTTTCGAATTTCTTCAATAGTACCATGTTTAATATCTTCTCTAATCATTTTAATAATACTTTGCATGTGGAGGTCTCTCAAGTGGAGTAATCTGCGTTGATCCGCACGTAATCGTAGGTCAGATCACAGCCGAAGGCTGTGGCTTCGGCCTCTCCCAGGGACAGGTCCACGGTTATCTTAATCTCCTCTCCCTTCATGATCTCTTCTGCGGTTTCCAGTTCCTCTGATCCCTCGAAAGCCTTTATATTTCCGTCGTTTACTATGGCCACCTTTTTATGGGGGGATTCCAGGGTGATGGTCATGGTTTCAGCGTCCATCTCTGCTCCAGAGTACCCTACCGCCGCGGCGATACGTCCCCAGTTAGGGTCCCCACCAAATATCGCGGATTTAACCAGTGGTGAGGTCACTATTGCCTTGGCTGCTTTACGGGCGTCTTCTGTAGTTTGCCCTCCTTTAACCACCGCCTCGATTAGCTTGCTTGCTCCTTCCCCGTCACGTGCTATAAGCTTCGACAATCCAGTGCACAGGTATTCCAGGGCTTCCTGGAATTTATAGTCTATTCGGCCAGAGCTTCCGCTGGCCATGAGTATCACGGTATCGTTGGTGCTTACATCACCATCTACAACCATCATGTTGAATGTATTGGAGACGGCCTCCTTCAGGGATTCACTGAGTTCCTCTGGGGTTGCCTCTACATCGGTGGTTATGAAGCAGAGGAAGGTGGCCATGTTAGGTGCGATCATACCTGATCCTTTACAGATACCACCGATCCTGAATTTCTCCCCGGTGGTTGAGGTTGATTCCACTGCCAGTTCTTTGGGAAGGGTATCGGTGGTCATTATGGCCTCTGCTGCGTCCCGGGATGCTTTTGGTGAGTTTTCAAGTTTTAGAAGGGCCTTGTCTATCAGGTGATTTATGGTGTCCATGGGCAGTTTCCTGCCTATTATGCCGGTGGAAGCTACGGCTACGTCGCTACTTTTAATGTCCAGGGCGTCAGAGACCTTATCTCTCATCTGCCGGGCATTTTCCAGGCCTTCTTTGCCTGTGCAGCAGTTGGCGTTTCCACTGTTAGCCACGATGGCGGAGAGCTTCCCATCCTCCAGGGATTCCTTGCTCACCAGTACTGGGGCGGCCAGTATCTTGTTCCTGGTGAAAACTGCCGATGCGGTGTTATCTTCACTTACTATGAGTGCCATTCCATAGTCGTCTTCACAGGAACCAGCTGCCAGTACCCCTTTTACTGCACAGATTCCTCCTGGGATAAATTTCATACTAGTTTTCCTCTTAATTCGTTTATTTTGTTAGTTTATAATGTCAGATAGTGGTTATAAAAATATCTGTATAAGGTATTACATAAATTAGAATTTAAGTTATTCTCTTTTTAATATAGAATTAAGTTTATTTTTCCTTTTTTAAATTAGAATTTCAGATTATATCTTTCCAAATTTTAGATATTATCTTTTCATTAATTGGTGGTATTGTTAGAGCTGGGGGGATTATCGTTTCCATTATCCTGACTGTTAGATTGTCCACCAGTGGGTGTGCTGGGACTCGTGGGTGTCTCTGGTGTTGATGTGTCTGTGGTACCTGTGTTGTTGTATTGGTTGGAGTCGTAAATGGCCGGGAGATCGCTATTTTGGGTGGTGTTGAACATGTTTGGGGAGTCCAAACTCGGGAACTGTCCGGTTACCAGTACAGTGCCTGTTCCAAAGCCAAATGCCATGATGGATACCAGCATGGCCACCATCAATTTTCCCTGTATTTCCGCTTTCATAGAAATAAGATCCTTTGTAGATTAATAATTCCTGGAATTAATTTTGGCTTACAGATAAATTAATTTTACTATTTCTATCTGGTTGCCGCATAAAGCAGGGCCAGGATGACCCCGAATACTCCTAGTTCCCATCCTCCCAGTACGTAACCTCCCAGGTCTCTGCCCATTAAGTTCCATCCAATGAGGGTTAACAGGAATACGAAAATGAATATGAAGATTACATGGCCGGTCTTCTCAGACAGGAATCCCACCACTGTCCTGGTGAACTCTGAGGGTATGTAGTAGGCGTAGATTCCATCGGCCAGGTCGAAGACCATCACCGGGCTGTTGTTCCATATCTTTATATTGTCAGCCATCTGTGCTCTTTCACCGGCTTCTCTCCTGCTTTTACCCACCCCTATTCTCAGGCGGGCTCCGTTGTTCAGGGCATGCCAGGCAGAATCGATACCAGCTCTTAAAGCGGCGTCTTTGGTGGGTAGGTTGGCTACTAAGTCGTCTCCCCCCACCCGGTATCCTTCTATCTTTCCTTTACAGTCCGCCTGGATGAAGTTCTTTATCTCGTTCATGATCTCCACCAACCGATCCCTACCCTGTTCTTCTATGAATCCGGTGGAGTCGATGGCGTCCAGGAATAGGTAGTTATCGTAGACTACTGGTTCGCCTTCCAGTTCACCTATTTGTGAGGAGAATGTTATGGCGAACTCTCCGCCGAGTTTGGTGAAGCCTATTCCACTGGTTTCACCGATCTCCCGGTTGAGGTTTATGGATCTTTCAATGGCCGCTGCACCGGTCATACCCACCGCTGCCCGCACATCGATGCCCTTCTCTATACCCAGTTTGATGAGTTCAACGGAGACTCTTATAGCGTCATTTTTAGATAAGAGACGTGAAACTATTTCACTATCACTTTTTTCTATAATCTGCCCATTGTTGTCTTTTATAAGCTCCACGAATTCTTCTATTATCTGCCGGTTTCTCTGGAAGATTTCCAGGTACAGGTAACGGTCGCTTCCCATGATTATGTTGCTCAGGAGGGCGTATTCGTTCACGTCATTTTCGGCTGGTTTTAACTCTAAAAATCGCCTGTTTTCGGGTATGTTCCCCCGTCCTACTTCCTTCAGGACAGTCTGGAATATGTTCTGGGTGGTGATGTGGGCTTTTTCAATCTCCAGGAGCATGGTGTGGGTGTAGTTTATCATTTCCACGTACTCCCTTTCCCGGTCGTTGGTAGGGTAGTATTTGGTGCCTATGCTGACCACTCTGCGCCTGAGTAAGAATGAGAAGATACTCCGTAGGATCCTGTCTTTGACCATTTACTTTTCTCCTCCCTTTTCAAGGGTTATGTCGAAGTGTCCTGGTTTTTCCATGAGCATGCTGGGTTTGACTGATACGATAGGGAATTTCCAGGTTCCTAATCTTGCTGCTACGGTGCTTGCAATGTTTCGGGAGTTTTTCTTAACGAAGGAATAGTCATGATCGTTGATGGTGATGTTCACGTTGTAGGGGGATTCTTCTAATATATCATCGGAATAGACGATGTTAAGTTCGAATGATCCCGGCTTGGTGAAAAGATCATTTCTCACCGCCACCAGGGGTGCGTGGTCCAGTTTCAACCGGTCCCCAACGGTAACTGCTATGTTACCAGCGTTGCGGACTGCGTCCCTGTAATCCCGGGGGCTGATAAGTACGAAGATGATGAAGTCGCTGGTCTTCTCCACCTCGTCCACCAGGCTCATCACCCTACCAAATAGGGGTATCTTCAGGAAGGCATTTTCTAACTTAGAATCGATGCTGTCATCGTTGGTCTTGGTTATCCGGTCAATTGCTTCCTTGGCAACGGCTATACCACTTAATTTCTTGTTCTTCTTTAACTTGTAAGAGTCGTATCCTTTCCTGTCGAATTCCGTGAGGATCTGGTTACATATCTTCTGTAAGATGTTCTTGACTTTCTTGGGCTTCGAGGATGACCCAATATTTATCACACCCTCTTTGAAGCTGTAGGGAATTCTCCTGCTTGAGATGTCCTGGAACTCATCGTTATATTCCCGGAAGACATCGTTGGAGAGTATCTTGGCATCTTCCTCTTCAGCCATCTTCAAAATGTAGTGATCTGCCGTGGTGCCGGAAGGTACCTGCTGAATCTTATCTTCATCAAGGAGCTGGTTAAACTCCTCCTTCTGGTCTATTTCGTGACGCAGTGATGCGTCGGCTATGAGGATGGGTTCGTATCCCAGTTTTTGGAGAGCTTCCGCTGCCTTGATTATATATTCTAAACTGGGCTTGGCATCTCTTCTCCTGCCATAATGGGCTACGTTAGAAGCATCAACCACTACCTTCAAACTTTATCACCTGCATGTGTTATCATATTTTGCCAGAGTTATCTGTTTTCCATCGGTACCCCGGAGGATAATTTCTATTGTATCCTCATCTATATTAATTGTATTATATGAAGGGAAGGTTTTTCCCCTTAATTTAAGGGAGGATGCAGTTCCCGCCGTGGCGAAGGTGGTCTCTTCCATCATCCATACATGGGGCATATGTTTATGTCCGGAGAGTACTAAATTAGCACCTCCATCTATTATTGATTGTAGTATATCTCCTGCATCACTTAAAACATTCCTTTCTCTACCAGTTTTAGGCACTGGTATGATGTGGTGGTGCAGGGCTATGATCTTGTAGAGATCATGATCCTGGGCTTCCTTTAACTCTTTCTCCATAAATTCTTGCTGGGCTCTTCCCACTTTACCATAGTCCAGGTCTGGCTCGCTACTATCAAGTCCTATAACTTTGATGCCTTTATCTTTTAAATCTAATGTTCTGCATCGCCTTTTAATGATATCACTGAAGCACTGATCACCCACGTGTCGGGCGTCGTGGTTTCCGGGAATTGCCAGTAGAGGTGTGTCTATGGTATCTATATATTCCGCTACCTTCTCAAATTCCATGTAGTACCCGTTTTCTGTGAGGTCTCCCGTGAGGATGGTTACATCTGGATTCATTTCATTTACTTCATTTATCACTTTAACCAGTAATTCCGGCCTAAAGGCCAGAGCCCCTACATGTAAATCAGAGATGTGTGCGACAACGGCCATTAGTTTAACCTCATGATACGTGCAATATGGGCCATTTAGCTTAACCTCATGATGGCTTCTGCCAGATCACCCTGGGTCTCCTTTAAAGCCTCCAGGGCCTTTTCCTTACTTGCCCCGGTCTGGGCGGATACCAGTTCCACGTCGTCATCTGGTATTTCCAGTTCCACATCTATTTGCTGTTCCTTGGCTTTCCCGGTTATCTGGTAGGTTTGTTGGCCCATATAATTCATTAGATTTACCTTGGGGTTGGTGATGACCAGTTCCTTATCTTTAAACTTTAAGACAACTTCGGTAACACCTTTCACATCCTTCATGTCCATGCCCATCTGTTTCATGGCTCTCTGCATCTGCTTCAACTGTTTAGGGTTCATTCCAGCAGTGGGTAACATTAAAAACCTCCTTTTCTAGTTTTAACAGCCTGACCGGTGTTAAAACTTGTAAATTCCTCTGCATTTAAGATTGATTTTCCAAAGGCCAGGAGTTCATCATCCTGGTTAACCACCAGAACTTCTTCACTGGCTCGGATGTTCATATCACAATCTATAATAAATTTAGCAAATATACTTTTTCCCTCCCGGGCAAAGGGTTCTGCATCCTCATTCACCACCACCCGGTTAACAGGGTAGGGAAGATGGCTGTGCAGTCTCCGGGCGCCCTCCATTCCCAGTACCAGCACCCCGTCCCGGGCCCTCAGGGTGGCAATCAGATCATCTTTATCATATATGTGTCTTATTTTACCAGTCTTTTTGCTTTTAGTAATATTTGTATCTCCCTCAAAAAGAGCTTTTCCAGATCCACTACCAAACTGGTAATCGGCCATGTACTCCACTTTTTCCTGGTCACTAACGATCTGGTCCTTTGGCGGTGCCTGGTTCAGGTTTCCATGGGGCACACCAAGGGTCCTCGGCCGTAAATCAAAGACATCCAGAACCTTTTCACTTATAACTACTTCCCTGTATGTATCAATTATAGCTTTAAGGTGTTCATTGAGGAATTTCCGGGAATCCTGATCAATTATCTGGGGTGATTCGTTCTGTGCCAGTGGATACACGTCATCGATCTCCAGGGGGATGAATACGAAGGGTATATCTGCAAATGCAATTTGCAAGTCGTCCGTTTTTCTGAGATCCGGGTTAAACGTGTTGGAAAAAAATATCTCAAGATCTGTGTCTATATGTTTGTGGTAAGGCTTTTCAGCAGGTGGAAGTATAAGTAACCTTTCCCTATGGGGCAGTCTTTCTAACCGCTCCAGGTGACGGTACACCTCCGGCCGATTCAGTGATTCAGGTCCCGAATAGAAGAATGCAGATTTTTTATAGGGTGGATCGTACATTTCCAGTTCCTGCTTGTACTTGCCCAATTTCCGCACTGCGTCCAGGAGGTAGGGGTGGTTTCTGGCCCGGCGTTCCACCATTTCCCACAGGTTTCCATCAGCCATGGCCTGCTTGATCTGCCTTATCTCCGCGAAACTTATGTGCAGGTTGTGCTGTGCCAGTAGTTTGGTCCTCTCATCCTTTTTCATCTGCCGTAAGTCCTCAGGGTGGTAGTTATTACAGATAGGGCAGCTGCAGGGCATCTCCACCAGGTTCTCCAATTTATACGTACCATCTGGCATTAGTAACCTGTCGTCCTGGGCGTAGAGTATGTACGCTGCGCTGTCGAAGAGGTCGCAGCCCAGGGCCACGGCGAAGCTGAATATCATGGGGTGTCCAGCACCCATAAGGTGCCTGGGCCGTGAATCAGGCAGGTGCTCTACACTGGCCATAATCACATCTAATAGGGTGGAATACTGATAGGACTCCATCAAGGGTACCACCGCACCGATGGGGTGTACCTGGAAGTCCATCCCCCCCAGTGCCTCTGCACATTTCGCCCTCAAGCTGGGATACGTGGATCCCTGTACCACCGAGTTAAGCATCAGTTTGTCCCGGACTTCTAAGGCCTCCCGGGCACGTTCGATGGTGATTTCCATCTCCTCTTCAGCCCTCCCCATGCTCACGAAGGGGGGGGTGGGTATATCCAGTGACGTCCCAATATCGGTCCCGATTTTTTCCTGGAACTCGATGATCTCCCGGTTACTCATATCGATATCACCATAGAGTGATAGTTGGAATGAACCAGAATCGGTCATTATGGGTCCGTTGAAGTTGATAAGTTCATGAACACCCTTCTCCAGTGCAATTTCCCTTAAGTCCTGGTTTTTATATATTAAGTAAGCGTTGGTTATCACCATATCCACCCCGTACTTAGATACGTCCAGGGTCTGCTTTCCCGGGTGGATAACCGGCATCAAAGCCGGTGTCTTAACCTTCCCATGGGGAGTTTCCAGTATACCACTCCGTCCACGGGCGTCTTTGTATTTAATTTCAAAGCTCAAAGTATTGATCTCCTGTATTAAGTGAAAAAGAAGTTTCTATTTATGGTTTCTTAAGTATTAATCTTAATCAGTGGATATTAATCATTCATCGTGACTATTGATCTTAATCTATGGCTCATTTCATAAATTCTTTCCCTCGAATTATTGAAATTCCCACAACCCCCACCACATATACACTCCTTGTACTGGGGACATACCACGTACCGGGCTTCAGGTGATTTTAAATCAGTAAAACCAAGCTTTTTCAGGTTATTTAGTACTCTTCGTTTTAGTCTACCCTCTTCAAGTTCTCCATTAAGGTATATGGGGGTTTTGACTGTTGATGAGAACTTAATCTTTCCCCTCGAGATTTTACGTTCCTCTTCTCTGCGCTTTAGAATGTCCTGGGATGAACCTTTAAAACCAGGGTCTTTAAATGGAATACCCGCATCGCTGAGGGCTATCATCCTTTCGTCATCTGTGCTAAGCGGTTTGTCTATCATCTCTGGGTTTAAAGACGCGACTGTTCCTCCACTCCTCCTGAAGGACGGCCCTTCACCCACGTGAAGACCAGTGTTAACAACAGCGGATCTCACTGGGGCGGCAGAGGTGTAGGTCAGGATAACTCCATTATTCTTAAGTAGATTCTTTAAAGACTCGAAGAACTCGTTGGTGTAAAGCTCTGGAGATTTTAAAGGAGAGAAGGGATCGAGGAATACTGCGTCGTAAGTCTTCTTTTGGCTTTTTAATTCTTTAACTACGGCCCGGGCATCGTCTATGTGCAGATTGATCCTGATTCTACTGGTTATTTCTTCTTTAAAATGTTTGATAGCGATGTCCCCATCTTCATATAGCTGGTTTTCCACGGCTTTTTGGATGATTTTATAGGATTTTAGGGGTGTTTCAAGTAATAATGCGAGTATTATAGTTTCTCTGGATATCTCTACCATATCTAGGTCCATCTGGACATGGTCATCCAGATATTCGATACATGACGCTGCGTTGTAACCCAATCCACTGCATATGTCGAGTATGGCCACTTTATCTTTACCTTCCAAGTGTGCTGGCTTCACGAATTTCTCCAGGGCCTCCGATAATGCACCGTGTTGGGTGTGCATGGTCTCAGACTTAACACCTGAGATATCTGATTTAAGGGTGTACGAGCCATCATCTGTTTCAATTAAATGTTCCTTTAAAAGATCTTTAGCATTTTCTCTGGCAGCTTCATCACCCCTCCCTTCATCCAAGAAGTTTCTTGCGATTTGAAGGGCCTCCTCATGGATGGTTAAGGCCTTATATTCGTGGTTTTTCATTGTGTTAAAGTATATTTTTGATGATAAAAATTAATGATGCTGAATCTTTAATTTGAATGTGTTAATCATAGTATTTTCCATAAACCATAGTATTTTCCATAATTTATGTTGATTATTTTTTGCATGGTAAAATATAAATTGCCCAGTGATATATAGTTTACATGGTGATTTCATGATAATCGAAACAAAGGTATATAAAAAAAATCAGACCACAATACCTGCAGAATTAAGAAAAAAACACTCAGTAAAGCCTGATGATATAGTGGAATGGAAAGAAGATGATGAAGGGAATATACAGGTAAGTTTTAGGAAAAAAGTCAAAGTTGATGATATTATAGGGATAGGTAAAACAAAAGAAAGGACTAATGCTGTAAATTTAAAAAGAAGTTTATATAGATAAAAAAAAATTTAAAAGGTATATAGAATGGATGTATTTTTAGACAGCTCTTTTATAATAGCTTTAATATTAGATAAAGACGACTTAAACCATAAAGCTATCTCCATAGAAGAGAAAGGAATCTTCAACAATGATTGTTACATCTCAAATTTAATTATCAATGAAGTTATAACCATCATAGGAAATAAGACAGACAAAACAACAGCTAAATATGCCTATTATTTCCTCAAAGACAACTGTATTTTAATTAATGAAAATGAAATAAGCCATATTAACGATAAAACCATGGAAACCTACATTAAATACGATACTAAACTGTCATTTACAGATAGTTCAATCATAGCAGTAATGAAAGAACACGAAATAACCCACTTAGTATCCTTCAATAACTACTTCAATAAAGTAAAAGAAATAACCCTGATACATTAAATATATGAACCAATTAGATTTTATGTTCAAAAGATTTGTTTTTACCCTTTAAAGATATTGATAAATGCTTAAACGTAATCTATAGGTGTGTTTTCAATGGTCAAAATCATAGGAATAATTGGAAGCCCCCGGAAGGGAAGCAACACAGAAATATATATAAAAAAGGCTTTAGAATCAGCAGAAAATGCCGGTGCAGAAACTGAAATCACCAACCTGGCTAAGGCAGAAATAGAACCCTGCATAGCCTGTGACATATGTAAAAACACCGGGGAATGCGCCATATACGATGATATGAGGGAGATAACCAGTAAACTTCAGGAAGCCCAGGGTATAATAATAGGCAGCCCGGTGTACTTTGGAAACGTCACCTCCCAGCTTAAGATGTTCATGGACCGCAGCCGGCCACTCCGGATAGACTTCAAACTCAAAGACAAAGTAGGTGGTGCCATCAGCGTAGGGGCATCCCGTAACGGGGGCCAGGAGACAACTATCACCGCCATACACCAATTCTTCTTCATCCAAGATATGATAATAGTGGGTGACGGAGCACCCCTGGGCCATTACGGAGGAGCAGGAGTAAGCAGAGCTGCAGGAGATGCCTCACAGGATGATGTGGGTCTGGAGACTTCCGCCAATCTGGGTAAAAGGGTGGCTGAACTGGCCTTGAAGTTGAATCCAGACTCTGAATGATGAATAGAAATTTTTAACAGTTGAAAAATAATTTTTTATTTAAATGTTATATCACTTGTGATTTTTTTTAAGTGTTAATTTATCTTCTACCTGTGATCTGTATCTAAATTAATTCAAATTTAAAAATGAGCTATTCATATCCTCAAATAAAATTTACAGATTAGGTTCTATTTTAACAATATCTACAATAAAAAAAGGAAAAAGGGGGAAAATTTATTTTCGATTAGGTACGGCGTGTGGTGAATTTGCTGGTGTATGGTGTGATTGCGTTGCCTGCCGTGTCAGTGATACTGCCTGTGGGTAAAGTGATGGTGTAGGTTAGACCATTAATGTAGTTCCCGTTACGCGTTAGGGTTAGTGTTTTGCCGTTTATCACTTTGTATAATGGGTTTACTTTTACTCCGTTGGCATTAGTGACTTTGATACTAGTAAACGCGCTTCCGGCCTTGATATTTTCACTGAAAGTAATTACAATCGCCTTATTGGCCATATTAATTACCTTATTATTAGCTGGGTTAACACTGGTTACAGTGGGTTTAGCGTTATCCACTTTGAATTTACTAGTGAAAGTAGACAGTGCATTACCTGCCGCGTCAGTGATACTACCTGTAGGCAAAGTGATAGTATAGGTTAGTCCATTAATGTAGTTCCCGTTACGCGTTAGGGTTAGTGTTTTACCGTTAATTACCTTGTACAATGGTTTAACTGATACTCCATCTGGGTTGGTGACTTTGATACTAGTAAACGCGCTTCCGGCCTTGATATTTTCACTGAAAGTAATTACAATCGCCTTATTAACCATATTGATTATTTTGTTGTTGGTGGGATTAGCAGTGGTTACGGTGGGTTTGGTGTTATCCACTTTGAATTTACTAGTGAAAGTCGTTAGTGCGTTACCTACTGTATCAGTGATACTACCTGTTGGTAGGGTAATGGTGTAGGTTAGTCCATTAATGTAGTTCCCATTACGCGTTAAAGTCAACGTTTTACCATTAATAACCTTATATAATGGGTTTACTTTTACTCCATCTGGGTTGGTGACTTTGATATTGCTAAACGCGCTTCCGGCCTTGATATTCTCACTGAAAGTAATTACAATCACCTTATTAACCCCATTAATAACCTTATTATTAACTGGGTTAACACTGGTTACAGTGGGTTTAGCGTTATCCACAGTGAATTTGCTAGTGAAAGTCGTCAGTGCGTTACCTACCATGTCAGTGATACTACCTGCAGGCAAAGTGACAGTATACATCAGTCCATTAATGTAATTCCCATCACGAGTTAAAGTCAGTGTTTTACCGTTTATCACTTTATATAATGGATTTACTGCTACTCCATCCGGGTTGGTGACTTTAATATTGCTAAACGCGCTTCCGGCCTTGATATTTTCACTGAAAGTGATTACAATCGCCTTATTAACCCCATTAATTACCTTATTATTAGCTGGGTCAACTGTAACCACAGTAGGGGCCACATTGTCCATATCATTCACTGTTATCGTGATAGTTTCACTAGCAGTTAAACTTCCGTCAGACACAGTAAATGTAATAGGATATGTACCTGCCTGATTAAAGGTCGGAGTCCAACTAAAAGCTCCAGTAGCGGAGTTGAAAGTCGCACCCGCTGGTAAACCAGTCGCACTGTAGGTTAAATTATCACCAACAGAATCATGACCAACCACATTGAAAGATACGGACTTATTCTCGTCCACAGTTCTATCACCAATAGGATCAAGGACTGGAGCCTGATTAACAGTAATAACCTTCTCTACAGTAGCACTATCACCCGGTTCAGTGATCACCGTCAACTTAACAGTGTAAGTACCCGGAGCACTATACGTATGCGTCGGATTCTGAACATCATAAACAAGGTCACTACCATCACCAAAATCCCAAATCCAAGACGTAGGAATATTAGACGAAGTATCCACAAAACTCACATCCAAACCAGAACCGGGTGTGGAAGTGAAATTACCTATAAGATCCTGGAACGCGTAGAATAATACAGTCCCGCTGGTAAAAACGTATAAAGTACCGTCAGGTCCAATCATAGGACTTGAAACTGAGTTAGACGCGCCGAGGTTGAAGTTGTACTGCCATTTCACAGTTCCATCAGGATTAAATGCATATAACAATGCATTTCTATTAGTTCCAATGTAGATTGTTCCATCTGCACCAACAGCAGCTGTACTAATGATAGGTCCTGTGTTGTAACTCCATTTTATGTGATTGGTGGAATTATTGGGGTCTAACACGTAGAAATTACCAGTAGTAGCATTTGGTTGGGTTCCGATGTATATCAGCCCATCTGAACCAACCACAGGAATAGCACTACTGACTCTCTGAATTGTGCAACTCCATTTTACGCGATTCTCAGAATTGTCGGGGTCTAAGGCATAGAACGTACCATTATATGTTGCAATGTAGATTGTCCCATCCGGAAGAACAACAGGAGTAGATGCAACTTGACCTGTAGTATAATTCCATTTTTCTGTTCCATCAGCGGTGTTCAAAGCATAAAATAAAGGATCACTACTACTATACGATCCAAAATAAAGAGTCTTAGCATCTGGAGAAAGTGTCACCCCACCCCTGATATTGGAATTAAAATAAACCCATTTTGGATCTTCTTGATCTGGATTGGGTAGAGTAGTATCAATTGCATAAACACCATTAATGGTTGTGGCAAAGTATATTATACCATCAGGTCCCATCACCAGATTACTATGAGCTGTAGCGGCTCCAATATTGTAAGTCCACTTTTTCGTTCCATTAATGCTGTCAATTGCATATAAATCATAATTAAGGACATAAATGGTTCCATTATTCATAACCATAGGTAACTGACTTTTTGAAAAACTTTGACCACCTAAATCATTGCATGTCCATAATACAGTTCCATTAGGGTTAACTGCCTGCAATTGACCATATAGTGTACTACCATCAGAATACCAACTATAGATATATTTAGTTCCATCTTCTGTAATAGTTGTTCGTGGAGCAGCTCCGTTTGCGCCACTTATACTGTTGTTGATCCATTTTGTGGTGTTTGTTTGAGGGCCAGTATAATTAGATTGTTTATATTGGTCTGATGTAGTGCTGTTGTTTCCAGCTGCACTAACACTGCTCATGACCGTGATACAAAGGGCCAGAGAAAAAACCACAAACAGGATCAAAAATTTATTAATTTTCATTTTAACCTCCATCATTTTTCAATATTTTTTTAATTAGATGAATCCCAAAAAATTGAAAGGAATTACACTATGGGATAAATATACGATATGATAATATAAACATATCGGTCAATGTAATATCTTAACATTCTTGTTTAAACGTTTTTAACAAAGTTATAAAATAGAAATAACGATACGAATAACCAGTCATGTCAATTAGAATATTTTGTTACATTAACTTAAAAAAAATAAAAGAAAAGGAAATAGTCTCTAATCACTTAACAAACAAACCCATATTTAAGGTGGAACCGAATAAGCCCCGGGACCGGTGTTATTATGTGCCTCAGTAGTTACATCCTTGAAATCATCAGTTGCGTTGTAACCAAGGTAATTGAAGTTCACAATGATATCTCCAAGTATATCCCCAGTAGCAAATACATCATTCGTTAATATGCTGTATTCTGTATCGTCTACCACGCCTGTTATAATATTATAACACAGTTCAAGGAATGATATATTTGGGACTTCTATGGCTATACCGCCGGTTATATTGTTGTTGCATATGGTTGCGTTTAATATACCGTTGGTTGCAGCTTTTTTCCCGGTTATGTTCATTCCTGCGACTGTAGCACTTATACTGTTACCTGTAATAGTTCCTTTGAAGTTTCCGCCCAGGAATATGCCGTATTGAACGTCGTCGATTATATTGCCTTCAATTAGTGTAGGGGCATATGTATCCATATCTATGGTGGTATTGTGGTTTACAAGTGAGATACCGTCGCGGCCGTTGTTCATGTCGGTTATTGTGTTGTTTGCTATTATAAGGCCGCCATAGTGCATGAAAATGTTGATCCCGTCATCACCATTCGTTATGGTGTTGTTTGTAATGTTACAATTGTAGACGTTGGATCCAGTTATACCGTCTGCAGTGTTGTTGTTAATGTTGATGATGAAATCTTTTATGGTCACTCCATTTGTGCCTGTAATTGTGAAAATAGAAGATCCACCACCAACAAGAGTTGCTCCGTTACCTAAAAAGGTCAAATTATTCTTGTTAACTGTCAGTGCAATGCCAGTACTGCCATTATATGTAGCACTTGCATTTACAAAATCTAGGATATCTCCAGCTGTAGCACCATCAATGTAGCCTTGAATTACCGAATTGTTCATGTCAGAAGTTATATTCCAAGTAGTAGCAGACACTGGCCCCATCAGGACAGTTAGGGCAATTAATAATGCCAGTATGCCTGCTGTATTTATCCTTTTCAAATGTATCCCCTCCATGATTTTTACATTTCAATTACAGATATTTATTTTCAGATACAAATTTCCAATCCTGATTTCTTTCAATATCTCGTTACTATGCTACTTTCTTTCCTTTGCCTCCAATCACCCCTGCTTGTTGACCATATGCTTCCACCCTTTTGGGGGAGTTAAAAAAAAAACGAAATGCATATGACAACAATTCGATGCTAATGTGTAGAACGCTGTAATATAAATAACTTTCGAATTAATAACAATTTCACAAAGAAATACAAAAAATTCATCTCTGATATGACGCTTTAAATACTAAATTAAACATTATTAAAATAATATATAAATATATGCCATTAAAAATCTTTTATATCAAATAAATATCAATAATTAATTGAATAACATTAAAAAAATGAAAATTCTAATTATAAATTTTCGCTCATCTCCCTGTATGTGTACATGATTGTAGGATGAGTTTAAGTGCTTTTTGAAACCAGTTTATTCCTTTGTTGAAGGTGAATTGGAAAAATTTTACATATGTGTTAAGATTGTTCTTGGAAACG
>Ga0334889_1002684_pt1 | contig 19425 bp, 18 predicted proteins | sample GraSluR1_MG_2_FD_207222 | JGI IMG/M metagenome (GOLD analysis project Ga0334889, IMG submission 207222) | Sludge microbial communities from methane-producing bioreactor in Wageningen University, Netherlands - Granular Sludge_8_08-R1 | ecosystem: Engineered > Bioreactor > Anaerobic > Unclassified... | reverse complement strand
TCAAAGAAATCAGCCAGTAGAGTGGCTGCTTCTTCCGATTTTTGTTGCAGCAAGAGAATTTTTATTTGGTAATAAACATAAAAATGCTCCTCGTTAATCTCTTCTGACCACCGCGCGAGGACCTTCTCCAATGCAGCAATCTGGTCGTATTCCCAGAGCAAAGCACAATATTCAGCAAAGAGAGGCATATCAGTGATAAGATCCTTCTCGCAAGACCTCAACATCACCAACGCTTCGCCCCACTTTTCCTGCTTTATCAACAATCGAATAAGAGCAAAAGACAACTCCTTACTCGCCGGATTGTGCCTTAATCCCTTTTCAAGTGTGTGCTGAGCTAGATCACATCGCTGAATATTCTGGTAACAATTCGTCAGATCAATCCATAATTGGGTATCGGTAGCCTTAAATTCCACCGCACCACCCAACGTCACAATGTCTTCGCGAAACGATTGGTTGCGCACACAATCATTTTCTATGACGTTCGCGGGTGTTTTTCCAGGCAACTCAGTTAACATGATTCATTAAAATTGAAAGATCAAATAACCTGCCCCGACAAATAACAGGCAGCCGATCAGAACCAAAAAGATGCCAATACCCGTAGCGGTCTTGGTTAATTGATTAAGCGAGTCAATCAAGGATGAGGCGTTTCCCACCAATCCCGACATATCATTATTTACCCCAGCCTTTGCCAGCTTGGTAACCTGATCGGCAATAACATGAACCTCTTTGCTGAATGACTTTCTTACCAGTACAAAAATTCCGCCAAGAATCGATATCACCCCCAGCCCGATCAAGCCGATGACAAACAGGACAAGCAATTGCTCAGACTCAAATGGAATCACTTTCTCTCTCCTGAAATTACAATACTTTCAGAAGATTTAATGCAAGTTCTGTACCAGCAATCAGCGGCTTACAAAGCGATCAGGTCTTTTGGTAGCTGTGAAAGGTCTATAGTGTCTCCATCACAGAAAATGATGGCACGTTCAATGACATTTTTCAATTCGCGAACATTCCCTGGCCAATCATAATTCATCAACGCATCGAGAGCTGACTCGCTGATTTGCCTGATGTTCATACCCATTTGGCTGTTGAATTTTCTCAGAAAGAATCCAACCAACTCAGGAATATCTTCCTTGCGGTTCCTCAAGGGGGGAATCGCAAGTCCAACAACATTTAATCGATAGAATAAATCTTCCCGAAATTCACCCTTTTTCATCAACGCATGCAGGTCTCTATTCGAAGCAGCAATCACCTGTACATCAATGGGAATTTCATTTGCGCCTCCCACCCGGCGAATGTGCCTTTCTTCAAGTGCCCTTAAAAGTTTCGTTTGCATTTCCGTTGACATAGAGGCAATTTCATCGAAGAATAAAATGCCCGTATCAGCCACTTCCATCAGCCCCAATTTCCTCTTTTGGGCACTGGTAAAAGCACCTGATTCGTACCCAAATAATTCTGACTCAACAACAGTAGGTTGCATGGCACCTGAATCAATGGCAATGAAGGGTTTCGAAGCACGATTGCCGGCTTTGTGTATGTATCTGGCTATAACCTCTTTGCCTGTGCCGGTTTCTCCAGTTAGAAGAACAGATGTGTTTGTAGCGGCAGTGCGTTTCGCCTTTTCTATCAAATCTAACATTTCTTTCGATTTACCGGCGACAAAAAAAGACTCCTGACCTTGCAGTTGTCGGTAATGAATCAACTCTCTCCGCATGCGGATGAGATCAGCCGCCCGCTTGATTGACAAATCGAGTCGGTCAAATTTCACTGGTTTGGTCAAAAAATCATGCGCCCCGGATTTCATCACCTCGACAGCGGTTTCTATATCGCCGTACCCTGTAACCATGATGACCAGTGGACGGATATCAATACGGGATAATTCAGTCAATAAATCCGGGCCATACCCATCGGGCAATTCAATATCGAGCAGAATTAATTCCGCCATGTCTTTCTTTATGAATTCTCTTGCTTCAGCAATTGAGCCAGCTTGCAGAACTTCATGGCCTTTTGAAGTTAAATACTGATTGATATTTTCCCGAAAATTAATTGCATCATCAACGACCAGAATGGTTAACCCCATATTTTTCCTCCACCGGTAATTTTACCTGAAAGATCGTGCCCCCCGCAAATGATTCAACAGTGATTACACCGTGATGGGCGGTTATAATCTGCTTGCTTATCGCCAAACCCAATCCTGTCCCTTTGGATTTTGTGGAAAAGAATGGGGTAAAAATTTGGTCAAGAATTTTCACAGGCATCCCTTTGCCATTGTCAGCGACAGTGACTTCAATCTTTTTCTCATCGTTCACAGAAATTTTTACACTCAACACCGGCTCCACATCGTTCGCTTCCATCGCTTCAACGGCGTTTGAGACCAAATTCACAAAAACCCTCTCCAATGACCGTTTATCGCCCAAAATATGTGGAATCTGACCTTCGACTGTGAAGGTGAAGTGAATTCCTTGATTATCGAAATTTGGTTTCCATTTATTGGTTATCCGCTCCAATAAAGCGACCAGATCCACAGGCACGAAATTGCGTGAATCGACCAACCGCGAGAATGATAAAAATGATTCCATCATCTGAGACAATCTGTCGCAATCTTCCTCCAAACGAGTTACTATCTGGCGGTTCGGATCGTTCTCCGGCAACTGGTAAGTTAAAAGCTGCAATGAACTGGTGATGTTATTGATTGGATTTCTGGCGTCATGAGCAAAAGCTGCAATAAATTCACCTAACAAGGCACGGTGTTCCAACTGTTCAGAACGGAGAGAAATTTCAGTAATTTCACTCATATCTTTCATCAATACCATGATTTTTGGCGTCTTGGTTCCGTGCAAAACAGGAATAAGTTCCATTTTAACAGGAATTGAAAAACCTGTTCGATGGTGTATCTTAATAACCCCCATATCATGAATTGGCGTGCCATTCATGGCATTATCAAGCGATGTGGAAAAAATGGAAGGAGCAATGACAATGTCTTCAACTGGCCGTCCAAGAACATCATCGAGGCTGAAGCCCAATAACAATTCTGCTGCCGAGTTCATATCAATAATATGTCCATCATGAGATAACATAATGATTGCGTCACGCAGGCTTTGGATCTGCACATTCTTTTCAGCCACTACGTTACTCAACCGGTGGATTTCCTGACGCAAATTGCCTTCAGAAAGAAAATGGGCCACGATTGTACCCATGACAACCCGCACATACTCCACCAACCAGTTAATTTCAGGCAAGGGCTCTTTGGCGGGATCACCAGCCAGTACGAACCCAATGATTCCTTCACCGGAAAAAATGGGAATAGCAATCAGAAAATTCATGTCCAATACCGGCGACCATTCAGAGTCAAATAATGGCAACTGCCGATCTTTGCGCCAAATAATCGGTTTTGACAATAGATGAATATCTGAAATCGGCAAATTTATGGGCAATCGCCCGTTTGCTTGAGAGGATGAAGACAACCTTATTATCGGACGCTTGTCATCCACCCAATAGATCCCTACCGAATTTGCGTTCAATAAACGGCTGATCAACGATACAGCTTGGTTTTCTGCTGACTCAAGGGTTGGCAGCTCAATTAACTTGGCCAGCGACAGAATTAACCCAAACCTACCGCCTGGCTTTTTTGACAGAGGTGAGGTTTTTAGCTTTTTTCGGCGAATACGAAGCAAAAGTGTTTCGCCGTCTGTGGTAATAAAGTCGACGCTGACGCCACAGTCATACACTGCCCGTTTGGATGTCACCAGGTCAAGGTTATAAAATGAGTGATCCTCGATAACCGTTTCATCAAACAAAGGGAATATGTGTCGAATATGAACGGTGTGTGTGTCTTCCACTGGCGTTTCCAGAAGACTCCACATGGCATCATTCGCCAGAATAACCATGCCATATTTACCGTTAAATATTAATGACGGCGTCTCATCATCAAAATTGTGTTCTAATAAATTCCCACCATTTGAATCCTGCAATTCAGAAAATAATGGGGGTTGCTTAGACGGATCGAGGGAGGGTAGAATCATGATTTATTCTTCTTCGTAGGTGTGCCGGCAAAATGCCTTCCATCATTCGGTATTTAGCGACAGTTCTTCTGGCAACATTATAACCGCGCTCCGATAGTAAGCCCACCAATTTACTGTCACTCAACGGTTTCTCTTCATCTTCAATTATTTCTTTAAGCACACAACGCACACTCAGATTTCGGGTGAAAAATTTTGACAAGGGAATGATCTGTCCACTGGGAAGTTGCATGATCTTGGACGAAACCGCCCGCGAAATAGTGGACTCATGAACACCCAATGTCTCTGCTACGGCTGCCCTGGTCAAAGGTTTGAGAAACTTTTCACCTTCGACAATGAAGGGCTTTTGATAATCCACAAGATATTGCACCAACCGCAGGATTGCCACCGATCGCTGTTGCAGGCACTTTACCAATAATGAAGCTTTTTGATAATCCTGCTCCCATTTCTCCAACCTGGCAGTCGGTACAACATCCATGGCCTCTTTGAACAGTTTATTTACATTGATTTGCCTGACATAGGGAAGCACAACCTCAACCATGATTCCTTGCTTTGGATCATTGTTTATGTAATGGACAATAGCATCAGGATGTTGATAAGTCTGCAATTGATCTTTTGCTGGCGTACGTACATTGCCCCATTTGGCATTTGCCGGATAGGGATTCAGGTTTTCTGCCATGAATTCCATCACATCACAAATATCGCTGTAAGAGGCACCCGTGTCTGCCGTTATTTCTTCAAAATCCCTGTGCAGTAACGCATCCAGATAATCGTTCACGATCACAAAGACAAAATCCGGTACATCCATCAAGGTTTGTAAAATTTGCACCTGGATTTTTAGCGCTTCACTTGAATTCTCTGAAGCGATGCCGGCGGGATCGCAGAACTGTACCTTTGTTTTCACCGATTCCACTAAGGCTAAATCCACATGGAAATAACGGCCAATCTCGTCCAATGGAGCAGACAATAACCCACGATCATCCAGATTACACAGGATATGCTCTGCTATTTCATATTCCAACGGATTACAATCAGGTGCCAATTGTTGGAGAACATACTGGGTCAGATCCAATTCTCCTGCCTGAATTTCCTCAGTAGTTATTTCATCATCATCTACAATTATTGAACTGCCAGCATTTTCATAGGAAAACTCGCGCATCGGCGATAAAAACACCAACGTTTCTTCACCAGCAATTTTGGCTGCCTGACTACAAACCGGACAAACCTCAACCGGGCCTAATTGTCTGCCGCAAGCGGGACAACGCCGAAAATCCTCGGTTTCAAGGGCTGGATTCACACTCAATTCAGTTTCGATGGTCTGAAGCACCTCTTCTGTATTCATATTCAACAAAGTCATCGTCTGCGCCAGATGGGCGGTAACAGTTTGATGGCTGGTGTTGGTTAGCGTATAATTTCCTTGAAACATAGCGAATACCCTCCATAGAATTGGCAATCCGAAAAGAATGAGTTCACTCTTATGAATGACCAACGTCCTCATTATAGAACAAGCAAAAAAGATGTTGCAAGTTCTATGCCACCCCCAAAATCCGCCGAAAAAAACCTCATTGTAATTGGCGGCGGTTTATCAGGCTGTGAAGCAGCCTGGCAAGCTGCCAATCGCCACATCCATGTAACCCTGTATGAGATGCGTCCGTCTACAACAACCAGCGCCCACCAGACCGAAAAGCTATCAGAACTTGTCTGTTCAAACTCATTGGGTTCAAAACTGCCTGATCGTGCTACTGGTTTGTTGCAAGAAGAAATCCAACGTATGGGTTCTTTGATACTATCTTGTGCATATCAAACCCAGGTTCCTGCTGGCGGTGCTTTGGCAGTCGACCGTGAAGCGTTCGCAGACCTGGTAACCCAGAAAATCCAGGCCCATCCCAATATCGAGATCATTCGCGAAGAAGTCACCGAAATTCCTGACGATGTCTGTATCATTGCCAGCGGCCCTTTAACCTCGCCTAAACTTGCCAACGCTATTCAAAACCTTTTAGAGGATGAAGGGATGGCATTTTTTGATGCCATCGCCCCTATCGTCGCAGCTGATTCAATCAACATGAATATTGCTTTTCGGGGTTCCCGTTATCAACGGGGAGAACAACAACAGGGTGATTATATCAACTGCCCTTTCACCGAAGAACAGTATCATCACTTTATTCATGAGTTAATCAACGCCCAGCGCATACAGCTAAAATCCTTTGAAGCAGCCATTACAGATGGCGTAAGAGCTGGTATGCATACCTTTTTTGAAGGCTGTTTACCGATCGAAATCATGGCTGAACGTGGTAGCCAATCACTTGCCTTTGGTCCGATGCGGCCCATTGGCATCTTCAACCCACACACAAACCATCGCCCTTACGCAGTGGTCCAACTCCGCCAGGATGATCTTAGCGGTAGTTTGTTTAACCTCGTCGGATTTCAAACCAATCTGACCTATTCAGAGCAGAAGCGCATCTTCAGACTGATTCCCGGCCTGGAAAACGCTGAATTCCACCGGTACGGCCAAATGCATCGCAACACCTTTATTGCCTCACCAAAATTTCTCACCTCAACATTGCAATTAAGAGAAAACCAGAGAATCTTCTTTGCGGGTCAAATCACAGGTGTCGAAGGCTACATCGGTAACGCCGCTACCGGCTTGTTGGCTGGCATGAATGCAGCCAATTTAGTATTCGATCAACCTTTGACTAAAATGCCTCCTGATACTATGTTAGGCGCACTGGTGAACTACATAACCACAGCGCCACTGGTTACCTTTCAGCCCATGAAGGCCAATTTCGGCATCCTTCCGCCATTGCCTGAAGAGATCAAAGGAAAACGTAGCCGGGCTGCTGCTTATGCCGAAAGGGCAATACATTCATTGGAAACCTACCTGGCTTCTGTTGACAACCACGTAAAATAACCCCACTGTTTTAACATTCATGCTACACTAAAACCGTTGAATTGATCGTGTTCATTAAGGCAGGAGAGACATGCGACTTACGGAAGCTGAATGGTTAAACAACCATAAATCAACCTGGGTGTCACAGGCACTGGAAGCAACCGGTTGGGGGGTTGGACAACGAGAATCTACCCTGGATTTGCTGGACGAATTTTTTGATGTGATGATCGAAGCAATTGACACGCGAGATCCATCTACCAGCAATACCATGATCAAACGCTGGATTGACCAGGCTCTTCCCAGCGAGTTGCTGGGAGAAAAAATTTCCGTAATCATGTTTCTTAAGCAGTTAATGCAAGCAACGTACATAACTTGTCAAACTTTCCTCTCCGGAAATCGCCTAACCGCAACTTATGAAAATGTTGTTAACTTTTTTGTGTATGCGTTTCAATACGCCAGTGAATATCAAGCGCAAGTAAACATTAAACAAGCGGATGTTAACATCGCAGCGATTGAAAGAGGCTCCCAGCGTTTAGAATTGAGCAAATCCGCCTTCATCGAAATTACAGCCCATGAGTTGCGGACACCAATCTCATTAATCAAAGGCTATGCTAACATGCTGCAGTCGAGTATTCCTCTTGATGCCGAACACGAACCTGAACAACGCCTGGTCAATGGCATCAACCAGGGGGTAAATCGTCTGAATGAGATCATCAACAACATGCTTTTGGTGGCGATGATCGACAACAACCGTCTCGATTTGAGCTTGCAGCCAGTTTGGATAGGAAAAATTCTGCAGGGCATACATGAAGAACAAGAAAAGTCTTTCAGCCGTAGAAACATAAAATTCTACTTAAAAGGCAGTGGTTCTCGCGAAAAAATGATTGTCGGCGACCCATTCAGGTTGCGTCAGGCCTTGGAAAATATTATAACCAACGCCATTAAATTCACACCTGATGGCGGAAAAGTGACCGTCACCTTACGCGACTCAAACAACAAGTTTATTATCGAAATCGAAGACAACGGAATTGGTATCTCCAAAACCAACCAGATTCGTTTGTTCAATAAATTCAATTATCTGGGTGATATTTCTCATTATTCAACGACCAAAACAGATTTCAAAGGCGGAGGGCCCGGTTTAGGCCTCTATATCGCTAAAGGCATTATAGACGCTCATCACGGCAGCATCAATGTGTATTCACCCGGATATGATGAAGAACGATTCCCCGGTACTACCTTCACCATAACCCTGCCGATGAAACCGCCTCATCAGATCAACCTGAAATAGAAGGATAAAGAGTATGAATTTTTCACCTGCTGACCGAATCGCATCTTTTCAGTCGTATTATTTTGGGCGATTAGGCGAAACCATACAATCGCTGCGCAAACAGGGCAGAGACATCATCCGTCTGGATATCGGGTCTCCAGACCTGCCGCCAACCAGCGAAATTGTTGAGACACTCTATAAATCAGCAAAGCTACCCACCACCCATGGTTATACCATGCACAATGGCACCCAGAAATTTCGCAATGCTGTTGCTGCATATCTGCAGCACCGTTTTCACATTAAACTGGACCCCGAAAGCGAAATCCTTGCCTTGATTGGATCAAAAGAAGGTTTGTTCAACCTGTCGCAGGCTTTTCTCAACCCTGGCGATATCGTTCTGGTGCCTGATCCTGGTTATCCCGTTTATTCAGCCGCAGCCAAAATTGCCGGCGCTACCGTTGTAACCATGCCTCTCTTAAAAGAGAACAATTACTTACCGGACTTAAAGGCAATACCACAAGAAATTGCAATGAAAGCCAAAATGTTGTGGTTGAACTACCCCAACAATCCAACCGGGGCAATCGCCACACAAGATTTTTATCGTGAAGCGATAGATTTCGCCCGACAGAATCACATCTTGCTTGCATCAGATGCGCCTTATACTGATGTTTGTTTTGACGGTTACACGGCGGACAGCATCCTCCAAATCCCAGGAGCGAAAGAAGTAACCGTCGAGTTCAATTCACTCTCAAAGACATACAACATGGCCGGATGGCGGGTTGGCTTTGCAGCCGGCAATGCCCAGGTACTTGGATATCTAAAAACCTACAAGTCTCAACAGGACTCTGCCAATTTCATGCCTATTCTCGACGCAGGCGCTTTTGCACTGGCATCAGACCAATCCTGGCTGGTCGAGCGCAACGAGGTCTATCAAAAAAGACGCGACATCATAATGGCCAGTCTTAACACGATCGGGCTACATCCGAACACACCCAAAGCAGCCCTGTATGTCTGGTCACCCATTCCCAAAGGATTCACAGATTCCTCTATTTTTTGTGACCAATGCCTGCAGGAAATTGGGGTGAGTTTTGCGCCAGGCATCCTTTATGGGAATCATGGAGAAGGATATTTTCGCATCAGCTTTGGTTGCGAAACACAAAAAATTGAAGAGGCGATGCATCGATTGCAAACCTGGATGTTGTCTCAGGTATAATTGATTGTATGAATAAAACTAACACCTTGCCCACCCGGGCACCAAGGCAGAAGGCATTCCTTGTAGGAGTGGACTTTGCCATAGAAAAAACCCTGTTGCCGGTTGAAGATTCCTTGGAAGAATTGGCTCTTCTGGCTGAAACAGCAGGGCTTGAAGTCGTCGGTGAAATCTTTCAAAAATTAACACGGCCAAATGCTTCCACTTATATCGGAACCGGCAAATTGCAAGAAGTAATCTTGCTGGTAGAAGAATTTCATGCCGATGTCATCATCTTCGATAATGAGCTCTCTCCGCGCCACCTTCGTGAAATTGAAAAACGTCTTGAAGAATCGTTGGGCGAAGACCGCATCCACGTTATTGACCGCACAGCATTGATTTTGGATATCTTTGCTTTGCATGCCAATACCAGCGAAGGCAAACTCCAGGTTGAATTAGCTCAATACCAATACCGGTTACCCAGATTGACACGCGCATGGACCCACCTGGCACGTCAGGCCGGCGGTTCTGGCGGCCGGTCCGGCAATGGCGGTGTTGGCCTGCGTGGCCCTGGTGAAACCCAATTGGAAATTGACCGCCGTGAAATCCTTCGTCGAATCAGCTTCCTCAAAGACGAACTGGAAAAAGTCCGAGCCCATCGTGCCCGCCATCGCAAAGCGCGGAAAATACAACAAATTCCGACGGTTGCCCTTGTTGGCTATACGAATGCAGGTAAGTCCACCTTGTTGAACCTCCTGACCGATGCCAGGGTTTATGTTGCCGATAAATTGTTCGCCACCCTTGATCCGACCACTCGCAAGGTCATTTTGCCCTCAAATACCGAAATTTTACTGACCGACACGGTCGGTTTTATTCAGAAATTGCCGACTGATCTTGTTGCTGCCTTTCGCGCCACCCTTGAAGAGATTAGCGAGGCGGATTTACTGCTGCATATGATCGACATATCCCACCCAAACGCTGTTGTTCAATATGAATCCGTTATGGAAACATTAAGTGATATCGATTGCGCAGATATTCCGACCCTGACAATCCTGAATAAGATTGATTTACTTCCTCATGATTACACTGAAACGAAATTTCCTGAGGTCTTCAAAGAACCCATTTTTATTTCAGCCACGCAAAATATCGGCACGGACGAAATATTGCAGAACATCGAAGATGAACTTTTCTCCTCCTATATTCACGTTGTTGCTTTTATTCCTTATCAAGAAGGACAATTGATATCGTTCTTCCATGAGAACGGCAATGTAACAGACATCAAAAATTTAGCCGAAGGTATCGAAATATCCGGTCAACTGCCTTCACGATCAATTGCTCAATTTCAACCTTATATCACCAAAATCCAACATAAACAACGGTCAACAGAATGATGGAAATACTCTCAAAAATTATCGACAAATTGTCTGCATTTTTCGCTGCACGCAAAGGCCTTCTACCCCTCCTGGGCATCGGCATGGTCATTCTGAACTTCCTGCTATCGTTGCTAACACAGCACTTTATCGCTACCAGCGACCTGTTCCTGCATCTTGGCATTATTGTGGCAGTTCTGGGTATCATGCTCGCCTGGGCTCTATAAACAATTTGCATGCCTCAATAAACACAAACAAAGCGGGTTGATGCGATCAACCCGCTTTCAATTTTTGACTAAGAATAAATTATTCAGACGCTACGCTGATTACTTCGCGCCCCTGGTAATAGCCGCAGCTTGGGCAGACCGTGTGCGGGAGACGCATCTCACCGCAATTACCGCATTGGGTCAGATTGGCAGTTTTGAGGGCGTCATGGGCTCTGCGGCGATCACGCCGGCCTTTGGATACTTTTCTCTTTGGAAGTGGGGTCATGCTAAAAACTCCTGTATAAGATGTTTAATTATTGCATTTATTCTTTTGCCAACAGCTGAAGAATTATAGGTGAATTGACAGCAGTTGTCAAGAAGATGTCAGAGGGAAGATGTCAGAGGGTGTTGAAAAACTCGTGTAGGTTTACAATACATACTGGACAAAGGGAGCAAAAAGAATAGCAGGTAGCGGAGACCTTCGATATTGTTAAAGCGCCAACCCAACAAAACGGAGGCCAACACAACCTGCTATGACAACCATAACACAAGAAATGAAATATCGTGAGTCATTGGTGAAGTGTACCCTGGCGCAAGGCGTGGCGCGGGCATCGCGGCGCTACAACAAATCCAGATCGTACATCTATTTCTGGTTGAAACGATATGATGGCAGCATCACATCGCTCGCCAACTACTCGCGCCGCCCTCATCATCATCCCAACCAGCACCGTCCGGAAGCAATCAAACTGGTAAGGGATATGCGCAAGCGCAATCCACTTGCAAATCATCTGTGCATGCGATATAATCGACATCGTTATCGGGCGGTTAGCTCAGCTGGTTAGAGCGTTGCGTTGACATCGCAAAGGTCGTAGGTTCGAGTCCTATATCGCCCATATCCATATTAGAAACACAAAGACCAGGAAAAGTAACTGGCGACGAATTTGACAGAAACGTGAAGTCATAGGCTGAAAACTTCCGCGAATTCAACCGGTGAAAACCACCTGCAAGTGGAAACCAGAAATTGAAGTAAGGAATCCGGTTCGTTCCGTTATCAACGTAAAAGATGATGAACAATGCTTCATCAAATTGGGTGGAACCGCGTGTGAACAGCTCGCCCCATGTGGGTGAGTTTTTTTTGTTAAAGGAGAAGCAAATGGCAAACAAATCGAATGAATCTTTAGCAGACGAAAAGTTACATAAATTACGGCACTCGGCAGCGCATGTGATGGCGCAAGCGGTATTGGACCTCTTCCCGACCGCAAAATTCGCCATTGGACCGGCGATTGAAAATGGGTTTTACTATGATTTTGATCTACCGAGACCATTATCGGCAGAAGATTTAGAGCAGATTGAATCCCGCATGAAAGAAATCATCAAGCAAAGACACACCTTCGAAAAACAGGTGGTCTCAGCCGAGGAAGCCAAACAACTCTTCAAAGACCAACCTTATAAAATCGAATTGATTGAAGGGTTGGAAGAGGGCGGTTTTGACGAACACGGCAACCCTATTGAAGAGAAACCCGAAATCTCTATCTACAAAAGCGATACCTTCATTGACCTTTGCCGTGGCCCGCATGTAGAACACATGGGGCAGATCAACCCCAAAGGCCTCAAGCTGATGAGTGTAGCCGGGGCCTACTGGCGCGGCGACGAGAAGCGCCCTATGCTTCAACGAATTTATGGTACCGCCTGGTCAGACCCCAAAGACTTGAAAGAATATCTTTGGAAGATCGAAGAAGCCAAAAAACGCGATCACCGCCGCCTTGGTAAGGATCTGGACCTATTTTCCATCAATGACGAAATCGGCCCCGGGCTTATCTTGTGGCACCCCAAAATGGGTCTCATGCGCAAACTTGCTGAACATTTCTGCGATGAAGAACATATGAAAGCTGGGTATGATTTTGTCTATACCCCCCATATCGGCAAAGCCAGCCTGTGGGAAACCAGCGGACACCTGGGGTTCTACAAAGAGAACATGTATGCCCCTATTGAAGTGGATGGTCAGGAATACTACCTGAAACCCATGAACTGCCCCTTCCATGTCCACATCTACAAAAGCCGCATACGTTCCTACAAAGAACTCCCCATGCGCTTTGCAGAAAATGGCACCGTTTACCGCTATGAACGCTCCGGGGTGCTGCACGGCATGCTGCGTGTGCGTGGCCTCACCCAGGATGATGCGCACCACTTTTGTGTGCCTGAGCAAATGCCTGATGAGATTGATTTCGTCTTAAATTTCTCGCTGCACATCTTGCGTTCTTTCGGCTTTGTCGATTTCAATGCTTATCTGAGCACCCGCCCTGAAAAATTTGTAGGTGAAGTCTCCCGCTGGGAAGATGCCGAAGAAGCCCTCGAATTGGCCCTGCAGCGCGCGGATATCCCCTACCAGGTGGATGATGGCGGTGGCGCGTTTTATGGCCCAAAGATTGACATCAAAGTGAAAGATGCTTTGGGTCGCGAGTGGCAGTTATCAACCATTCAGTTTGACTTCAATTTGCCGGAAAGATTCGATATGACCTACGTTGGTGAAGACGGCCAGACGCATCGCCCCTATATGATTCACCGCGCATTACTCGGTGCTTACGAACGCTTCTTTGGCACCCTTATCGAACACTTTGGTGGCGCCTTTCCTGTGTGGTTATCGCCGGTTCAAGCAATTTTGATTCCTATTGCTGATCGGCACAATGACTACGCGCATAATGTGGCCGAAAAGATGAAGGCCGCCGGGCTGCGAGTACAGGTTGATGATCGCACAGATCGTATGAATGCCAAGATCCGTGATGCCCAGAACCAGAAAATCCCTTACATGTTGGTAATTGGCGACCAAGAAATTGAGGCTGATTCTGTAGCCGTACGCAAACGCTCCGGCGAAAATCTGGGAGCCATCGAAACAGCCGCGTTCATTGAGATGATCAATAACGATATTGCGGAAAAAAAATAATTTTTACAAATGCCATAGCGGTCGCTGCTCTAGAGGGCAGTGACCGCTTGTTTGTCGTCTAACACATCACGAATTTCTTTGGCAATAGCAAGAAATTCTGCTGAGTAGCGAATATCTGCCAATCTTGGCCGTGGGAATGGGTTATGTATGGTTTTCAATATCCTGGCAGGCCTTGCAGATAATACAAGAATTTTATCCGACAGCAAGATAGCTTCTGATATGGAATGCGTCACCATGATAATGCCTTTTTTTCGCTCTGACCACACCTGCAGCAGCTCATCCGCCATCTGTTCGCGGGTCAATGCGTCCAAAGCGCCGAATGGCTCATCAAACAACAGGTAATCCGGTTCATGGATTAACGATCTGGCAAGCGCCACTCTTTGCGCCATTCCACCGCTCAATCCCTGTGGATAATATTGCTCAAATCCTTCCAGGCCGACTATTTCAATCCAACGCTTAACCCTTGACCTTCTCTCTACTTTATCAACCTTTAAAAGCTCTAAAGGCAAAGAAAGATTTTGGGTGACTGTGCGCCACGGCAACAGCGTAGGCTCCTGAAACATCATGCCCAATCGGGGAGGTTCAACAGCAAACCCTTCATGCTTCACTTGCCCAGAGCTGGGTTTCCTCAACCCGGCAATGATTTTTAGCAAAGTCGATTTTCCACAACCCGAAGGTCCCAGGATGCAAACAAATTCATTGTCTACCAGGTTAAAGCAGATTCCATCTATGATCGGCAGAATGCCAGTCTCTTCGACGGCTTCAAAAAATAAATTCTGGATAACGATTCTCGGCATCCTTTTTTTCCTAATCATCGATTAACTCATTTGTAAATAAATCTTCAACACTGAGGTGATCCCCGGCCAGTCCGATCGCAGACATCAAAGTCAACGTATTCTCCCAGGCATCAGCATCCGACCTGCCTTTCTGCTCAATATTCCAAATATCGATGGATGCCACCAACACCTGGTATTGAAAGGTCTGATCATTCTCCAAATTGGGCACATATTGTTTACAAAGTTCGTAAGCTTCTTCAGGGTTATTCGCTACAAAATCCACCCCCCTGTTGGTTGCCTCAATGAAATTCTGAAGAAATTCTGGATCATTTTCAACCAACAAATCATTCGTCACAATACCGTTACCAACCAGCAGCAGAAAATCAGAAAGAGCAAATGTAACCAATTCATACCCTTGTTCGGTCAATACTACCGGTTCGTTGGTTAAGTACACCACCGCGGCATCCACTTTTCTCTGGCTTAACAATTCAGCCTGTGTGAAACCGATCACATCAAGTCGAATAGATTCAGGGTCAAATTCACCAATCGATTCGAATCCTTTGTAGGCAATATAACTCGCACCTTGCAGCGCAGGAATTCCGATGACCTTACCGGTCAGGTCAGACAATTGGCGTATCCCGCTAGTTTTTAGGGCAGTAATGCCTACCGGGTAATCTTCAAACCAGTTATAGACATACACAACGGGCAAGCCCTGATTCTGTGCCAAAACCACTTGCTCACCAGAGGCGATCGCAACTTTATATTCTCCTGACCCTACCAGGCTCACCGCGTCAATTTCATAACCATATAGCAATTCTACATCGTAGCCATATTCCGCAAAATACCCATTGTGAACGGCGGCATAGAATGGCGCAAATTGAACCGAAGGAATAAAACCGACCGGCAGGACTACTTTTTCCAATGCCTGTTTATCCGCTCTACATCCTACCAAGACCAGAGACAACAACAAAATGAACATCAACCGACTAAAAGATTTCATTGTTCTCCTTTATATTGCCTGTATGCAGCAAAAGCCTCTCAAGTATTTCAACAAAATTATAAAGACTTAACGCCAGTACAACCAGAATGCCAATGATAGCAAATACATAGGCTGTGTCATATTGCCCGCGGGCCAGGTTAATTAAATAGCCCAAACCCCTATCCGCGCCCAGAAATTCACCAACCACCGCACCAGTCACTGACAGCGTGGCTCCGATTTTCAACCCGTTTAAGAAGATTGGCAGCGTAGCAGGTATTTCCAGATAATACAAATAATCCTTTTTCCCCGCGCCCAAAGTACTCAGTAGCGCACGATAATTTGGCGAAAGGTTTTTCAAGCCGTGAACGGTGTTTACTAACACCGGAAAAAAGATGATGACGGCACAAACCAATATCTTCGACCATATCCCTGGACCCAACCAAAGCACAAATAACGGTGCGATGGCAACCACAGGAATCGCCTGGCTGGCGGCCAGAATCGGAGCTAAAAATTCTTCGACTTTTCGTGAATGCGCAATCAAATACCCCATGACAATCGCAAAGAGGCTGCCAAACAACAAACCTGATAAGAATTCCAAAACCGTCACCCCAATATGATACAGCAATCTACCACGGCTGATGCCTTCAAGAAATCTGTCGGCGACCAATCCTGGTGATGGAAGAATAAATACTGGCAAATTGGTCAACCAAAGAAGCAAATACCAAATTCCCAGGATGGCAAGGGCTGACGCCAGAATCATTCGTTTTTTGTAAAGCCAACGTAAAAAACGTTTCATACAAAACCTGTTGAAAATCATTTAGATGCTCAACGATTCATCATACCACTTTTAAGGGAAACCCTCAGGATCGCGATCCTGAGGGTAGAGGAGTGCCTCCAGGGAGATTCGAACTCCCGTTTTAGCCTTGAAAGGGCTGCGTCCTGGTCCCCTAGACGATGGAGGCAACAACGGACGTTATTTTACCAAACACATACGAACCGGTCAAGCAATTGGTACCTTTTTTGTGCCTTTAGCGACGTTGGTTGCGCTGCTCGAACCGGCTCATCACAGATCTATAGGCTGGTGTGGGTTCCTTTGGCGGTGCTGCCCTATCAACATCTTTACTGAGCAAAAACCCAATGTCTTCAAAAATCCCAACCAACTCACCGCCCTCTTCTGAGAGGACAATAGGTACGCCGAAATTAATCGAATCGACAAAGGCCTGAGAGGCATAAGGGATAAATATTTGAATTGGTTGCTTGAGTGCTTTTTCAATATTCTTTCGCGGTAAAATTCCCCCCTCAAAAGTCCGGTTCAAGACCAGCACAATATCCTTGTTTTCCTTATAGCCAAGATCGCTAAAAACATCCAGCGCGGCAATGGTCGCTCGCACGGAAGCCAACTCTGGACTCAATACAGCCAAAATCATGTCAGATTGATCCAGTCCCTGCAAAGTCAGATCTGAAAAATCCGAGGCCAAATCCAATACCACATAATCATACATTTCTTTGATGATTTCGATCACTTTTCCTGCCGCCGCAGGTGTGATCAGCTGTCCATCCGCCACCTTTCTGGGCGCAGCCAGCACATGCACACCGTTCTCGCTTTTCAGCATCACGGCATCTACCACATCTTTATCGAGATCATCCGGCGGGATATGCGCCAGATCAAGCCAGGTGTTGCGCAGAGACATGTTTAGTAACAAGGCAGCCTGTCCCGCAGCCAAAGAGAGGTCTACCAGTGCCACATTCTTCCCCCATACCTTCGAGATTCCTGCTGCGATATTGGCAGCCATGGCACTGACGCCAACACCGCCGCGTAAGGAAAAAACCGAAATTGTTTTTGCGTGTTTTTCAACCGAAGTGTCGATTTTCGTTGTCCGCTGGCTGCTGCGGCGCACTAATACCGCAATACGCGCTTGTAGTTCGGCTGGTTGAAACGGCTTTGTCAAATAATCATCCGCACCCGCATCAAAACCCTTGATCTTATCATCCAGGGCATTATGCGCAGTCAGCATCATCACCGGAATGTGAGAAGTCTTTTTGTTTTCTCGTATCTTTGAACAGACCTCATACCCATCCATTATGGGCATGCTGATGTCGAGAATGACCACATCTGGCAGCATCTTTGAGATCAAGGGTAGCGCTTCAGCGCCATTGGTAGCAGTAGTCACTTCATAGCCTGCCTGTTCCAGGGTGGTACTGACAACCTTCAGGTTGATCTCATTATCATCTACAGCAACGATTTTTCCAGCCATGTTCAGAATCCTAATAAAGAAATTGGTCTATAGTATTATAGACCAATTTTCCGTCATGCATGAAGAAACTGTTACTCACCAGAAAATATGGCGTTAGTTCCTGCGATAATCTATGAAGCGATAACCTACCCCTCGCTCGGTTAAGATGTATTTTGGTTCGGATGGATTTTCCTCAAGTTTTTGACGCAAATAATTAATGTAGAGACGTACGTAATGGGTTTCATCACGATACTCATATCCCCATACTTTTGCCAGCAATTGGTCATAGGTCTGCACCCAACCTGCATTTTGCACCAGGTGGAACAAAAGGCGGTATTCCGTCGGACGCAATTTGATCAATTCGCCTTCGACCCACACTTCTCTCTTATCAAAATCCAGTTTCAAACGATCATCCACTTCTATCACATCGTGTCGTGACTGCCCCGATGCCTCAGTTCTGCGGATAACGGCTTTTGCTCTGACGACCAGTTCCCGCGGGCTGAAGGGCTTGGTAACATAATCATCTGCCCCCAATTCCAACCCCTTTACTTTGTCATCCTCTTCGCCTTTGGCGGTCAACATAATCACCGGTACCTGGCTGAATTCACGGATCATGCGCAACACTTCAAAACCATCAATATCAGGCATCATAACGTCCAGCATGACCAGGTCAGGCATCACATCACGGAGGCGGTTAATCGCTTCCATACCATTATAGGCTTCTTCCACAATAAATCCGTCATGTTCGAGATTCAACCTGATGAAACGCGCCATGCGCTGCTCATCATCAACAACAAGGATTCGGCGATTTCGAAAATTGTCTTCCATGTCTACTCCCTCACAAAACTAATAATTTCTTCTTCTTCAGCGCCTGGCAGTATTTCGACATAGTTGATTCGTTCATAAGGAAAAACGACCAAAGTAACTTGATTGTCCAGGTAATGAATATCTTTTCCGTCACGTCGTCTGGGATTTTTTAAAATAATCAGATTATCAGTCGGGGTTGGCATTTCATCTAATTCCGCTACAATCGGATCTTCATTTTTTATATGAACCAGAGCAAGTGGCATATTACACCTTTTGAATCCTTATGTTCATTCTTAACTTACCCAATCTTAACATACAATTCTCTTGCAGGATATACTCATTCCCCGGATACAATTCTTCTTCATCTAAAAAGGTGCGGTTAGAAGAATTCAAGTCAACCACCTTGAAACCTTCTTCCGTGTACTTAATCATCGCATGCTGGCGCGAAACACCCTTTTCATATCCATTATGATCATCCATATCAAGATCTACCAGAACCTCATCGGCTGTTGGAACAATCCTCCCCAAGACATATTTCTCTTTTCCTTGTAGAGTTACCACTTTGTCTGTATCGGTAAAAGTCACCTGGATTATGTAGGATTGATACGATTCTTTCGGTTCCACTTGTTCCACACCCAAAAGTGTTGCCCCGCACTGCGAACAGAACATAGCTCCTTCAAACTCTTCTTTTTTACAATTCGGACAGCGAATCATTTTAATTCAACTTTCTTGGTGGGAGCAGCCCGTATG
>Ga0334889_1002677_pt1 | contig 19484 bp, 9 predicted proteins | sample GraSluR1_MG_2_FD_207222 | JGI IMG/M metagenome (GOLD analysis project Ga0334889, IMG submission 207222) | Sludge microbial communities from methane-producing bioreactor in Wageningen University, Netherlands - Granular Sludge_8_08-R1 | ecosystem: Engineered > Bioreactor > Anaerobic > Unclassified ... | reverse complement strand
ACAGATGATGGAGGCCACGGTGGTATCATTGTAGGCTGCCGAGTCGAACTGTCCGTTGGGTTGACTGGTCCAGGCTTTGATCTCGTGGACACCCAGGGGGAAAGTGAAGTTGCCCAGCACAATGCCGGTATCGATATCTGAAGGTTCCAGTGCCCCCGACCAGGATGTACCGGTTTGGGCAATGCCATTCACAGACCAGCCTATATTGGCGGAATAAAGGGTGTCGGAGCCATAGTTCCGGATGGTCGCTTTGACGGTATAGGATCCGGGTGAAATGGGGCTTACCGGAGAGGTAATGGCTGCCATACCGGCATCATCGGCAGTAGATGGCGCAAAGGTCATCTGGGTATTAGGTCGGGTGTAACCACCTCCATAACCAATGGTAGGCGGGGTTGTGCTTGCCGACCAGGTGGCGGCCATACCTGGGGTGTTCGTATAGTACCAATGTACAGCTCCTGTTGGCGCGCCCGGACGATACCAATCCACAAGAACCATCAGATTACTTGTGCCACTATACGCAAAAGGAGTGGTAAGCATAAAGTTTACCCATCCTGTGGCTGCAGGAAGCGACTGGCTGGTATTGTCATAAACCAGGGTAGCTCCGGTCAGTTGAGTGGCAAAGGTACCTGAAGTGGTTGGAACGCTGGTAGCGGTGGTTTCCTTGACATAAATTTTGAAAGTGGCATTGCCCAGGGTATAGCCCTCCGTAGTCGACTTATTCCAGGCCAGCTCAATCAGGTTTCCCGCCATCCCAATCTCAGCCGGAGTGAACAACATTATGTTGTTGGCGTAGTAATAGGAACTCGTAGCAGAGCTGATGTACACCGGGGAATGGAATGATGTGAGTGTTCCTGTGCCGATGGTCACAGTGGTTTGTGCCTGCGTTCCAGCTAATGGAACGCTTGCCAGCAAGAGTATGGCCAGCAGGAAATGGAGCGTAGTTTTTTTCATCATTGCTTGTTAGGGTTGATACAACATTTTTACGTTCGTAAAAATAGAAATAAATGTTTTGAACAGCACAGTAAAGAATTCTACCATAAGTGATAAGGAGCTATAATTCGTCGGGATGAAAAAAAAGATGCCGACCATTGAGGCCGGCATCTTTTGTATAGCGAATGAAGACTAATCCTTAGTGCTTTATCAGTTTCACTGCTTTGATGTGTACTCCATCCTGCAGACGGACATAATAAATACCCTGGGGCAGATTGGAAATATCCAGGGTCTCGCTCATTTGGCCGCTGCTGTTCAGGATATTGCTTTCCCAGATCAGTTTTCCGGTCAGATCCATCAGGCTGAGCTGCACTTCTGCTTCGGTGCTGCGGAAAGTAAGCTGTACCATTTCGCTGGCAGGGTTGGGGTAGACGCTCAGGTCAGCATTGGTGCCCATCTCATCCAGTCCTACGCAGGGATCCACATATATGGTTTCCATCGCATACCCGGAGCAACCGCTTAGCGGATCAGTGAAGGTATAGGTGATGGTATGTACGCCTGTATCGGCGATGGCAGGGTCAAACATACCGCCGCTTACACCCGGGCCTGAGTAGACACCACCGGCAGGGGAACCTCCCGTAAGGGTAAACGCAGGGGATTGCAGGCATACATTGGCAAAGGGGCTCAGGGTCACATTGGGGCCCGGATCAACGGTAACGATTACGTCATCTGTACCGCTGTCTCCATTTTGATCGGTAACCGTGACGCTGTATGTTGTGGTTACCACAGGACCTGCCGTAGGATTGGCAACAGCTGCGTTATTCAGGCTGCCCACCGGACTCCAGGCATAGGTATAAGGTGCCTGGCCTCCGGTGACATTCACGTTCAGCTGGGCACTGTCACCAAGACAAATGGTAGTATCGTTGCTAGCCATCGCAATCACCGAAGGTGCCGTTACGAAGACGGTATCTGCCACGCGATTGCTGGGGCAGCCGTTGCCAAGCAGGATAAAGCTTCCACTGAGAGCAATGTCTGGTTTTGTGGTCGCAGATGAGCCTGCAGTATATGGGAAGGTATTATCCTGGTACTGATAAACTGCCTGGTTTGAGGTGATGGAGTTAGCCACAAAAACGGGCTGCCCACTTAACCAATCACCATCCCAGTTTTCCACATAAATAACCATATTATCGCTGCCATTGTACACGAAGGATTGATCCAGGGCAATTTTTACTTCACCGGGGCCGGACCAGGAGATCGTTCCTTCGAAAACCTTGGTCATCAAAGTTGTATCCATATAGTTGTTGTCTCCGAATTCCAAATCCGCAGTATGGCCCATCCAGATTTTCTGGCCTGGCATCACGTAAGGGTTAGGTGAGGGTACATTGGAAACAAAATAGCTCAGGGTATCTACCTGTCCGAAGAAGTTCAGTTCTGCGGCAGTGTAAAGGGATTTGCTCCAGCTGTAATCGTAATAGCCATACACTGGTATCCAGCTGTTGGTGGCTGAGCCGGGACCCAAAGCCGTGGTGGATGCAGGAGCGCCCCACTGGGCTTCCACATAATACACGGTGGTGGCCGTGAGCGCTGGCGTAAGGAAGGTGTCTCCCACTCCCAGTTCCTGGGTAGCCATCAGACTGTCGTACCAGAAATACACCTGGTTTGGATCGGGATTAATCACACTGAGTGTAGCCTGGCTTCCGGCAGTGATGGAAACATTGGCAACCATCGGATCCATTGGGCTGACCAGGCTGTTCACGGAAGTCATTGCAGTATCATTGCTGGGATCCGGATCATTAAGCAGATCGATCCAGGCAGTGACCACAAACATTGAGTCCATCGCGGTGAGCAGATTGATGGGGGCAGCAAAGGTGAATTCCAGGGTATCTCCAACGGCAATACTGTCAGTAACTGCTTCAGTGACTGCAGTGGCTGCTCCGTGGACCATATAAGACGCATTCAGGTTGCCGTTGATGGTTTGTCCACCACGGTTGTGGATCTTGATGGTCAGCTGGTCTGTGGTGAGATTACATCCACTGGTAAGTCCGTAAGCTTCGAGCAAGGCAGCTTCAAACTGCGGTGCTTCCTGGAATGTAACATCATCGATAGAAACATCTCCGTCAAAACTCGGGCCGCGTGTTACCTTGAATCTTACCCTGTCTGCACCGGAATAATTGGTCAGGGATACTACTGCTTCCAACCAGGGATCTGCCTGGGCAGTTTGTTGGGGTCCGATCAGGCTATAGACTTCTGTCCACACACCACCGAACAGCACTTCTACTGCAAGTTTGTCAATATCTACCCCATACATATGGTACCAGAATCGCATTTCAGGAGCGGCCATCTGCGCAAGATCGAGGCAGGGACTGGTAAGGAAGGCTTCATTGCCCTGTGAACCGGAGCTTGCTTCTGTATAAACATAAATACCTGTAGCGGTTCCGGTGGTGTGATCTACGGCAGGCCCTGTATTGGTGGATGAAGTGGTTCCTGATTGGACCTGCCAACGAAAACCTGTGGAAGGATCAGTTGTCCAGCCATTGGCAAAAGTGCCGGGAGCTCCTGTGGTGAAGCTCTCGAAGTCTTCGGTATGAGGGAAGATGTTGATGGGTTGAATAGTGATAAAGGATCCTGTTGCGGTATCATTCATATTGTTGATATCCCCGGGCAACTCAGTATATGCAGTAAGCTGATAGGTTCCACTCATCAGGGTAGAGAAGCTGCCTACCACAAACATATCCGAACTATTGGCCAGGAGGCTGTCGGTATAGACTGCGCTCAAGGTTTGGGTGCTGGCATCCGGGAAGATCACTTCCACAACCACAGGTACACTGTCCTGAATGACACCGCCAAAATTCCGCAGGTCAACCACCACATCCGTGGCAGCACTGGCGCAGGCTGAATCCACGGGGTGGAGAATGGCATTGATCCCCACATCATTGGGCAGGGGTTCGTAGATCTGGAAATTATCCACATAAGCATTGTCCCCATTCTGAGAGCCGGTACCTACCGCATACTTCATTGAGCTTTGCAGGGTAATGGTGAAAGGCTGTGCCAGATATGGGGTCAGGTCAAATTCCACCAGTGTGAATGGATCGGCGGTAGCCGTGGTGGGGTTGAAGTTGCTTACTCCGTTGAGGTCGGTAAGCTGAATGGTATCATTTACCAGCACCCTGAACCAGCTGTAGGCCCAGCCGTAACTGTATTCCATTTTCAGGTCGAAGGAAAGCTTAAGGCTGGTAAATCCTGATCCATCAATCAGGCAGGTTTTGGCTGAGGCGTGGTGGGTTGTATTGTCAATCCAGGCCTGGGTTGGGGTGGCAGAAGTAGAACCTCCGGCAAAACCAGTAGCACTACCTCCGGTAAAGAAGAGGGCAGGAACGGCATTCCCCTGCAGGCTGTTTACTTCGATAAGGGCCTCAGGCTGCGCTTCCAGACCAAAATAGGCCGTATTCCCTGTGGCGAAATCTTCCATAAAAGGAAGGTTCATCAGGCCAATGTTGGTTACCGTAATCCCGCTTATGCTGTCGTTCAAACTGTTGGCATCTCCGGGTGCATTCACTGCAGCCATACAATGATATACTCCGATGGCAGACATATTCGCCAGAGCATTAAAGGTGTATACCAGGGTATCTCCGGCAGGAATCGGATTGCCGATGATTTCCGGGGTGGACCAGGTTGTTCCCCCGTCAATGGAATAACTGACTTCGGTTCCGGTCTGGGCGGAAAGGCCATTGTTGTATAGAGTAATAGTGACGCTTTCCGTAGCGGACAAGCCACAGGAGGATCCCAAAGGATTATCCCAGGAAAGCACGGCCATATCGTTGGTGGGCGGAGTAAATTCAGCGGCACCCGGGTCAGGGGTGGTCAGGCTGCGGATGTTGCCATCAATATCATCGGGCACCATAGCAATGGGAACAGCCATATTGTCCACGCCGGCACTGGTGGGATACAGCAGGGCCGGTGTTGCATAACCCGGATCGGCAACCACAGAATTCATATCCATCAGGGAGAATGTCTGCCAGTCGGCAAGGGTGGTCACGTTGGTTCCACCGTAAGCAAAATTCGCCCCTGTAGTATAGTATGCATTGTTGTTCATCGCAGAGATGCCGCTGATGGTGGTCGTGGTTGCGTATGCCACACGACCGCCTCCGGGCATAGAGACGATGTTGTTGGTGAAGTCGATGTTGTTATTGCCGGTAGTTACATACAAACCATAGGCACTGGTTCCGGTGGAAAGCACGTTCACGCTGTTGAAATAAATGTTCTGGAATGTATTGTAATTGAGGTAGATGGGGTAAGTAGTAAGGGAGGCTCCGGAAGTTTGAGCTATGAAGTTGTTGGCTACCAGGCCTTCCATTCCCATTACGGCATCACAGTATGATAGTCGGATACCATACTGGGTGCTGCTTCCGCTCAGCTCCATCCGGTTCTTGGTGACCTGCATCATATTGTCGCAATACCACATATATATGCCGTACACAATTCCGGAATTGGCAGCATTGGTAAGGGTGTTTTTGGTAACGATGGGTGCATCCTGTCCATACATATATATCCCGTAGTAAGCATAGCCATCAATGGTATTGCTTTCGATAATATTCCCCATTTCCAGGGTGGTACTGTTGGGGGAATACATCCGGATGCCATAGGTTCCTTTACGGATGGTGTTATGAGAGATGATGTTGTACTCATCCTGAGAGTTCTCACTGTAAACCGTAGCGTAGTTTGTGGAAGAACCGGTCGCTGCAATGCTCTCGATTACGTTCCCGGTAAGGATGTTATGATTCGCTCCGCCATCATAAACCACTACCCTTCCATAGGAGGTGTATGGGGTGTCGATCTTGAGAGTAAGGTTCTGGACCGTAATATAATCGGCTCCGTCAAATTTCCATACCCAGTTATCAGAAGTACCGCTGACCGGGGCCTGAATAACGACATCGGCCGCATTGCCGGTGGCAGATTGGAAGGTAACGCGATTGTTGGCATCGGCGCCCATTACTTCGGGCAGGGTCACTCTTTCATTATACGTGCCGCTGGCCACGTTGAAAGTGACCGGCCCTGATATCCCTCCTGCATCCAGGTCGGTGAGGGCGTCGGCAAATGTGGCGTAATCCGGGCTGCTGCCGCCAATGGTGTAAGTTCCGTTGAGAGGAACAATACATATTACGCTAACAGATGCCGTATCATTAAAGGTGGCAGAATCTACCCCGCCATTGGGAGCGGAGGTCCAGGCAGTAATTTCGTGTGTGCCCAGGGGGAAATTGTAGGTGCCGATAACGACAGCGCTATCTATGGAAGCAGAGGCCAGGTTGCCTGTCCAGTTGTATGGAGTCTGTGCCATTCCATTGACCATCCAGTTGATGGTGGCAGAGGTCAGGTTGCTGGTCCCAAAGTTACGGATGGTAACTTCCACATTGTTATTTCCCGGCAAGAACGGGGTTTGTGGCGCATTAATGGCTGCGATGCCTGCATCCAGGGCTGCGGAAGGCGCAAAAGTCATCTGGATATTGGCTCGGGTGTATCCGCTGCCGTAGGATGATGTCGGAGGAGTAGAGGAACCGCTCCAGGTAGCGGCCAAACCAGGTGTGTTGGTATAATACCATAATGGATTATTTGCTGTAGGTACATCGGGCCTGTCCCAATCCACCATTACCATCAAATTGCTGGTGCCGCTGTATGCAAAGGGCGTAGTAAGGTTGAATAACACCCAACCCGGAGCGGTGGGCAGCGACTGGGTAAAGGATTCATACACCAGGGTGGCACCGGTCAGCTCGGTGGCAAAAGTGCCCGAAGTAGTTGCGACACTGCTTGCCGTAGTTTCTTTAACATAAATTCTGAACATAGCATCCCCGTGGATGTAGCCGGTTGCATCGGCTTTCTCCCAGGCCAGGGAGATCAGGTTTCCGGCCATATTGATCTCAGCCGGGGTAAACAGGCTGATGGTCTGGCTGTATCTGAAAGAGCTGCTGGTTGAACTGATGTACACCGGAGAGTGGAATGAGGTGCTGGTGGCCGTTCCAATGGTCACCGTGGTTTGGGCTTGCGGACTGAATGCGATGAGGGTAAGCAAAACCATCATCACTGAAGCAATCCTCAGGGTAATTTTTCTCATTTTAAATGAAGATTTGGTTAATAATTGCCTAATTACTTCACAAAGATAATAATTCCCGGGAAGTATGAATTCCTTCGGAATATGTCGCTTTTTTTTTTCCATCCTGACACAAAAAAAAGCCGGAGTGCTCGCTCCGGCTTTAAAAAACCATAGAATATTAGTCTTTACTGAACAATCATCTTTTTAGTGATGCGCTGCGTACCGGCCGTAACAGTATAAAAATAGATGCCGCTTTGCATATTGCTGCCATCTATCCTGAAGCTATGGTAACCTGCGCTCACCTTTCCTTTATTCTGGCTCAGTATCTTTTGGCCGACCAGATTGTACACTTCCATTTGCAAGCTGGTGCTACGCTCAAGGCTGACAATCACTTCTGAGGTTTGGCTGAAAGGATTGGGGAAGTTCTGGCTGACAGAGGAAATGGGGCTGGCTTGTTCAAAGAGGCCCACATAATCCTGCTTGGGCACCATACTATGAATGATGGAATTATCGGTTGGGGCATCTTCATCACCCCTGATGTGCAAACCCGGCTCCTCATCCGCCTGATAGATCAGATGGATGTGGTTGCTGCCGGTATTGGCAGCAATAGTGGGGAAGACACATTCATCAAAATTGTGAATAATGGACCCGGTAAGATCAATAAACTCACTCCATTCGGTCTCCCCGGCCAGTTTGGCCCTCGACCAGATGTGGCGGAACATCTGAACACCATTGTCTCTTCCTTCCGTCAATCCGGAATAAACCACAAAGACACTGCCCTGCTCATCCACTGTGAGGTTGGGCATTGAACTCAATCCCAGATAATAAAGGCCTATTACATCGGTGCCGGACAGGAAGTCGATGGTGTCGTTTGCGTTCAGGTCAACCATATACCCGATCAGGGCTCCTCTGGCATCCACCGAGTCGATGTGAAGGCTGGTGAAAGCAGGATCACCTTCTTTCCAATAGGCCAGTCCGTCGGTGTAGGGGAAGTAAGAAGTAACCTCATCCCCGATCACATCGTTCATCACGCGCATCAGCCCGAAGGCCACGTGTACATCGCCATTATCATCAATGGCTATGGCTGTGCCTCCATCACACACCCAGGGAGTATCGGTCACCAGAGTAGTGGCTTCATCAAACATTGGATAGGGGTGTGCAAAGATCATTGTCTTGGTCCAGGTATCCCCTCCATCTGTAGATTTCATAATGAAGACATCGGTCCAGTTGTCCCCCACCACGAAGGCCAGGGTATTGCCTTTGGGTTCAGCCCAGGCATACTGGTCTCCACCGAAGCCCACATATTCTGTGGCGGTCATTCCGGGCAACAGACTATCCTGGATGTCCCAGGTCTGGCCACCGTCCTGGGAGCGGGAATAGAGCAGGGCGCCATCCATTCCGGCATACATTACCCCACCGGCAGAAGCAGGATCAGTAAGTGCCAGAAGGTGTACATTTTCGTGATTGGCTCCACTGGTCGTCATCCTGGGCCAATAGGTTTCGTATCCGACCGGGTAGGGAAGCAAGGTCTGAGTCCAGTTACCACTTCCTTTGGTTGTGCGGGTGTTGAAAGCCAGCCCGCTGCCACCTGTATGTGCAAGCACGCATTCTCCGGTGCTGCCCCAGGGGGCGTAGCTTGGCCAACCGGTTCGCACTGTTTCAATTTTGGCTGTAGGGTAGGCTCCCCAGGAGGTGCCGTCAAAATAATTGTAGCCTGTACCCCTGTCGCTGAAATTGGATGCAATGCCGTATGTCCAAACACCACCTATGGTTCCGTCATTATACAGATAGAGTCGGTTCTGCACCGAGGCATTGGTCTGCAGGTCGTAACGCGTTTCTCCAATGGTGGTCTCGGTGGGCGCCAGTCCGGCCTTGGTGGAGGCCAGCGAAGCTTCTTTGACCATTGTCGGATGCTCCAGGGTTTTCATCACAGGGGCTTTACGCTCAATGTTTTGCCTTTCGGCCGGGATATGGCCTCTGCGCTGCTGTGCCGCCAGCGAAAGAATGAGAACCAACATCAGGCTTGTGAGTAATGCTTTTTTCATTTTTTGGAATTTGGGTTAAACAATATAATTGTGTGCATCTTTCTCCCTGCAACAAATGTAGCAGTTTTTCAGAAACTGCATTTGTGGCTGCTTCAGTTCCGGCATCATCTGTGCACAAAAAAAAGGCTCCCTGCCAAGGAAGCCTTTTTCATATTGGGATTCTGTTCTTACTGAACGATCATCTTTTTGGTCACCGACTGGGTTCCGGCGTGGACAGTGTAGAAGTACACTCCGCTGGTCAGTCTGCTGACATTGATATCAAAGCTGTGTGCGCCGGCACTCACTTTTCCTTTACTCAGGCTCATTACCTGCTGGCCCATCAGGTTGGTGATTTCCAGGCCGAGGCTGGCAGCTTGCTTCAGGTCGACCATAATGGTAGTATAATCTGAAGCCGGGTTGGGGAAGTTCTGTGCCACATTCTGGATAATCTGAGGCATTTCGTTGATGCCCACAAATTCATCCAGGGTAACCTTCATATAAATAATGGAGTTATCCGTAGGTGCATCTTCATCTCCGCGAATGTGCAGCCCCGGTTCTTCATCCGCCTGGTAGATCAGGTGCAATTCGTTGTCGACAATGGGAGCAACGCTGGGGAATACACACTCGTCGAAGTTGTGGATGATGCTGCGGGTAAGGTGGGCGAAATGGTCTTCCCAGGTATCGCCTCCATCGAAGGAAGCCCTTCCAAAGAGGTGGCGGAAGTTCTGCAGGCCATTGTCTTTCCCTTCAGTCACAGAGCTATACACCAGATATACATTGTCTCCTTTGGTAGCCAACTGGGGCATTGAGCTGGGTGAGAGATAATACAGTCCGATGGATTCTGTACCGCCGAACAGCAGATCGATGGTATCGTTCTGATTAAGATCCTGCCACCAGCCGATCAGGCGACCATTGGCAAAGAGGGTATCCGGATCCATATCGGCAGTGGTGAGGGTGGGGTCCCCTTCTTTCCAGTAGCCGATTCCGTCTACGAAGGGGAACCAGGAGGTTACCTCATCGCCAATGACGTCATTCAGCACGCGCATACAACCAAAGGCGACGTGAACATTGCCATTTTCATCGATGGTTACGGCACTGCCGCCATCCACCACATAAGGTGTATCGGTTACAAGGGTAGTGGCTTCATCAAATTTCGGATAAGGATGCTCGAAGATGACGGTTTTGGTCCAGGTATCACCATTGTCGGTAGATTTAAGCAGGAAGAGGTCATACCAGCTGTCACCCAATACAAAAGCCACAGTATTCCCACGGGAGGCGATGGCATAGCCGTCGCCGCTGAAACCGGTGTAGAGGCTGGAGTCCACTCCGGGAGGCTGGATGGCTTCCTTATCCCAGGTCAGGCCGCCGTCTTGTGAGCGGAAATATAGCAGGGCGCCATTCATTCCGTTGTAAACGGTTCCGCCATTTCCGGTGGGTGCCGTCAGGGCAAACAGGTGCATAGTGTTGTGGTCTGTACCGGCAGTAGTCATACGTGGCCAGAGCAGGCGCCCGGCCGGGCCGCTGTACAAGGTTTCGGTCCAGGCTCCACTGCCTTTGGTGGCGCGTGTGCTGATCACCAGGCCTGAACCCGGTGACTGGTGGGAAAGCACGGCTTCTCCGCCAGTGCCCCAGGGGGCATAGCTGGGCCAACCATTGGCTACAGACTCGATGCGGGCGGTGGGATAAGAACCCCAGGCAGTGCCATCGAAATAATTGTACCCGGTACCACGGTCCGACCAGGGGGAGTTCATCCCCATCGTCCAGGTTCCGCCCATCGTTCCGTCACTGTACCTCCAGAAACGATTCTGGACGGAACTGTTGGTCTGGAGGTCGTAGCGGGTTTCCCCGATGGTTTCTTCATTAATGGCATTCCCGGACTTCACCGTATGGTTGGCCATTTTCATTGGTGCAGCTTCCGTATCCACGGTAGGTGCCTGCTTGGTGAGCATTACATCCTTCAGGGCTTTGGGCGTTACAGGACGGCTTTGTCCCTGAGCCATAAATGCGAAGCTCGTTAGAATGGCAAATGTCAAGAGTAAAGTTTTCCTCATTGCTGATAAATTTGGGTTAACAAATAATTGATTTTGGTTTCTCTTTAAGTATCAAGGTAGCAAATATACAGTTTTCCTGACAAATTCAGCCGTCTTAAAAAAACCTGTACGGTGCATTTTTTAAAAAAGCACTCTCATTATCATAATGATATCGATTACCCTTCTTTGCCAAGGGTCTGTTCTTTGGTATTCACCGGGATGATGGTACTGCGTTTGAAGCCGGCATCTTCTCTGAAAAGTTTCCTGTAGGTATAGTGGCGCATATAAAAATCGGCTCCCACGGATTCGTGGAGGCTGCGCATCTTTGGATTAAAATCGCCTACCCAGCTCAGCTCGATATCGATGTATTGTGGATTGCGCTTCATCACTTTATCCAGCTCCCAAAAGATTCCGGATTCCACGCCATACTTCTGGTATTTGGGCACAACTCCCATAATGGTGATTCTGCCACGGGTAAAAATGCCTTTATTCTTGTAATACAGAAAGCGAAGCGTATCCAGGAAGTGCATTTTCCCGCTCAGCCGGGCAAAGAGCTGGTTGGCATCGGGGAACATCACCAGAAAGGCAATGGGCTCTCCTTCGTGATAGACGAACCAGATAAACTCCTCCACAATGAGATGGCGTGAGGTTTTTACGGTCCGGTGCAAATCCTCCTCTTTGATGGGTGTGAAGTTTTCGTGAAAGGCCCAGGCTGCATCATAGATGGTTTTCAGGTCCCGGATGTATTTGTCTTTCTGATCCAGCCTGAAATGCTCCCAGTGATAACCCGGCTTGTTCCTGATCCATTCTGCAATCTTCCAGAAACGTTCGGGGAATGGCTTTCTCAGGTTCAGGATATTGGTCACCTGCTCATAGTAGAGCTGAAACCCATACGCTTCAAATAAGTCCTTGTAATAGGGGTGATGATATTGCATCCCGAAGCTGGGGCGATGATAACCTTCTACGAGCAGGCCCCAGAAATTATCGTTTTCCCCGAAATTAATAGGGCCATCCATTGCTTCCATCTTTCTTTCTTCCAGCCACTTCCGGCAGGCATCAAAAAGCATAAAAGCGGCTTCTCTGTCGTGAATGCATTCAAAAAAGCCCATTCCTCCCGTAGGCTGGTCATAGCTCCAGGCTTTCTTTTCATTGATGAAAGCCGCTACCCGACCGATGCTTTTTCCCTTACCGTCTTTCAAAACCCAACGGATGGCCTCTCCGTGGTCAAAAAAGCTGTTCTCTCCCGGAGTAAAAATGCTTTCGATGAGGGGATCAGGGGTGCATATCCAGTTTTTATCTTCGCGGTACATATCGCGCGCCACCTGGTGAAAAGCCTTGCTGCCGGCCTTGTCCGTAACCTGAATCAGTTCCATTCTGCTTGATTTGTGGCTGATGTTGCCATTGTATCCTTATGCCTGCAAAGATAAGCGGGCTTTCTGAACCGGCAGTCAAGCCTGACTGCGCAAACCGATAATCCCTATCTTTGCCTCAAAGCGCAATATTAGCAATTTGAAGCTGAAAAAGATCCATTTTCTTGTAATAAAGTCTTACGTCGGTCCGCTGATCCTGACTTTCTTTATCGCCATCTTCATCCTGCTGATGCAGTTCCTCTGGAAGTATGTGGATGATCTGGTGGGAAAGGGTCTGGAGTGGTACATCATCGGAGAGCTGCTTTTCTACGCCAGTGCCACCTTTGTACCCCTGGCCCTCCCTCTGGCCATCCTGCTTTCATCCATAATGACTTTCGGAAACCTGGGAGAGCATTATGAGCTGGTGGCAATGAAATCTTCTGGCCTGTCGCTGAAAAAGATAATGGCTCCCCTTGTAGTCCTCTCCGTTCTGATCAGCATCTCCGCCTTTTATTTTTCGAACAACATCCTGCCCCGGGCCAACCTGAAGTTTCACTCCATTTTATATGATGTCCGCAAACATCGCCTCGCCTTCAATATTGAACCCGGTGTATTTTACAAAGGCATAGATGGATTTGTGATCCGTGCTTCGGCCAAGGATGAAGACGGCAATACCCTGCGGGATATGATGATTTACGACCACCGGGGACGAACTGGCAATACTACTGTGACCCTGGCTGAAACCGGAAGGATGGAAATCAGTCCCGATCAGCGCTCGGTGGTTTTTACCCTTTTCAACGGGAACAATTACAATGAAGAAACAGAAGGCCGTAAAAAGCTGGAAACCCGGCCTTTTCAGCGCAGTGCTTTTCGCAAGCAGGTGAGGCGTTTCGACCTGAGCGGATTTGAGTTGAACCGGACTGACGAAAGCCTTTTCAGGAACAACTATCATATGTTCAATACTACTCAGCTGCGCTATGCGCGAGACTCTTTGCAGGAGGAGCTGATGGAGCGCAAAACGGATGTGCGCCGCACCCTGATCACGAACTTTAATCATCTGATGCTCACCGACACCCTTCCTCAGGATAGCCTTGTGCCGGTATCCAATGAGTCCTACGAAACCCTGCTTGGATCTCTGGATGCACCGGCCTTGCAGCGGGTGTTCGAATCGGCCCTGAGCAGCGCACGGAATATCAGGGAAAGGATCAATTCCATTTCGATGGATCACGAATACAAGGCTCGCCGGATCCGCAAGCACGAAGTAGAGTTGCACCGGAAGTTTACCCTCTCCTTCGCCTGCCTGATTCTTTTCTTCATTGGTGCTCCGCTGGGTGCCATCATCAGGAAGGGCGGACTGGGAATGCCCCTGGTGATGTCGGTGCTGATGTTTGTGGTATATCATATCAGTTCGATGATGGGAGAAAAATTTACCAAGGAGTTGGTCATTCCGTCCTGGCAGGGAATGTGGCTGGCTTCGGCGATTTTCCTTCCCCTGGGTGTTTTTCTGACAATCAAAGCCACCACAGATGCCCCTCTCCTGGATGCCGATGGCTACCGCAAGCGATGGGAACGCCTCACAGCCTGGTTTACACGAAAGAAAAGGAGTGCGGAATGAAGGTATTGATGCTGTGCAATAAATCGCCCTATCCGGCTGTGGAAGGAGGCCCCCTTGCGATGGATGCAATGATCCGTGGCTTGCTGGAGGCCGGATGCACGGTCGAAGTGCTGGCGGCAGAAAGCCCCAAATACCCTGCTGCAAACCCTCCGGAGGCCTTGAGACAACACGCCGGCTTTGGATTCCAAACTGCAAGAGTAGATCTCCGACTGCGCCCCCTCCCGGCCTTATGGAATTTGCTGCGCCGCCGCTCCTACCACTCTGCCCGCTTCTCCTCCCCCGATTTTGCCAATGCGCTGAAGCAACTGCTGTCCAGGCAGTCGTTCGATATCATTCAGTTCGAGACACCTTTTCTGGGACATTACCTCCCATTTATTCGAAAGCACTCCAAAGCGAAACTCGTCCTCCGCGCCCACAACATTGAGCAAAGGATATGGCAGCGCCTGGCCCAAAGGGAGGCAAACGCAGTAAAAAGGATGTACCTGAAAGACCTCAGCCGTTTGCTGTCCCGCTTTGAAAAGCAAATAGCTCTCTCCTGCGACGGGGTGGCGACCATCACAGCACAGGATGCGAGATGGTTTGAAAGCATTGGGGTGAAGCAGGTGAAAAGTTTTCCGTTCGGGATCAGTTTTCCGGATGAAGCGCTTCCTCCCCCGGATTTGAACAATGAGTTTTTCCATCTGGGTTCAATGGACTGGCTGCCTAACCAGGAAGGGATACAATGGTTCCTGAAGGAAGTCTGGCCACTGGCTATGGCCCAAAAGCCTGACATCCGGCTTTTCCTGGCAGGCCGTAATATGCCTGAGGAAATGCTCCGGCTTGAGATTCCCGGCGTGGAGATTCAGGGTGAGGTGGAAGAGGCCCGGCAGTTTATGCAACGCCACGGCATTCTGGTGGTACCCCTGCGCTCGGGCAGCGGAATGCGGATCAAGATCATTGAAGGAATGATGCAGGGAAGGGCAATTGTCAGTACACGCATCGGGGCAGAAGGGATAGATGCCCTCGATGAAACCCATTTGCTGCTGGGGGATACCCCTGCTGAATTTGCCGCCCGGATGCTTCAGCTATCGAATGATACGGAGAAACGAAACCAGCTGGGGCGGCAGGCCCGGATCTTCGTGCGCGAGCATTTTGATCGTGGTGAGATCGGCTTGAGAATGCGCACATTTTATTCAGCACTTTGCGGCGCAAAAGAATGAGGAATGGATAAGCAGGATAAGAAACGATTGCTGGTGATCCTTCCCAGGGTGCCCTGGCCGCTGGAGAAAGGAGATAAGTTGCGCGCCTATCATCAGTTGCGCATCCTCAGCCGGTATTTTGAACTCCATCTCTTTGCCCTGAATGAGGGGCCCGTGCATCCGGAAGCCTTCCGGCAACTCTCACCCCTTTTCAAAAGCCTGCACTTCTTCCCACTCACTTTGGCCTCACGTATTCTGAATGTGGGCTTAGCCTGGCTCAGGGGATGGCCCTTGCAGGTGGGATATTTCTATAATTATTATGCACACCAAAAACTAAAGCAGATTACTGCCCTGCAACAAGCTGAATATATCTACGCCCAGCTTGCACGTACAGCGCCCTACGCAGTGGGCATAGATGCTTTCCGTACCCTGGATCTGCAGGACGCCTTTGCAGCCGGCATCCAGCGAAGGACTACAAAAGCCGCCTGGTACCTGCGGCCTTTTTTGAGGATGGAATTCCGGAGGATGCAAAGCTATGAGGCGAAGCTTCTTGAACGCTTCGATCAGCTCACCATCATCAGCGAGGCCGACCGGAACCTGATCGATTCTCCAGACAAAGAAAGGATAGGGATCGTGCCAAATGGCGTGGATACAGCCTTTTTTCAGCCCCTGAAGAAAGCCCACACCACTGAAATTGTATTTACAGGGAATATGGCCTATCCGCCCAATATCGATGCCGCCCGCTTTCTGGTTCAGGAGATTATGCCCTTCGTATGGGCGGAGAAGCCGGAAACCCGGGTCGTCATTGCCGGGGCATTCCCCCACGCCGAAGTACGTGCCCTGGCGGGTTCCCGGGTGAAAGTGACCGGTTGGGTGGACGATATCCGCGAGGCCTATGCCTCGGCCCGCCTTTTTATTGCACCGATGCGCATTGGTACCGGGATGCAGAATAAGCTACTGGAAGCAATGGCGATGGAGATTCCCTGCATCACCACGCCTTTGGCCAACCAGCCCATTGGAACTGCTCCGGGAAAGGAAGTCAGGGTGGCGGAAACACCCGGGGACCTGGCAACGCACATCCTGGAACTCCTGGATGATCCGGAAAGCGCCAGGGCAATGGCCGAAGCAGCCGCTGCCTTCGTGCGGGAAAAATACAGTTGGGAAGGAGCCACGGCGCATCTTGTGTCTTTGTTTCCAGGGTAAGCATAAGCCTTGCTTTTCCCCTCCCTTCTCTTAAGAAAGCAAGATTGTTTGATTGAAGATTATTAATGCAGTCAGATTGAAAAGGGCCAAAAAGGGATAGGATAACTTGAATAGGCATCAGATGTCGATCCATCTCATTAAGCCCCCAAAAAAACAAAACAATGAGAAGAATTGAGATTTTGTTAGTGATTGTTGGAATAACATTCTACGCATACCAAAAGTCTTAAGACAGCAAGCTATCTATAGAAAATCCGCCAAGAACGTTAAAATCATTAGAGCTACCTTGGAGTTACTCTGAAATTGAAACATATATGTTTGACACAACATTACTTAAAGAAACTTTTGTCAACTTTTTTAATGATTTAACTGACTACGAAGAAGATGAATGAGTTGAATTGGATGATTACAGCATATTCGAAACCGTAATCTTTGCTGAGGCAGTTGTAAATCATAGAGGTGCTAATCGCTTTTATGATTACATTACAGATACCATCGACACATTTCAACTTGAACTTCAAACAGTAATAATAGTTAATGATACCCCCTTCTACAACGGGAATGACATAGCTGATGAAATATTTAGTCTTGAAAGTTCTCTTGAGACGTTGCTTGGAGAGCATAGTGCAACTATGATTGACTTTGAAATAGTTGATGTAGAAGAAACATTTATTACGCTCCGGGCTATTGTGCATTGGTCGGCGAATACGATAAGCATAATTGGTGGCTCCTTCGGAAATCCTACACCTTTCCCATCCAATTATTGCACAAAGTCTATCAATCCTGGGCCTTGCAATGGGAATTTTACTCCTCCACCATACGGAGCACCTGAGGAAATTGAACGAAGGCTAAATCCTTGCCATTTGCAAACTGGCCCACCTTCTAATTGGTGCTCAGTAAATGCAAGTGTGTTTGGCCTCTCATACAATGGTTATTCCTACACTAATCCTAGTTATTCATACTATCTATGGGGTGGAGACTCACCCAATATTTCGATGCATACACCAACACTGAACATATGGTTGGATAAAGGTAAAGATTTGTGGAATGACTACGGATACCATAGAGCTGGACAATTCAATAATGTATATACATATTATATGAATTATATAGGTTTCACTCACCCGTGGGCTTCACCAACAAACGGCTGGTTGTGTGAAATGCATTACGGATATTTTGTAACTTGTTTTAATTAATACTGCCGAACAATATAAAGGATGCCAAACTGTCTTTTTTTAAGAGTGTTTGTGAGTATGATTATGCTCGGTACAGTCATTGTAACACAGGGGCAACAAATATCTTGGTTAGCATCAGATTCAAATAAACAAATATTGATTGGGAAAACTTGCATCTTAGAGGACGAGCTTGTCATACCTTTACATATTTATGACATAAATAACCACACGAGAACTTCAAGTATCCTAAAATTCAATACTAATAACAGTTCTGTAAAGGAGTTCAATGTTATTGCCCATTCTTCTGATTCTGTTGATGTCATTGAGCATTGTGTGCTTTTTCAGGATCATTTATGGGCATTTGGCCGTAGTTTCAACAAATCAAATCAATCGCAGGATTTATTAATTAGACAGTATGATACTTCTTTTGCCTTAATGTGGGACACTGTATTGGTTGATACATTATATTCATTTGAATACTTTCAAGACATTGATTTTGGTGATTCAACATTTTTCCTCGTGTCGCAATCAGATCCTTCGCCCAGTGTAGGCAAAATCTGGACAATTGATGACGGAAGGGTCACTCAACGATTCACAATACCGGTAGATACGTTCAGCATTAGTTTTTGGAGAAACCTTTTTGTGGATGCGAACACTGGAACTATAACCGTAAAACAGGATTTGGGGTATAGGCTTATTATCGATGCGGATTCGTTTTCGCTGGATACGGCTACCTATATGAGCTATCACGACTTTTTTGCTTCTCCATTTATTACAGGGCTGGATAGTAACTTATACCTTGAAATTTTTGCTCATAAGAAACCCGGCACGCAATTTCCAAACGTAGAATGGCAAACAGTCATATGCACTACAAACAATTATGGTCAAGTCATAAACGAATATGTCTTAGACCCCACAGTAGCCGGAACTGAAGTTTACTACCAGAACTCTACCGAAACCCTAAATCAGGATACCCTCATCAGTTGTGTAATTCAAAGTGATGAGTTTCTCAATTTTGGATACGCTACACCTCATTCCAGTGTAATTTACCCATTCGAGACCAATATTACTATATATGCATATTCTCCTCAAGGATCCGTACACTGGTCAAGTAGTTTCAATATCGATGGGTTCATTTATCCAATTGCCCTTCATTTAACGTCCTCAAATGAACTGATACTGATTGGACAAATGGTATACGTTGACAATTGGGGTACTGGGCAACCTCTCCCAAACAGGCCTTTCATAGTTAAATTAAGCAAGGAAGGACAGATACTGCAACGTTCACAAAGAGACCTTCATAGTACCAGTCAATTGACGTGCTACCCAAATCCAAATGATGGCATCTTCCACATAAATCTGAGAAAAGAACAATTAACCCAAAGTCCTCTAAGCATCGAAATTTTTGATTTGTTCGGGAAGAAAGTGAAAGAGTTAAATGAAACGGCTCACAACGAATCAATAAAAATAGACATCTCGGATTTGCGAGGCAGTCTGTACTTAATAAGTGTGTATGACAAGGACAACATTTATGGGACAATAAAGATTCTGAAACAGTAATCCAAAAGCTGCTTCAAATCCTTCCGAAATACGGCCAAAGCGTCAAAAGTCATTGTGCTTCAATCTCGTCTCCATAGTTTCTTACAGAGTAGGGAGCCTCTCTGTAGAAAGCTAATTCATAATTAATTTCTTCTCCCTCTTTTGAAGCCAGCCAGGGTATATCCTTATGAGAATAGCTGCTGATAGCGGAGGCAGACGACGTTTTTGAGCTTATTGATTTGAAGCGTAGGCACGGAAACACGTTCTTCCTCTTTTTTCGTCGTCTTCTCTTCTATGGCAACTTATTGGGGTGTTTCCTTGTTCAAAGGGACAAAGAAAAGCAATGATTTAAATTGAAA
>Ga0334889_1002676_pt1 | contig 19485 bp, 19 predicted proteins | sample GraSluR1_MG_2_FD_207222 | JGI IMG/M metagenome (GOLD analysis project Ga0334889, IMG submission 207222) | Sludge microbial communities from methane-producing bioreactor in Wageningen University, Netherlands - Granular Sludge_8_08-R1 | ecosystem: Engineered > Bioreactor > Anaerobic > Unclassified... | reverse complement strand
ACGCCGATCTCGAAGCTCCGGAAATCTACATTGAAGATCGGGAAAACTTTTTCGGCACCGCGACGGAGACGGAGCCGCCTGAGCATGAATAATCGCAACCCCGCCGGCCTAGCGGTCATTGCCGCGGTTCTTTTCCTCGCCCTTTCCCCTGTCCCGATCTCCGCCCAGACCGCCGGTGCTTATCCGCAAAGCGCCGCGTTTTTCGCGCAAAACTCGGGCGCCGGCGTTCCCGGCCAGGAACTGCTCAAGCTCCACGCGGCGGGAAAGTTCGAAGAGGTCAGAACGAAGGCGCTGGCCAGAATTCAGGATGTCAAGGACGACATCGACGCCTACGTGGGTCTGTCCTGGAGCCTCGTGGCGCTCCGGCGCTATCCCGAGGCGGAGACCTGGGCGCGGCGTGGGTATGCGCTCAAAGCCGATCCGCGGCTCGCCCAGGCAATAGGGGAGTCGTCCTATTATTTGGGCAAGAACGAAAACGCCCTGCGGATGCTCCAGGAATACATCGCCAGCTATCCCGAAGGTCTTAGAGCCGGTCTTTCGTATTATCTCTGCGGCGAACTCTATATTCGCCTGGCCAAGTATATGCACGCCGACATAGCTTTTTCCGCGGCGCTGCGGTACAACCCCTCCAATCCGGTGTGGTGGACCAGGATGGGCTGGGCCAGGGAAAGCGCCAAACGATACCTTCAAGCCCTATCGGCATATGAGCAGGCGCTCGCCCTCAACCCCAACCTGGCCGACGCGGTGGAAGGCCGAAGGCGCATTCAGGCCCGGATGCAGGGATGAGAATTCTCCGCGTAGCCTTTAAGACCTTGGGCTGCAAGCTCAACCAGCTGGAGACCGAATCTGTCGCCGAGGCTTTTGTACAAGCGGGAGCGGCGCTCGTCCCGGCCGAGGAATCGGCGGACCTGTATGTGGTGAATACCTGTACGGTGACCAGCAAGGCTGAGCAGAAAGCCCGCCGGGTCATGCGCCAGGCCCTGGCGCATGACCCGGCGGCTGTCGTCCTGGCCACAGGCTGCTACGCCCAGATGGACCCCCAGGGGCTGGCCCAGGTCGATCGGCGCATTATCGTGCTTCCCGGTGAAGAAAAAGCCTCGCTTCTCTCCCTCGCCGCCTGGCTTCAGGACAATTGGCAAGGCCACGGTCCCCTCTATGACGCGGTGAATGAATGGCGCGCCGGCGCTACGGCGAAGGGGAAGGCAGGTCCAGGCGGCAACATCGGGGCCACGGCAGGAAGTGTCGCCGGCCCAAGCCTAAACGTCGGCGCCAGGCCGGAACGGAGTGGAACCACAAGGCAAGGCGCCGTCGATCCCTTCGCCTACCACCCCTCGCTTTTCGCCTTTCACTCCCGCCCCTCCCTCAAGATCCAGGACGGCTGCGACAACCGCTGCTCCTATTGCAGGGTATGCCTTGCCAGGGGCCCCTCGGTATCCCTTCCTTCGGCCCAGGTTTTGGAACGGGTCAGAAAGCTCGAAGACGAGGGGGTCGCCGAGGTCGTGCTGACCGGGGTGAACCTCTCTCAATACAAAGACGAATCGATCGGATTCGCCGGGCTTTTGAAGCTCCTCGCGGCCGGCACCCAGGCCATACGGTTCCGAATATCCAGCTATGAACCGGACCGGGTGGACGAGGCCTTCTTGGAGGCCTTCGCCTCTCCGAGGATCCAGCCCCACATCCACCTGGCGCTCCAATCGGGTTCCAGCAGCGTCTTGCGGCGCATGGCCCGCCCTTACGATGCCGAAAAGGCCCTTCGGGCCGTCATCGCCCTGCGAAAAGCCCGCATCGACCCCTTTATCGCCGCGGATATGATCCTCGGCTTCCCGGGCGAGAGCGATGGAGAGTTCGGGGAAACGCTTTCCTTCTGCCGGGCCGCGGACTTCGCCTGGATTCATGCCTTTCCGTTTTCCGCCCGGCCCGATACCCGGGCCTACGACATGCGCCCCAAAATCCCCGAGCGGATCGCCGGCGAACGGACAGCATTGCTCTCGGAACTCGCCGCATCGGGAAAGTCCCGATACGTCCAACGCTGGCTGGGTTCGGAACTCGATTGCGTGCTCGAAAAAGGCCGAAACGACGGTGTGCCATCGAGCCTGGAAAGCACAGGCTCCAACTACCTAAAGCTTCTCGTGCGAGGACTTCCGCCGGAGGCCCGGCCCGGCGCCTTAGTCCGCGCCCACCTTACTGCCCCCTGCGACCTGCCGGGCCTCGACGCCCTTGCCGAATATCGTTTTCTTTTGTCCGCGAAACGCCGATATAATTAACCTGAGACTTGATTTTTAGCCTATTGAGAGTAAACTATTAAGCAATAGCTTGTACCCCCAAGGAGGTATACATGAAGCACATGAAAAAGTTGGCGCTTTTCTGCTCCATTCTTCTGACCTTAGTTATGGGCTCCTGCGACGCCCTGTTTTCCAACAAATTTCAGGAACTAGGTCTCGGGCAGGTGGATTCCGCGGCCTTGGCGACCGCTAATTCCGAGACTCTCTTTGCCCAGTCCGGAATTAACAGCGGCACGATTTCCCAAAGTTTCATTGATGCGGCGCTCAAGGACGATACGACAAAAGCCGCGGTGGTCGCCGAGCTTTCCACGGCGGCCGGCGACACTGACCCCAAGGTGGCCCAAACCGCCCAGGCGCTGCTTATCGAAATCAAGCTGCAGGATACGGGGGCCAAACAGGTTGTCAACAATATGGGTGGTCTTCTCGATCTGTTTATGAGCGACGACACCTTGGATCCAAGCACGCCCGCAGGAATGAACGCCATAATCGACACCCTGGTTCCTCCTGATTTGAGCGATGGGGATCTGGCGAAAGTTTTGAACGATTTGAAAGACTTGGCGAATAACGAAGTAAAGGATTTCGGGACTAATCTTTCCACCAACGGCGGGCTGCAAAATGACAATATCGATACCGCCAGCATCGCCCAGACCGCGGTTTTAGCTACGGTCGTCGCTACGCTGACTCCGGCGGACCCCTCTGTCTCCATAGGCGAAGCCCTGGTCGCCGCCCTGAACAATACCGACGAGACGAAAAATTTCGGCGACTTCGTCACCGTGCCGGCGGGCGGCCTTGATAGCCTGACGACCGATGCGGGCCTTACGGCGATCTTCAACGCCGCGGGCTTGAACGAGCTGATAACCAAGCTGAGCAGCTAGAGTCGTGAAGATCGCCGGCAGGATAGAGACAATTAGGAGGAATACATGAATAAAAAAGCGATAGTGCTTGTATTGATAGTCGCGCTGGGCGGAGCGGTCTTTGCGCAAACCCAGGTCAATAGTGTGTCTCCCAAAGACGCCAGCTCCATGGGCATGGGAGGCACTTTTAAGGTTTTCAGTACCGGATACGATACCTTCTTCGGCAATCCGGCGGGCTTCGGTTCCAAGAAAGGCGAACTTACCATCGCCGATTTGAACACCTGGGTGTATGTAAAGCCCACCCAGGAAAATATTAAGGCGGCGCAGAAGATCATCGGCGGGGATGATAGCGGGATGATCTCCACTATTGAAAAGCTCGTCGTCGAAAACGGTTTTGGAGCCGGAGCCTCCCTCGGCCTCGGATGGGCTGGCAAAGGCTTCGGCCTCGGCCTCACCATGGTCACCGATGAAATAGCCACCGGTTCGTCCCTCCTTGGGGCAAAGTTGGTAAGTCAGACTCAGGCTAACCTGACTGTCGGTCTGGCCGTTCCCTTCCAGCTCGGCCCTGTGGCTTTCAGCGTCGGCGCGGACGCCAGGGCATTCTATAAACTCAATTCCGATCCGGCTTCCGGATGGCCCTTCAACGCCATAGTGACGGATATTTTCGTCAATAACAAAGAGCCCATGGAAGCCATCGAAAACCTCGATGTCCTGGGCGGATACGGCTTCGCTCTCGATGCCGGCGCCACTATCGGCCTGGGGCCCTTCATGATCGGCGCCATGGTGAGAGACCTGGGCCTCGAAATGAACATGGAGCAGGCTAAGGTAAAGGATGTTCTCAACAGCGGCGAAATACCGATGGATGGCAGTATCGTTTACCAGTTGAAACCGATTATTACCACCGGCCTTGGTTTCAAACTCGATCTCGGCCTCATCGCCCCTTCCGTCTATGTCGAGGCTGACGATCCCTTGGCTCTGATCAACGAAGGCTTCGACTCGATATGGGGCAATCTGCATGCCGGAGCGGAACTGCGGCTGCTACGCTTCCTTGCTCTCCGCGCCGGGCTCAACCAGGGCTATCTCTCCCTGGGTGTCGGGCTGAACATCCTGTTCCTTAAAGTAGATGCCGCCGTCTTTACCGAGGAAGTCGGCGTCAACCCCGGCGATTTCGGCAGAACCGGCATCGCCCTGCAAGCGGCGATCCGCTTCTGATCCAGGTCGATTAGCTAATGTGACGCGCGGGCTGCCCGAAAAAATTTCGGGCAGCCCGTTTTCTTTCTAATCCGGGGCCGGCTTGGGACCGATACTAAAACGTGGCCCCCGGCGGGCGGGGAGGAAAGCCTTTGGTCTTTCCTCCCCGCCCGGGCGAAACAAAGTGTGGCGGGCACTCGGGCGCGATATAGTTCTTCTATCACAAGGAGACGATACCCCATGCGGCGGCTACTGGCGCTGTTACTCTTCATAACTATCCTCACAGCCTGCCTTGCCGCGCAAGATAACATTTCGAGCCTTTCGCCAAAGGACGCCCGCAGCATGGGCATGGGAGGCGGTTCAAAGGTTTTTTCCTCGGGCTATCAAAGCTTTTTCGGCAACCCCGCCGGCTACGCGGATAGCAGAAGCATCACGCTCGCGGATGTCGCCGCGTGGGGCTATGTCCGCCCCTCGCCCGCCGATTTCAGCGCCCTATCGGAAATAGCCCAGGGCGATATGACGCCCGCGGATGCTCGAGCAACCTTGGGTGACTTAATCGCCAAAAACGACCTTGGCGCGGGCGCGAGTCTCGGGTTCGGATGGACGGGGGAGGGCTTGGGACTCGGCCTGACCATGATTTCCGAAAGCTTAGCCACCGGCGACGATTACGGCACGGCTAAAGCCTCGATCAGGAACGAAGTCAGCGCCATTCTCGGTATCGCCTTCCCCGTCGCTTTGGGGCCTTTTACGCTGACCGTAGGCGCCGATGTCAGGACTTTTTACCGGCTCGACTCCACCGACGATTGGCTTTTCTCGACCCTCGCCGATGCTTTTCTCAATAAATCCGGTTTCAATGCCCAGATTTCGGAGCTCGATCTTCTGGGCGGCTCGGGCTTCGCCGTCGATGGCGGTCTCACCCTTCGAATAGGCGGGTTTTCCCTGGGGGTCCTGGTGCGGGACTACGGGCACAACCTCGCCGTGGGTGAAACGAGCATAAAAGGCATCGTCGAATCCTACTACCTCCCCTTTGACGGCGACACGGCCCTTACGCTGGCGCCCCGCTACTTTGTGGGTATGGGGTTCACATTCAACCATACTAAGTGGCTGCGATCGTCCATTTATGTTGAAACCGACGACCCCGCCGGCTATGCGCAAAAAGTCCAGGATGGGTTTTCCTCCTCTTTCGAGATGCTGTACGCTGGAATGGAGCTGAGCTTTACCCGAATTCTAGCCTTGCGGGCCGGGTTTAACAAAGGCTTGCTTTCCTTCGGAATGGGCTTGGATCTTGCCCTGATCGAGCTCGATTTCGCGATTTTCTCCGAACATCCCAATGACGAAAAGATCAGGACCGGCATCGCCCTCCAGGCCGCGATCCGCATCTAGTCCGCGATAAAAAGAGTTGAAAAAATCAACATTTTTCATTGACAGATAGGGCTTTCCGCATAGACTTCAACGAAGGTTGACTTGCTCAACGCGAAGCGGCCTTCGGACTACCTCCGTCAACCCTCGCCATCCGAAGACCTCTTCGCGCAATCATCGGAGAGATTCATAAGGAGGCGGTATGAAAAAAAGAGTGCTGGCGATCGCCGCGCTAGTCCTGTGTGCGGGAATCGCCGCGGCGCAATCCGAGGACGCCGAATTCGCGTTCTTCAAGCGAACCATCGCACCGGTAATGCGTTGGGGCGAGAACGGTATTATCACAGTTCCCAAAGCCACGACCCTCGGAAAAGCCAATTTTTTCTTGGGTATCATGGGACAGCCCGCGGGCACGCTCCAGGGGCTCGATCTTTACACAACATCGCTATCGCTCATGGCGGGCACATCGGATGATGTCGAACTCGGGTATACCCGAAGGCAGGTTGTCTGGGAAGACTTCATGCTCAGCAACCTCTCGATGGACAGCTTTCACCTGAAAGCGCGATTCCTCAATTTCGGCGACTATCTGCTGCCCCAGGCAGCCATAGGCGTCAATGCGGTTTCCTTAAGGGACAACAAATTCGAAAGCAGGAACGACATTCTATTCAACCCGTACCTGTCGGTAACCTCCACGATCCCGATATTTACTCCCAAGATCCTCTTTTCGGCCACCGCCGTCGCCGAAACCATCATGAACGAAAATGAACTGGGCACCTACATGTTCTCAGGCGGGGTTGACTTGAGCCTCTTCAACTTCCTCTACGCATTCGCCGAGCTTCAGGGCTTCAATCCAAAGGTGGACAGCAACGAGGTGCTCAATCTCGGCGCCAAGCTTAGGCTGGGCTTTGTAAGCCTGGGTGTTGCATTGTTCAACATAAGCCTAGACACGGCGGAAACTGACAACCTGATCGACCAGTACGCTTCATCGTTGGTGGATCTAAGCAATGCCAATTACATAGCTACCCTGGCATTCGATATTCGTCTGGGCAAAAAAGCCCAGACTCGCTAAAGGAGGGCCGACATGAATAAGAAAAGAACAGGCGCTCTCTTTATAGCGGTACTTTTGGTCTTGCTCTTGGGCTCCTGCGATATGATCAACGATTTTATCGCCAGCAGGACGAGAAATATCGCGCTTATCCAGATCTACAACTCCAACCACGAAAAGACGAACAAGCTCCAGCCGAACGACACATTGTACGTGGAGGTTCAGGGCTTGGCCGCCTCGAGCTATTATGAGGTGGAGGCCCGCGACCCCTCGAATAACGTCATCACTAAGATGACAGCCCAGTCCGACGAGAATGGCGTCATTGCGCCCACGCCGCTCTGGTACGATGTGGGTTTCAAGAAAGTAACCGATGGCTCAGGAAAGATTAAAGCGGTTCTCCCCACGAGCGCGGAACTCGGTCTTAAGGCTTTCAATATCCATGTGAAAGGTGTGGATACCGAAGATAAAGCACTATCGGATACTGACTTCCAACTGCCCTTCTTCGTGGTGTTCAAAACCGATCTTGCACGACCGCAGCCAATAGTCATGGCCGGCAAGAAGGTTAATATTAACTCAAATCCGGAATTTGTACTGGAGAACGCCTTCGATTCCGGGGAGGGGCTTTGGATAAAAGTCGCCAATCTGGAACCTGTGGTTGCCTCGGATGATCCGAATACCAAGAAGATGACTGTCTACATCGTTCCCTTCGACGCTGCGTATTATGAGAATGGCCACCTTATAGAATCCAATTATATTGCGAAACAGGAATTTACCATCACCGATCTTAAAAACGGGGTACAGTTCACAGCAACGTCGAAAGCTGGATTCCCGACGATAGGCGGCAAATCTTGGAATCCGATTCCCGCCGAGGCAGAAGGGAAATCCTATTCTGTCTTCTTGGACGTCGATAACAACGGTATCTATAATGTGCTGAAGGATGGAACCAATGATTTCTATCTCGACGGCATAGACGGCAATGGGGTTGCTGGATTCATTGTTAAAAAAACTGATCCCGATCCTGCTGTTGCATATGTCCCCGGGAATATTGCTTCAGGTGGCGTTACTTGGGGTCATTTCTGGTTCGAGAATTGGCCTGATCACGATTATAGAGACCAATTCTACGCTGATGGCTGGGATACCAAATACGGCTACGACTGGCAATTCGGCGGTTATGGAATAAAGGCATTATGGAATCCCTATGTGGACAAGGATTTGGATCACGATCCCAATACAAACAATACGCTCTATTATGGTCGTTATGTTTATCTTTACATTGTCAAGACAGATGAACTCGACCTAACTGGAGTAAACGATCTTAAGGCCGCTCCTAACACGCAAAGGCTCTACATGCCTGTCCAGTACGCTTGTAACAATGGGGCCAACCTGCAGACGATCTGGCGTGCCCCTATGACCGTGGGTAAATATGCGGTCGTCGTCGATATCGATATGAACGGAAAGGTATCGAAAGGCGATTTGGTGGATAACGTCACTAAAGCCGGGGCTGTCGCCGCCGACGGGAAAACCGGTTTCGAAGTGGTCAATCGTTAAACTAAGGGGAAAAAGCGTGTAGGCCGCCCGCGCGTGGCGCGGGCGGCCTTTTTGCTCCGGCGATATAACGCTTCCGAACTTCCGACCTCGCCGACGCGCTCCCCGATTGACAGTTCAGCCCAATTCTAGGTACTGTAAGTCTCCCCGGGCCGCTAGCTCAGTAGGTAGAGCAACGCCCTTTTAAGGCGTGGGTCACTGGTTCGAATCCAGTGCGGCTCAAAGAAATTTTCTCGGCATTTTTTACCTATGCGACGTTGCTCAAAGTATACCTATTCAGAATAATCCCGAATTTGCTAGCTTCTGCAAAATTAAATATAGTGTCGCGGAGCGTTTTATCCTAAGGAGATAGCAACTGCACTTGACAACACGTACGCAATTACGTATCATATGTTCTAGAAGAGAGGACATAAATGGCAATAATGACTGCGAGCGATGTACGCGCTAATCTTTATAAGCTCATCGATACGGCACAAGAATGCCATGAGCCAATAATTATCACAGGAAAAAGAAATAACGCTGTACTTGTGTCGGAAGATGACTGGAAAGCCTTACAGGAGACACTCTATTTGATCTCTATTCCGGGGATGAAGGAATCAATAGTTGCGGGAATGAAAGAATCCCTGTCCGAAAGCGCGACCAAGATCGACTGGTAATGTGGAAAATTGTCTATACCAAGCAAGCGGTAAAAGATTCAAAAAGAATAATCGAGGCTAATCTCCAAAACAGAGTCAAAAAACTAATAAAAATATTGGAAGACGACCCGTTTCAATCCCAGCCCCCCTACGAAAAACTTATCGGCGTTTTGTCCGGTGCCTATTCACGACGAATCACCATACGGCATCGGTTAGTATATCAAATTTTTTCTAATGAAAAGGTAGTACGTATTCTTCGGATGTGGACACATTACGAATAGTAACCTGGCTGTGATGGCAAATAGGGTTATCAGCCACATTCCGGTCCGTCGAATTTTCTCACGAGACGCAAGGAGTGTAGCAGCACCGAGGGTTGTTTTTTCAATTTACTAGAGTATCAAGCCACTAATGGTTGAATCTCATGCAAGAGTAATCAGATTCGCATCATAATTGGCCCCGGACAGTTTTAGTGCATAGTCTAAAGTTGCGGTCAGACCGTCCTTAACCACGTTTACTACACTTAGGTCGTGGGTAGTAAAATATGACGTCACGCTGTTTTTGTGGTTTTAAAGAAATATCCTGTTTCCTTTTCTAGGGTGCTATCTGAATAATAGTAAACATCATACGAACTCAGTTTATCCCGCAGATCAATATCCCCCTGGCTTACCTCGATAAAATTCTTGTCAGTTCCATTTTTATTGAAATAGAAATCATACCAAGCCAGCGTATTGTTGATTGTATTGCTTTCCTAGTCGGTCCTTTGAACATCGGACGAGCCGGTTTCTTTTCGTATCTGCACATAATCCGCTGATGTAACAGGGAGTATATTCTTAAGGGGATACTCATGATCGATGTATAAGGATTTGCCAAAAATGTTGGTAGGTGCGGGAACCTGATAGTCCAGGGAATAGATCATGGGGCCGATATGGTTGTCGTCATCTATATCTCCAGAAACGCTCTCAGTGGCATAGAGCCCATCGCCCTGTTCTAGTGGGGTATCTGTCTTTCCGTCTGCTTTAAAATAGAATCCAGTTGGCTGAAGCATATTCGCCTAATAAACCTGATCGCTCTGTTTAGCATAAGCTGAAGGTCATCACCGTCCTGCAGGTCAATCCATGCCTGAGATCGAACTGGGTTTACGTTCGCTGCGGTTAGTTCGGTTATGTCGTTAAACGCCCGCGGAACTGCTCTGATTGATTTTGAATCTGGCGTTCTCAAGCTTTTAGGAAATGTTGGCTTTACTTAGGGTATGCTTTTTAAAACTTCTGATACGCTTTCCCCTCCTCCATCTGAATCATCATCGGCCCCTGGGCTGTAGGAGAGCATTGCCATTATTGTAATTACAGAAACAAGCAACAGGACTTTATGTTTCATGGATATTTCCTTCTACCCATGTTTAATGCAGTCAGAGGCCTGTCGAAATGGAGAATTGGTAAATAATTTTAAAAAAACTTAAAATATTTGATGATATAGGCAGTGTTAAAGGTTCGGCATGATTGTATTAAGTTCCTCAAAGCTTGTTGTTTGAGTGATCGCGAGGGCGCCATAAACCAGCTTCTGTTCTTTTACCAACTGAACACGGGGCAAGGTGCTGTAAAAGGTTAATTTTGGTCGTTCAAATAGATCTGATAAAGGCTTTCACACGCGATCTTGTTTAAATTCTCGATATTTGACCCACCATAGTTGATTGTGGAGTAGGAGAATTCCGTACCTTCCTCAAATGCCTTGGTGAGGCTCGTCACGCAGACACAGAGCGCTCCGCCGCGCAAGCCGAAAATTCTGCTAAGCACCATAACCGCCGCGCTCTCCATATCTCCCGCAAGCACGTTCATTTTCTGTAGATCTGACAAAAAATAATCCCAATCGTGCGTTCGAAAACCATTGAAACTTGTATTCGCTTCTGGTCGTCTTGTATAGAGCGCGTCGATACATCGGGACGTACCGACGTGGTACTTTAAGCCGAGGCGCTCCGCGGTCATTATTGCCGCTTCAACTACCTGGTGATCGGAGACGGCGGGATATTCTATTGGAACATAGCACTTCGTGGTTCCCTCGAAACGACAGGCGGAATCGAAAATAACAATATCTCCGGGGGTGACATTCTTGGATATTCCCGCGCATGTCCCCATTCTCAGAAGCGTCTTTGCCCCACAACGCGCCAATTCCTCTATGGCAATCGCGGTGGATGGGCAGCCCATACCTGTACTGGTGCACGTGATGGGCATTCCTTTGTAAACGCCTGTATATGTGACATGTTCCCTGTTGTCGGCGATAAAATGCGCCTCATCCCACAGTTTTGCGACAAGAGGGACTCGATGTGGATCTCCAGGGAGTAAAACATAGGGGGCAACGTCTTTATCGGTTGTCTTGATATGGTACTGGGGATCCATGATTTCGCTCCTTAATGTTTAGAAGACTAAATCTTAATCATAAAATGTACTTTAGCACTTGTGTTTTACGTGGACAATGTTATACGCGCAACTTCTTTAAATCTCGAACAAAGTCTTTATTTTTTTGCAGTACCGTCTATTAGAGATGGGTGTTAAAGTAAAAACTAGGTTAAACAGGTATATCAATATTTTTCGTAGAATAGCCTACAAGGAGGTCGCGATGAAAAAGCTATTTTTTATCGTGCTGGTCTGCGCGCTTGCTTTAGCGCCGGCGTTCGCAGCCGATACCATGAAGGGAACTATAAGGTTCCTTACCATGGCGGAGTACCACAATGCGCTTGAGGGGGTGATCAAGGCGTTTGAAGCTTCCCACCCAGGCGTAACTATCGAGACGGAAGAGTTCCCCTTCGCCCAGCTCTTTGATGCCATCGAAATTAAACTGGGAAGCAGAAATAGCAAGTTCGATGTAATTCTGACCGACGCTACGATGGTAAGCGGCTACGCGTATCGTGGTTTTATAGCCCCATTGGATGAATATTTTACGACAGCCGAAAAGTCTAAGTTTACTCCCGCCCTTGTAAATAGCGGTAGTTTTCAAGGTGAATTTTACGCTCCTCCGCTTAAGAACTCATGCCATGTTCTATGGTACAACAAAAAACTACTCGACAAAGCGGGAATTCCATATCCGTCCGCCGATCCCAAAAATAGGATGACATGGGAAGAAGTTGTGGATATAAGCAAAAAAGTTATGGCCGCATCGGGGGATTCCACGATTTATGGACTTACCTTCGAGCAGATCAGTCGTCCGTATCAGATACTTCCTCTGATCAACTCACTTGGTGGTGTAGGCATTGGCCCAGATGGCATTACAGTCGACGGCTATGTCAATGGCGAAGGTTTTGTGAAGGCCATGCAATGGTATTCTGATATCCACAATACTCTTAAAATAGCTCCTAAAGGTATAGCGCCTAGCGAAACCGTAGGCCAATTTACGGCGGGGAAAATAGCCTTTCTTTCGGCTAACTTATTCGACTATAAAACATTCGAGAAGACAACAGGTCTTCAGTATGGCTACGCTCCGCTTCCATATTTCAAAGATGGCAAGCCCGTCACTCCGACGGATTCCTTCCATGTATCGGTGAGCAACTATTCCAAGAATAAAGCGCTGGCGGCCGAGTTTGTGAAGTATTTGACTTTTGGAGAGGGAAGCGATATTTATCTCGAAAAACAAGGAGAATTTTCCGCTCGTATCGATGTGCTCAATTCTTATAGCACCGACCTAAAATATAATTCATTCCCGTTCAGCGCCTTCAGGCTTGCCGCCCAGGAGGCGAAAACCACGGCTTTCCCCAGGCCCCTTTCTCTAGGGTATCGTGAGTGGGAAAGCGTGATTACCGCAACTATGGAAGACATCCGAAATGGAGCGGATGTGAAACCGGCCCTCGATAAGGCAGTCAAGACACTTACGACGCAACTGTCCATTTATCGCTGATCAATCTCTTTACCGCGCGAAAGCCCTTGGATGTTGGCTTTTGCGCGGTGTCTTTTTCTATACCATGACGTTTCTGTGAGGGAGGACCTTTTTCGATGAGCGGGATCAAGCCAGGCTCCAAACGCTTTATAAGGCGCGGGTACAAGCCGTTTCTGCTGCTTTTGCCTTCTTTCGCACTCATCGCTGTTTTTAAAGTATATCCTATTTTCTATTCTGTTATTGGAAGCTTTTTAATGCGAGGAGCGCGGGGGGTAATTAAGTTTGCGGGATTGAAGAATTTTAAAATGATTTTTACCGATCCCTCCATACTTAATTCGATCTGGGTTACCATTAAATTTAACCTGATCACCGTGCCGCTTCAAATTGTGCTTGCCCTCATATTCGCTCTTATGCTTAACCGCAGGATTCGTTTTGTACAAACCGCGAGGACGTTGCTCTATATTCCCGTCGCGATCAACATGATCATCGCATCAACAATCTGGAATATGATGCTGAATCCCTCTTCAGGGCCAGCAAACGCCATACTTGGAGTGCTCGGCATACCGCCTCAACCATTTCTAACAAGCAGCCGACAGGCACTCTGGGTGATTATCATTATATGCTGCTGGAAGGGCGTGTCATATTGGATGCTCTTTTTACTGGCCGGTCTCCAAAACATAAACTCATCGATCTACGAAGCCGGCAGGATAGATGGTACGACTTTCTTCTCGGAACTCTTTTCTCTGACTATCCCAATGCTCAAGAACTCCCTAGTTTTCGTGATCGTCTCCGATACCATGATAAATCTGTTCATGTTTATTCCGGCGTACCTGCTTACAGGTGGGGGCCCCGAGGGAAGCACCGATACCTTAATGTATGAAGCCTATCGAGCAGCTTTCAAGTTCTCCAATTATAATCGCTCCTACGCCATTGTAACGGTGTTGATGCTTATGACATTCATCGTTATCGGGCTGCAATTTTATTTTTTTCGTGACTCTAGAGGAAGCGGGTTTAAGCGTAGATTTCTACGAAGAGGTATGGAGAAATGATTACAAAACGCGGTGTCAAAGAAAAAACCCTTGATGTTCTATATTACGTTACTCTTCTTACTATTGTCTGTTTCGCTCTTTTCCCGGTTCTGTGGTCGGTGAGCAATTCGTTTCGGGCCGAAAACTCAGAAATTTTTAAGCATATCTCAAAGCTTTCCGTATATACGTTCATTCCTGAAAAATTTTCTCTCAACAGCTATCGGAACCTCTTCGTCGATAATCAATTCCATCGACCTCTCCTGAATTCCTGGATTGTCGCCGTGTTGACAGTCTTCTTTGGGTTTATTGTTAATGGTTTGGCTGGATTCGCTTTTGCTAAATTCAAATTTAAAGGGAACGGCCTTTTATTTAGTATATACCTTTTTTCATTCATGATCCCTTTTGAGATGATCGCCATCCCATTGTATAAGACTACTGGTGCTTTTGGTATTCTTGAAACGAGAGTAGCCCTCATACTTCCAATGATAGCGAATGGAATGATCGTTTTTTTGTACCGGCAGTTCTTCCAGGATATACCTGACGCATTGATCGAGTCGGCATATATTGACGGTGCCGGTCTTTTGCGAGTGTTTTTTCAGCTTCTCGTTCCGCTTTCCAAGCCGGTGATTATCAGCGCCAGTCTGATGATTTTCATTCAGCAGTGGGACGCTTTTCTCTGGCCTCTCGTGGCTGCGACCAATAAAAGTCTCAAGGTAGTCCAGGTAGCCATATCTGAATTCACAGGCGAGTTTACCGTTCAATGGGGTACTATCTTTGCCGCTACGACGATCGCGATCGCTATTCCTATTGGAATTCTCATTCCTTTACAGAAGTTTTACATCCAGGGAATATCATCGACCGGCTTGAAGGAGTAATGCTGCTGGAAGTACCCTGACCTAAGGAAATTCTTACAGTATGAAAAAGCTGCCCAGTCGAGGTTTTTTCCGATCCAATCTCAGGATTGAAGTGTTTATTGTCATTAGCTTTGTATGCGTCGTTCAATCCTTGATTATCGGCATAGTCATCTGGAGCGTCGATTCAAGAACCATGTTCGATAATGAAAAAGAGAACCTTTCTCAACTAATGAATGTGGTCAATCAGGATCTCGAAAGCCGGGCCGAAGCCGTAAATTCCATCGCGCTTGATATCGCGATTAATGGTGAGATACGCGGAAGCCTGAACAAGATCGATCCCCTGGAATTAGGCCGCGCGAAGACCCTTGTGAACTCTAACCTATCAAAAAAAGTAATCGCTGCGTCGCAAGTCCTGCTCGATCTTTCCATCATTGATCTTATGAATAACACTTACTCGACTAGAGCTACATATTTTTTACCTACTGGATTCAAGCTAAAAGAGACCGAGGTGTTTCAGCGCGCCGAGGCCGCTAACGGCGCCCTAGTCTGGCTCAACGATAACAACATCATTGATCGTTACGGTGGCGATAGTATCTTCCCCTCCGATCATATGGGTGGTATACGGGCCGCCGCGATAATAAAAGACTACAATAGAGGACAAACACTAGGCTTACTCATGGTTTCGCTGAAAGAAAATTTCTTCTCAAGTATAAATTATTCAAACAGTAGGCTTCAGAAAATAAGCATCTACATGCTCTCCCCGGATAAAGCAACAGTGTATCCAGTCGCTGGAACATCAAGTTCGCTTCCGGCTGATATCAGGGAGGCTATAGACAATTCCAGAGACAGACAGACCTATGTCATGTCCGATCCTTCAAAGACCCTTGTCTCATACATCCTCAATGAATCCATGGGCTGGACTCTCGTTAGCACGACAGCATCAGCGGAAGTCACAGAGTTCTTTCCCTCGGTTTTAAAAACCTTGTTGCTTTCTCTTGTCTTTGCGCTTATCGCTTCATTGGTAGTCTCCTGGCTCTTCTCTATTGTTCTTACCCGTGGTGTCGACGAGATAGTAAAGACGATGAAACGAGTCGAGACGGGAGACTTTGAAGTTCGCATCAATTCTAAACGCCCAGATGAAATTGGCAGACTTTCCCAGATCTTCGACGGCATGATGGACAAGGTCAAGGAACTCATTGACACCACGTACAAACAACAGCTTCTGACTCAACAAGCAGAATTCCAGGCGCTTCAGGCTCAAATCAATCCCCACTTTTTGTACAACACGCTCGACATGATCAACTGGAGGCTTCTGAAAATCGGAGAGGAAGAGATAAGCAGATCAGTCGTCGAATTGGGCACGATTCTTCAATACTCAATGTCGGCTCAAGCCATAGTCAGCCTGGAGCAGGAAATCCAGAATGTCAGAGATTATCTTGAGCTGCGCAAAGCTAACCATGACCCTGAATTCCTATATACTATTAAATTAGTTAAAATCGAAAAGGTGCTCCTCCCAAAACTCACCCTTCAACCTATCGTGGAGAATGCGATTGTACATGGATTCGGTAGGCGTCGTACCGGAAACAAGCTAATAGTATCTTGTTTCCCACAAGGTGATGACGACTATTGCGTTGAGATCAACGATAATGGCATAGGCATGGATTCCTCTATCGTAGGGACACTGCTTCTATCTCCGGGAGAATACGTCAAGGATGATTCCCGCCGGAAAACTCGCATTGGGCTTAGAAATGTGCATGAGCGTCTCCTTCATCTATTTGGGATAGGGTATGGTCTTATGATAGAGAGCGAGTTCGGTAAGGGAACGAAGATTTCCATACGTGTTCCCAAGTGTTTAGAACCGGCGAAGGTTCCAGGGCATAACCCATGAACATCGTTATTCTGGATGACGAAGCTATTATCTGCGAAGGATTATCGGCGATGCTCGCTGCGCATGGTGGCAAGCTATGGAATCTTTTCGCCACCTATCATGATGCGGAGGAAGCGCTTGAGACCTGTGATTGGGACAAGGTCGATCTTTTGATAGCTGACATCAATATGCCAGGGCTCACAGGGCTTGAGCTGCTATCCACCCTTCGAGACCGCGGCTACGAGACTCAAGTGATAATCATAAGTGGTTATACGCAATTCGAATACGCTCAGAGAGCTTTGCATCATGATGCTCTCGACTATATAGTCAAGCCAATCTGCCCAGAAAAGATTTTCATGGCAATTGAAAAGGCCGAAAAAAAGCTGGCAGCCCGCAACGCCGAGAAAAATAGCCGTATCTTCATCCAAAACAATTTCGATCGCCTGACGCGCGAATACTTCAGCGAGCTCATTTTCGATTTTGATATCTTGTCCGTTGATCAAAAAACTTCGTTGGCTGAATCATTCGGTCTTCAGGGGAAGAGTTTCGCCGTGATGCTCCTTTATTCCTTAACCCAAAAGGACATTAATACTACTTACATAGAAAATGTCTTCATGTCGGGGAAAAACAAAGCTTTCTTTTACAGACTTGGAAGCGGCATCTATACTATCCTAACGGTATCAGAAAATGCCTCGTCAATCGACGAAAGTTCTATGCTCGCGCTCGCCGAACGGGAAATAGGCCCGGTACTTTGGCATAAGATAGTCCGGGTCGATAAGCTTGCGGAAATTAACGCCACGTACACGACACTTTTAGGATATATGCGAGACTCCGTGGAACTACGCACAATAAAACCGCTTACGCCGAAAATCGCGAATACCGATTTGCCTTTAATGAAAGGAGATTATGCCCCTGTCATTCTCGGTGTCTTCGATATTATCAAGCGGGACTATGCCAAGCCGCTTTCTCTTGCTAGGCTTTCAGAACAGCTCTTCGTGCATCCAACATATTTATCCAATTTATTTAAAAAGCAGACAGGTATAACCTTAATAGATTATATAAACCACTATCGCGTCGAAAAAGCAAAAGAGTTACTTTCAGATCCTCTCAACAAGATTTATTGGATTACCGAACAGGTGGGGTTTGTCAATCAGCGGTACTTCAGTCAAGTATTTAAGCGCATCACTGGGCTTACTCCGGTTGAATATCGGACACATTGCATTATCCATCATACGGACAAGCGTAATGAAGACTAATTATCTTTTCGGTATTGTCCTATGTCTTTTCAAATATAGTAGTAAAGTTTACAATGAGTTGACAAACGGAAGCTTCCTGGAGGTGGCATGTGAAGAAAGCGAGCCTGCTGATCGGATTATCGGCCCTGTTCGTTCTAGGCTGCGCGACTCCTCCGCCGCCTGCCCCGCCGCCTGTGAGCGATATTTGGCCCAAGATTTACGAGGACGAGACCTACCTTACGGGTTTCGAGTCGACCTGGACCGAGGACGAGGCCGTGGGAGCGATCCGGAACCTTCAAAACTCTTTTGTTGAACACAACGCCAATCTGCCGATCACCGAACTCAATGTCGACGCCTTTGGCGCGAGGGCCCGCTGGTCCTGGGTGGAGGTGGGCGCTATCCAAAAGAGCGCGGGGTTTATAATTCCCTTCGATCAAGTTACCTCCGTTCTTTTGGAGAGTTATCCGGCCAGCGACAAGGCCTTTAAATGGGGAATCAATGTCTATATAAGCGGCGGTAATCCGGTGGTGCTGAGAATGCCGAACAGGGACGCGGCGGAGCGCTTCGGCAAAGCGGTTATTGTCTTGGCGAAGGCCCGCAAGTCGCCTTTGAGCATGCCGAACATGCGTTTCGGCGCGGCTGTCGGCTCCTTGACGGTGGATCAATCCAGGGCGGCGGGCGTTCTGCAATCGGCGGGAGTGATAATTTCATGGATATTCAGGGAGAGCCCGGCGGAAAAGGCCGGATTTTCCGCCCAGGATATTATTACCTCGGTGGCGGGCAAGACAATACAGAAAGGGCAGGAGTTGTTCGATCTTATCGAAGTCGCCGCGGCGGCGGGGGCTACGGAGCTGAAAATAGACGGTCTTCGCAGAACCTACCGAAGGGAGGGCGACAAATATGTGGAGGTTTTTATCCCGATTCGATTTAGTCTTCCCATTGCACAGCCGGGGGGTACGAAATGAAAACGTTCCGAACAAGACCCAGTACGTTTATGACCTTCGCGGTTACGGTGGCGCTGTTCGCGGCGGTCTGTCTTTCGGCGGGAGCGCAGGCGCAAACTCCGGCGCCTAATCAAGTGCAGGCGCCGGGCGCCGCCCCTGTCACCGATCCGGCCAGCGTCAAGCCCGCCTGGCAAATCGAAAAGGAGATCAGTTCGGCGCCGGCGACTCCGGTACCGGGTTTTAACGTGTTTTTTGTGGGTTATAATTTTCCGCAGTATTCGGGGAGTCTCGCCGATGAACTGGCGCCGTGGAAGAGCTGGCTTAATTTCAGTTTCGGCATGGATTCCTCCATGACAATCAAATCCTCGCTCTTGAACGGTGTGGGGGGAGACCTTACGCTGAACTTCAACGATGATGGGTCTCACATGTTGATGAACAGCATGGCGATCTTCGGGTATTCCTTCAATCTGAATCCCCTGCGGCTCAATCTGGGGGCCAGACTGGGCTTGTCGATTCTGGATGTGACCGGACCGGGGGCTGTCAGCTATACAGGATTGGGCTATATTCTGGGCCCCGAAGCATCGGTGTACCTGTACCTCGGCTCCAATACCTGGCTTTGGGCGCGGGGACGCTATTCCTACGCCCAATACGCGATGCTTACCGGCAGCGTGCCTTCGGGGGACGACCAGCTTTCCACGGTGAGCGTACAGGCAGGGTTGGCCTTCGATTTGTAAAAGCAGGGATAAAGGGTATACTCGAGCGGCGCGGCGCCCCGGAGAATCCCTCCG
>Ga0334889_1002668_pt1 | contig 19559 bp, 21 predicted proteins | sample GraSluR1_MG_2_FD_207222 | JGI IMG/M metagenome (GOLD analysis project Ga0334889, IMG submission 207222) | Sludge microbial communities from methane-producing bioreactor in Wageningen University, Netherlands - Granular Sludge_8_08-R1 | ecosystem: Engineered > Bioreactor > Anaerobic > Unclassified... | reverse complement strand
ATCCCCACATCAGTGGGGTCCTTGGGACCTGGAGAAATCACAATACGATCCGGTTTTAAAGCTTGAATTTCCTCCAGGGTTATCTCATCGTTACGACAAACCATAAAATCATCTTGAGTAATTTCTCCGAAATACTGAACCAGATTAAAGGTAAACGAATCGTAATTATCGAGAACCAAAACCATTTTAATCCCTCCCTTCAGCCATCTTCAACGCTCGAATCATAGCTTCGGCTTTGTTTCGAGTTTCTTCATATTCACTAATCGGGTTTGAATCATAAACAATACCAGCTCCGGCTTGAACACTTGCTACACCTTCTTTAAAAAAGAGACTTCGAATTATAATACAAGTATCCATATTTCCATTATCTCCCACATACCCCAAAGCCCCAGCATAAGGACCACGTGCGCATGGCTCTAAAGATTCAATAATTTGCATTACTCTGACTTTGGGTGCACCACTCACTGTTCCAGCCGGAAAACAAGCTTGCAGAGCCTTCCAGGGAGAACAGTTTTCTTTCATTCGACCAGAAACCTGGGATACTATGTGATAGACATGAGAATACCTTTCCACGTTCATGAATTCTTCAACTTGAACGGTCCCCGGACAGCAGATTTTCCCAATATCATTCCGACCAAGGTCAAGCAGCATGATATGTTCAGCGTTTTCTTTTTCATCATTGAGAAGTTCTTGAACAATTTCTGCTTCGGGCCGCAATTGTGAACGTTTTCTGGTTCCGGCAATCGGTTTGGTGGTTAATTTTCCCTTATCAAGCTTGACTAACATCTCGGGAGATGATCCAGCAATTTGAAAATCACCAGCATCAAGATAAAACATATAAGGTGAAGGATTTAACGATCTAAGACAACGATAAGCCAAAAAGGGGTCACCTTTAAAAGGGGCAGAGAATTTTTGTGAAACTACTGTTTGTGAAACATGCCCATCCTCAATCAATTTTTTGACCTGTTCAACAGCTCCAAGAAAACCATTCTGAGAAAAATTCGATTGGATTACACCTTTGAGTTGGAAAGAGGTATTTACATTGTCTCCCTTTTTCTCTAATGAATTAAATATATCATCCATCCAGGTTTTGGCTTGAAGATATAACTCTCTCTTCCCAGCAGGAACCACCTGAACTGCTCCTACAGTATGGCGAAGATGATCGATATACAGGAAGCGATGGACTGTAAGAAAATAGGCATAGGGATAATCAAGAGGTTTCTGTGGAACGGTCTTTTCCCAAGTTTTAACCGCATCGTAACTTAAAAAACCAACCGCCCCACCAAGGAAGGGAATCTCTGGTTGAGGATAAATACATTGTTGCGGATATTTCTCTTCCAAAGAGCCTATTAAATTATCTTTAAAGCTTATTCGAATTTCCTCTTCAGGATCGATGATGAGAAAAGAGAACCTTCCCCATACCTCTCCTCTTTCTGCACTTTCCAATAGAATTACTGGTTTGCAATCTCGAAATGATTCAAATAATGAAATAGGTGTCAATCGATCAAGAAGTTTTTCACGATAGATTGGAATTGAGTCATACCCCTCTTGGGATAAGCTCATAAAGGTTTCTTGGTCCGGTTGTTGTCTCGCCATAAAAGAATACCTCCAATAAAAAAGCCTTCATCTCTTAAAGAGACGAAGGCTTTATCCGCGGTGCCACTCTTTTTAACGGTACACAAATACCGTTCTCTCATCCAGGTACAGGATTCCTCCGATACCCTACTTCACATACCGGCGAAGTACCGTTTCCACCTACTTGCTTAAGCTTTCGAGGAACTGCTCCGAGGCCCATTCATTTTCTTCATGCCACCAGGCTCCCACCTCGTTCCCGGCTCTCTCTGGACATGATCGAAAAACTACTCTTCCTCATCATCGCATTATTTTTTTAATTTGAAGTATCAAAACATATGAATTTCATTTTGTCAATACCTTAAAAAGAAACTTGTCATTATTCTGTGATATTGTCACCCTGAAATTATTCAGTGAAAATGTCACCATGAGAAAGGAACAAAATATCACATGACCCCCAAAGAACTTCAACGGATTCACGTTATTCAACAATGTATTGATGGAATACTCACCAATGGTGAAACGGCTCACATTTTAGGATTAAGTCAACGCCAGGTGATCCGACTCAAAAAAGGAACAAAGAAGGAGGGATTGCAGTCGATGATTTTCAGGGAATGATCTATTGTTTGGTTAATTCAGCCGGGTGATAACGTATATTTAAGTTCACAATATCGTACCTTCAAAAAACCGCAGATTACTCCACAATGAAGGTTGCACATAATTCAAAACTTAATCGAGGAGGAATAGCTGATGGTTCATACGAATCATACATTATATCTTTAAAAAGTGCTCATTGAATTTTTTCCCTTGAAAGGAGGGCATTATTCATGGGAAAAAGTAGTATCCTACCTTCCCCGGATCCAGGCGAATGCCTACTGGATTGAGAAAGCTTTAGAAAAGGGAGCGGAGAGTGATTATGAGAAAGTCATCATTAATAAGCTGGCAAACATTAGCTACTTAGCGAATCAGGCAATAAGCGATTTATCAAAAGAATGAAGAACCATATTGTTATTTTAGGAAATAGGTCAGGTATTATTGAAAATAGTGAGGAATTCCCGGATATTTTTTAACTGGCAAGCATCTCAGCGATACGATTTAGGAAATCAAAGAAGATAAAAAAAGAGGAAAGAAAATGCAGATAAACTATTTGATGAGCGCAAATTTAAGATCATTGTATTTTCATTATGTGTTAAATTCATATTATCCAGTCAATCACCCTTATTCCTATCCTTATGAAGTCGTGATTTTAATTCAATAAACCCTCCTTTATAATTTCCCTTTTTTGTATTTCCATCATCAAGCTGGTATCGAAGTAAATAGCTTTATCAATTCCACAAAGTCATTACCCTGATCATAAATAATTATTACTCTTTAATTTTAAAAATACCTGCAATTCATTTGGTACTCGGAATGAATTGATTTCTAACTACTCTCCTCTTAAATTTTATTCTACTCATAAATATAAATCTACCTATAGAATTACGGATATCAAGAATTTATTAATTAATCATTCTATAGACTTGACTTAATAATGTATATTTTTATAATTTTCGAAATAACGAAATGGAGAATAGAATTTGAAAGAGTTCATTACCATAACCAAAGTGCTTTCTGATGTAAATCGAGTACGGATCCTATTGGCTTTAGACGGTCGGGAATTATGTGTTTGTCAGCTTATCGTTCTCCTTGGACTTGCGCCATCGACAGTATCCAAACATTTATGGATACTCAAACAAGCTGGATTGGTTGATTTACGAAAAGAAGGCCGTTGGTCTTACTATCACATAAACTATGAAAGTCCTTCTGAACTCATATTACAGGCGATAAATTGGACCATTACATCGAATCGATCCAGCCCTCTTATTATGAAAGACAATAAAAGACTACAGGAAATTCTAAAAATGAAACTTGATGAGTTGTGTCAAAGTATACCTGGACCTACCACTCATTAAGTGAGGTAGGATGATAATAATTTATCTAAATATGAAAACTTCTGCGTATTCTATTTGGAGATAGATTCATTTCTATTCACCAATAAATCATTAACTTGATGAAGGTTGTAATCATAGAAATAGTTGATTAAATGGAGGTTTATAATGAATAACCAAAAAAATTCGTCTGATAATTATGACCTGCGAGAAATTGTCCGTAAAGCATATGGTGAGGTTGCCCAACAGGATAAATCCTGCTGTGGATCATCCTGCTGTGGGAATACATCAGCTGAATTTGTAGCAACTAACTTAGGGTATCAACAGGAAGAGCTTTCCATTCTTCCAGATGGAGCGAATATGGGATTATCTTGTGGTAATCCAGTGGCGATTGCCTTACTTCAACCAGGAGAAGTGGTTCTGGATCTTGGTGCTGGTGGTGGTTTTGACGTCTTTATCTCAGCGAAAAAGGTTGGATCTGCTGGGCGGGTCATTGGTGTTGATATGACACCGGATATGGTTGATAAGGCACGACGGAATACCCTCTCCTTCAAAGCATTGAGTGGTTTGGATAACGTTGAATTTCGCCTGGGAGAGATTGAACATCTGCCTATAGCGGATGAAAGTATTGATGTAGTAATATCAAATTGTGTTATTAATCTCTCACCGGATAAAGCCCAGGTTTGGCGAGAAATAGCACGGGTATTGAAACCGGGTGGCCGAGTTTCGGTCTCCGATCTCGCGCTTTTGAAGCCATTGCCGGAAGCGGTTCGAGAATCAGTAAGAGCATTGGTTGGCTGCATTGCGGGAGCAGTATTAATTGAAGAAACCAGGGAGATGATTCACTCTGCTGGATTGTTTATTGTCGATTGTAAAATGAACTCTGATTTTATTGATCAAATGTCCACCTGGTCTGATCCTTTATACGTTGAGATTTCCAAACACTTACCCCCCGAGACAAAACCTGGTGATTATGTGACGAGTCTTAATGTCACTGCAAAGAAGCTATAGTCTTGCGATGTAAAGAAGATAATTCTCAAAGTCTCTATAAAATATTTGGAAATTGCGATTAGTTCCTTAATCCAATGATCGATAAGGGTATGTACATTATTACAAAACTTTATTTGGTAAAAGATCAAGATAATATTTGGTTGGGAGCTTGGAATTTGCATAGGAAGTTTTGAGAATTTCGAGATCGTATTCACACCTTCTCAATTCGATTTGGAGAGCGTGATTATCCAGAATGGTAAGCAACACCCATCCCGCTCTCCAGTCTCCATCTTTGGGACGTCCGACGCTTCCATCATTGATAAACCAAACATCCTGGACCTTGCGGGAAAAAGGACGATGAGTATGGCCACAAATTAATACATTAGCTGACTCATTCATCATCGTGTGGACAAGGTTCTCGTCGGGTCGATCGGGAAAAAGGTATTCATTGATTCGGCGTGGGCTGCCATGAACAAAAAGCAATTGATAGGATCCATGGGTTAATTGATAGCGAGGGAGAAGATTTCTTAAATATCTTTTGTTTTCCGAGGTGGTCATTTTTTTGGTCCATTCGATAGAAATAACTCCCAATCTTCTTTCTTCATCGGTTCTATACGCACACCCACAATCATCCAGGTCATTTCCAACTCCCTGGTCATAGTTTCCCATAATAACTGGGATATTGAGTGATTGGATGATTGAGACAACCTCATTTGGGAAGGGCGCGTATCCCACTAAATCTCCTAAACAGATCATTTTATCCGGTTGGAGATTTTCAATATCTCGCAATACGGCTTTCAGCGCCGGAAGATTCGAATGGATATCCGATAAAACCGCAATTTTCATGGTATCACTCTAGTTATTAAAAATAATAGAGATATTGGGCAAATTATAAAGAATTCTATCAACTCACACTTTTGAAGCTTTTGGAAACCAGTGTTGGGTTCGATTGGCAATAAAGACCAAGCTGAGCATTATCGGCACTTCTTCAAGAACTCCAACAACGGTTGCCAGAGCCGCACCGGAACTCAACCCAAAAAGGGATATAGCAACTGCAACAGCCAGTTCAAAGAAGTTACTGGCACCAATAAGGCCAGCTGGGGCAGCGACTGCATATTCAAGCTTCCATTTTTTAGCCCATAGATATCCAATAAAGAAAATAACGTAAGTCTGAATAGTCAGAGGAATGGCAATTAACAGGATGTGAAGAGGCTGCTTAAGAATAACATCACCCTGGTATGAAAAAAGAAGAATTAAAGTGAGTAAAAGCCCGATGATGGTCCACGGTTTCAAGCTGGGAAGAAAATTGGATTCAAACCATTCCAGTCCCTTTTTCTCAATAAGTTTTTTACGGGTGTAATAGCCTAAGGTAAGCGGTATCACTACAAACAACACCACCGAAAGGAGAACAGTGTCATAAGGGATCTGGATCCGGGCCACTCCAAGCTGGAAAATGACAATGGGAGCATAGAGAAAGAGGATTACCAAATCATTGATCGCCACCTGTACGAGAGTATAAGCCGGATCGCCTTTAGTTAGATAGCTCCAGACGAAGACCATGGCGGTACATGGAGCTGCACCAAGAAGGATAGCTCCGGCGACGTATTGGCTTCCCAGGACAGGACCAATATAGGGAGCAAAGATAAATTTTAAGAAAAGCCAAGAAAACATGAGCATAGTAAAGGGTTTGATGGCCCAGTTAACAATAAGGGTTATAACCAGCCCTTTGGGTTTTTTTATTGATCTCTTGATACTGGCGAAATCGATCTGCAACATCATTGGATAAATCATTAACCAAATGAGTATGGCTACTGGGATCGAGACTCGACTGACTTCGAGTTTAGACATTGCCTTAGGAAAAACGGGTATCCACTGCCCTATCATAACCCCTAATAGAATACAGAGAGCAACCCACAGAGTAAGATATTTTTCAAAAATACCTAAAGAACGGTCCTTTTCTTTCATTAATGATTCTCTCCCCTTTTCAATCTGTGATTACCCAAACGATAAGTTTAATGAAAACATTTATTGATATTTTTTCCTGATGATTAATTAACTAAGATCAAAAATATTTGTGTCCTTTAGAATCTGCACCTTGCCCACAAGAATCATTTTCTCCCCTGTCAAATTCTCCCCATAACGATCAATGCGGTTACTGGTGCTAATGTTTTGAATTTTTGGATCACAGACGACCTCAATCAGTAATTTCTCCTCCTCATTGGGAAAATCTGGAGTGACTCGAAAGGAGGCGGTGAAAGATCCATTCTGAACTTCAATGATTTTTTGGAGGTTGAAGGTTGTTTCAGGATTGGCTTTGAGCGAAACAACCAGACGAGTTCCGGAAGGCAAATCGGTAATCCCATTCACTCGGTACCGGTTATCTTTGATAGTAAATTGCGTGATGGTCAGGACTGAATAATCGACCAGGGTGGTTTTTGACGAACTGGAACTCTTTTTGATTCCGGAGGGGGAGTTATTATCTGGAGATGACGGATTTGACGGAATGGTCGGTTGGCTGATATCGGGAATAGAATTATCAACCGGTGGAGTCTGACCGCAACTACAAGCTTTGTCTTCTGCACAGCTCCAGGCACTGAATATTAAAATACCGACAAAAAGAATAAGAATAACCAAGACCATTTTTTTCATTCTTAATCTCTCCTTTATTTATTAAGGTGCAGTATAGATAAGATACAAACCGCCAAAAAGAACTAAGACTCCACAGACTTTCTTCACGATATTCGCTGCCATTGAGGTTTCATTCCAGCGCAGATACTTCTGAACGGTCTGAGTAAAGGTTCCGGCTAAAACAATCACCGCACAATGCCCTATTCCATAGGTAATGAGAAGCCCAACGGCTAGCAAAGGAGTGGTTGCTCCTACCCGGAATGTTGCTCCTAAAACCGGTGCCATATAGGCAAATGTACAGGGCCCTAAGGCTATCCCAAAGAAAAAACCAAGGAGAAAGGCTGCCGTCATCCCCGTTCCCCTGGTTTTTTTAACTTGAGCTGGCCCTCCAAAGTTGAGGGGAATAACATCGAGCAGTGAAAGACCAACAATGAAAAAGATCACTGCAACAATATAATTTCCATATCCTCCTATATCTCCTGCCATTCGCCCCAAGCTGGCTGTGATAATACCAATAATGGCAATAGTCGAAAGTATACCGAGGGAAAACCAGGTGCTGATCCAAAACGCCCGATGTAGGGTCAGCTTTCCCTGCTGAGTGATAAAGCCGACAATAAGTGGAATGCTGGCGAGATGACAGGGACTTAAAAGAATGCTTAATATTCCCCAAATCAATGCTGCCGTCAGGGCAATCGCGGCACTCCCTTCAATGGCGTTGGTCAGGGTGGCAAAAAGTTCACCCATGGATTAATCGACCCCCAGCTCGGCAAGCTTGTCAAGAATTTCTTCTTTCGAGAAAAATCCGGTATGGCGAAAAACTTCGATACCTTCTCGGTCGAAAAAAACCTGGGTTGGAATATTGGAAATTTGGTAGCGAGCGGAAAGGACTTGATAAATTCGGACATCGGTGAAAAGGATGGTACATTTTTCTTTCAGACTCATTTGAAGCTCTTCAAGTATTGGCGCCATCATATCGCAGGGAACACAGCCACTGGCACCGAAGTCAACCATGACCGGAAGGCCATTTCGACGTGCTTGATCAACCGAATTGTCCAATGCACTTTCTGATTGCACCTTCACCCAATCGGCATTGACTTCAATTTCCAAATGTTGACTTAAAGATCGAACATAGGCATTAATGGCTTCTTGTTTCTTTTGACCAAGAAGGTAATCAATCACGGTCCCCTTAACTTCATTAAATGATGCTTCTCCAAACGATTCACGATTTTGATCATAAAAAGCTTGAGCTTCTTGGTCGGATACGGTAAGATCGGGTGGTATCAAACTTTCCAGGTATAGCTTGAAGAGTTCATCCTCATTGGGATTATTGGACTGAATATTCTGGGTTGCCATCCATTTTTTCGCTTCATTAAGAAGAATTGGATAAAGAGCAGCTTGTTCCAAAACATAGAAGGCGTTTCTTTTTAACTGTTCCTGGAGTTCAGGTTCTGATTGAGCAATTTTTTCATCAACTTGTTTTTGATTGATAGTGACGTCCCCGGCTCTCAAAAGAATACCATCAGGGAGCGTTACTAATCGTGCATATCGGAGGGGACCTGAGCTAAGACCCAGGTAGACATCTTCGACAGTAGGACTTTTTTCTTCAGAGAAAACCTTCAAGGATAATATAAAACAGCAGGTTATAACCAAAATAAGAATTCCTGGAATCTTGTTCATTTAATCCTCCTTATTTAAACTCATCCCTAATTCTTCAAATTTTTTAAGAATTTGGTCTTTGGGAAAAAAGCCGATATGTCGAAACACTTCTTTTCCTTGAGCATCAAAAACGATTTGAGTTGGGATAGACGAAATCGCATACTGCTGAGATTGGGTTGGATCTTTCCAGACATCAATAAAATCAACCTGAAGCTGTCCTTGATATTCATTATGGAGCTCTTCCAGAACCGGTTGCATCATCTTACAGGGAACACATTGATCGGCTCCCAATTCCAGAAAACGCGGCAGATTTACCTCATTCGCTCCTGGACCCTGGGTTAAATCCTCAGTAAGTTTCGTTCCAACGGTTTCTATGGTTTGGTTTTTTTGTCCTATGGCTCGATTTTCCTTCAGATAAAAGGTTATGATCACCGCTACAATAAGAAGAACGACAATAGTCATCTTTCCAAAAAGTGATTTCATAGTTTCCCCTCCTCAGTTTTAAACTCAATGGTTGCTGATGCAGGAAGAGCCAAATGAGTTACAACTTGCATGACTTTGTAAATACCCGATGGAACAACGCAGCCACTGCAGCAGCCTTGAAGAGTTTTTTGAACTGCTTGATGGATCATGCCCTTAAACCCTTGCCCAATCTCGGCATAGGCATCTACTTCAGGGATTAATTCATTCAACTTCCGAATCGTTTCACAGGGACTTATGATTTTCAGTTGAACCATTTGCCCATCGCTTGATTGTGCTTCTATCACGGTAAAAAACCCACATATTCCGGCGTTGATTTTGACTTGAATTTTCTGCATATTCATCCCCGGTACGGTTTTAAAATTGAAAGTGGGGGAAAATGAATTGCTTCACTGGGACATTGGGGATAGCAGCCAGTACATCCTACGATACATTCATAGGGATGAGCAACTTTTGGACGGTTTTCTTGATCATCCCATTCATACACTCCATGAACACAAAACTCATAGCAGGTTTGACACCCGGTACATTTTTCTATATCAACCGAGGGATACCAGGGAATTTCTTCTCGCTTCACTTTGAAATTCATATCAATTTCTCCTCTACCCTATTTCACATGAAACCATTCTTTAAACTGAGCTTCAGTTGGAGTTTTTCCCTCGCTCTTCTTTACTCCGTCAATAAATACCGCCGGAGGCATGAGAATTTTAGCTTCCAGGAGTTTATCCAGATCATCAGTATATTCAATATCGGCATCAATGTGATTTTTTTCAATAAAGGATTTGAGATTTTGATAGAGAAGGTTGCATTTTTTGCAACCAGCGCCTAAGACTTGAACTTTCATGGTCTTCACTCCTTTTTTAAAAGATGAGTTCGTAGACTGAACCGGCAAGAGCAGAAAACAGAATGACTAAGATGATATAGGTCATTCCTCGTTTAATACCCATGATCCGGTTGATGAGAATCATGCTGGGGAGGCTCAAAGCTGGACCGGCAAGCAAGAATGCGATAGCCGAACCGGAGCTCATTCCCATCTCGATAAGGCTTCTGGTAATCGGGACCTCGGTGAGGGTGCTGAAATAGAGAAGAGCTCCAATCAGTGATGAAAAAATATTCGATACAAAGCTTTCGGCTCCAAACAATTTCACAATGACTGACCCTGGTACGAAGACTTTGAGCGCAGATGCAACAAACACTCCTCCAATCAGGATGGGAAAGATGAGTTTAAAAAGACTCCACGACTCGCGGTACCAGTTTAACCGTTGCTCTTGAGTAAATAAGAGATAGCCTATCCCGAACGCTGCCGCCATTAAGATTCCTTTGTATAAGTTTGGACCTACCATATAGATTGCCACTAAAATGAATATGACTAGCAAGCCTTTCCAAGGAATGCCAGCTTTCGGAGGATTCTCGGTTGAATCTTGAATGGTCTCTCGGGCTCGAGCTTTTCCGAAGAGGAGATCCATCACCAATCCAACTCCAAAAGCCAAAATCACTGCTGATAAAGACCGAGCCCAACCGATTCTACCCAACATGGCTGCGGAGATGAAGATAGCGGCGGTATTGATCGCCGGGCCGGAATAGAGAAAGCTGGTGGCTGGACCAATACCAGCTCCGATTTTATACATGGAAGTAAACATCGGCAGGATTGAACAGGAACAGACCGCTAAGATGGCACCGGCAATTGAAGCCACACTAATGGCGATCCATTTATTGGCCCCCGGACCGAAGAAACGCAAAATACTTTCTCGATCCAGTAAAGCGGCTATCGCTCCGGATATGAGAAAAGCCGGCACAATTCCCAGCAGGAGATGCAAGGGATCGAGATAGGTAAGAATGGTGTTGAGTCCTTCCCGTAAAGCAGTTTGCCACATTTAGACCCGCTTCCTTTCATTCTTGACAAATATCTTCAGCCAATTCAATGATTTCCATGATTCGCTTGTCTTTGATATGAAGAATTTTCATCACTCCCCTCTGCTCAATCTCAACCAGATCGGCTAAAACCAGCTCCCGGACATGGCGGGAAATTGTGGTTTTGTCAATAGCCATGCTTTTTTCAAACTCACACTGACAAAGAGGCTCCTTGGCAATCTTTTTCATTATCTCAATTCGCCAGGGTGAAGAAAGAGCCTTAAACAATCGGTCGATCAAATTTATCACCTACTTGTTGATTTGTTGCAATATAATACAATAATACAATTTTTTTGTCCACACCCAAAATTCATTTATTCATTCTTTTTCCACTTATCATGTAAACATTGATAAAAAATTTGGATAGGTTATTCTACCCAAGTGAAATATTGATAACTAAAGGAGATATTTATCGGTTGGTTGCATAAAATAAAAAACCCCTGAGCTTCAATCAACCTAAACCAATCTTTCCACCAGCAAAGGTTTGAATGACTTTTTTCATTTCCAGGGATAAGAGGACCTTGTAAAATCGACCAGACTCCCAGCCGCTTTTGGCAAGTAGTTCATCCAGATAACACCCAGAAATATCAAGTAGATTGAGGAGTTCCTTTTCATCTTCGTCCAAATCGGGGAGGGCTATTTTTTTCTTCATTTTCGATTGGGGCGATGCCAGAAATCCCAATTCCTCAACAATATCAGCAACATTGTGGACTAATCGCGCTCCTTGGTTGATGAGCTGGTGAGTGCCTTCGCTCTGGAAGGAAAAGATTGACCCGGGCACGGCCATCACTTCTCTCCCCTGTTCCAAGGCAAAATTAACGGTAATCAAGGCCCCACTTTTTAAAGGAGCTTCTACGACCACCACACCCAAAGAAAGGCCGCTAATGAGTCGGTTCCGAACCGGAAAACTTTCCTTTTGTGGCCCAAAACCAGGAACAAACTCACTGATCAAGGCACCCTTTTGGTGAAGAATCCGCTCGGCCAATCCTCGATTTGACCCTGGATAGACAATATCGACACCGGTTCCCAGAACAGCAACGGTTTTTCCCTCTCCTTCCAAGGCACCATAATGAGCTTCTCCATCAATTCCCAGAGCTAAACCACTCACCACGACCCAACCCTCTTCAGCCAGCGAGCGAGCCAAATACCTGGCAACTTTTTTTCCATAGGTGGTGGCTCGTCGGGTTCCAACCAGGGCAATCCATTTTTTATAGGAACGGAAATCAAAATCTCCTCGTTGGTAAAGCAGATAAGGTGGATACGTTATGTCTCTCAATAAAGCCGGATATCGTTCATCGGAAATGGGGAGGATTTGGATTCCCCGTTTGATGATTTTTTGGAAAACGGCTTCCGGTTGAAGTGACAATTTAACCGGAAGAATTTCTTCAACGATTTTTTTCCCCAGACAATGAGCTAAATCTTTTGGAGAAGCCCTCCAAGCATCACTTGCTGACCCAAAGGTCTCAATTATTTTCTGAAAACGAACCGGACCAATGCCTGGTAAATGATTAAATGCCACCCAATAAGGAAGATCTTTCATTTTTAAAACTCCAGATACTTTCGATCCAATGTCCGATACTGAATAGCTTCAGCAACGTGCTCAACATCAATTTTTTCCGAGCGGTCAAGGTCGGCTATGGTACGGGCAACTTTTAAAATCCGATGGTAAGCTCGAGCACTCAATGCCAAGGTTTCAATGGACTTTTTAAGAAGATCGTGGGCTTCTCGACTACAGACGCAGAACTTTTTAATATACCGGACTTTCATCTCCCCGTTCAGATGAATTCCCTCTTTTTGGTATCTTTCCTGCTGGAGAAGCCGGGTTTGTTCAACTCTTTTTCTCACCGTTTCCGAGTTTTCTTCAACGGTATTGGAGGATAGGTCGTAAAAATCCAACCGAGGGATTTCGACTTGGAGGTCCATCCGATCTAAAAAAGGACCGGATAATCGACTCCGATAGCGGATGATTTGGGAGGTCGAACAAGTGCAGGTTTTCTTGGTATCCCCCAAGAAGCCACAGGGGCATGGATTACATGATGCGACCAGAGTAAATTTTGCTGGGTAAGTTGTGGTCATACTGGCTCGGGAGATGGTAATCTTTCCCTCCTCGAGGGGTTCGCGTAACGCTTCCAATACATTTCTTTTAAATTCCAACACTTCATCAAGAAAAAGTACTCCATGATGGGAAAGACTAATTTCTCCAGGTCGCGGCAATTGACCACCACCAATCAGAGCCACATCGGAAATGGTATGATGGGGAGACCGGAAAGGACGGCTGATAACTAAGGGTTGGTCAGCGGATATCAGTCCGGCAACGCTATGAATCTTAGTCACCTCAATTGCCTCTTCCAGTGATAATAAGGGCAGTAATCCAGGTAACCTTTTTGATAACATGGTCTTTCCCGATCCGGGTGGACCAACAAAAAGAAGGTGATGACCACCGGCAGCTGAAATTTCCAAAGCTCGCTTTCCATGACGCTGTCCTTTGACTTCTGACAAATCTTCTTCATGATTGCTATAGATGAATAAACTCTGAGGATCGATGGTAGTGGGAATCATGGATTGATTCCCATTGAGAAAATCTGATAACTGGTTGATGTCACGAAATCCATAGACCTCAACTTTTCCGGCAATAGCACCTTCTCGAGCATTTCCACCGGCTACAAACAAACGATAGATGCTCGCTTCTTTAGAAAGGGTGTGAGCAATCGGTAGAATCCCCTGTACCGGTCGTATTTCACCAGAAAGCGATAGCTCTCCTACCACAATGGTTCGGTCAGAATTAAAATGTGTCTGACCGGTAGCAGCTAAGATTCCCAGAGCGATGGCTAAATCAAAATCACTGCCAGTTTTTCTGAGAGATGCCGGTGCCAGATTAACAGTAACCCGGCGGGCAGGAAAAGTAAAACCACTGTTTTTCAAAGCACTACGGACTCGTTCTCGAGCCTCCTGCACTGCCGTATCAGGAAGACCAACAATGTTAAAGGAAGGCATGCCCGGACCAACGTCGATTTCGGCTTCAACTATAGTCGCATCAATACCAATGGCAGTAGCACTTAAAATTTTCGCTAACAATTCCAATCCTCCTTCTCTGGTTAGAGCCGAACAACATCTTTATAATCATTATTATATTTAATTCAATGATTTTTATTATCTCATAATATTTATTATATAAAAAATAATAGATAATGACTATTATTAAAAAGCCATTTCTCTTCCCGGTCTCTGAATATTCCTGATAACTCCTTCTTTTTCCCTCGTTACAGTTTTTATTTTTTTAATTTAGGAAGCAACCAATAAGATCTTTTTATCTTAAAAAAATTTTAACTTTGGAAAAATAATCATAAATATTTGTTTATTAGTGTGGTCAATTAAAAGTAATAATCAATGGGTTTGAAGACCAAAAATATCACCATTGACCTCATTTAGAATGTAGAATTTTTTCTTTGAATATGATATTAATTACCTATGAATAATTTTCATGATTATTCAATAATATAAAAGTCTTTAATAGGAGGGGGTTTATAATCCCTTCAACCTTTGTAGGTTTACCTAACGCACTAATTTTGGCCTCATTTTCTTTAATAATAGAAAATAATCTTAACTTGTATACCCTTTTTTATACATCACACTCATATCCCTTCCTTTATTATTCCTTGTCCTTATCAACCGTCACATTCGAAAAATCAATAAAGATATAAACCAGTTAAGCCAGGAAATAGTTAAGGCTTCTTCGAAAATGGTTGATAAGCTTGAGAAAGCAGATGTTGAAAAGAAGTAAAATTCTGAGGAGCGTATTGTTCGAAGTGAGTATCTCATCTTTTATGTATATTTCTTAATCAATTTCTAAAGATAACTTTTAAAAAAAGGACACCCTCCCCGCCGCAAAGCGGCACCTCTCCGAGGATGAAAATTGAAATGAGTATTATTCGACTTCTTTCATCTCAAGAATTCGATCGACTCGGAAATGTCTCAGCTCTTTTCTTTTAAAACAATAGGCTTCGAGCCCGAAAAACTTTTTCCCCTGGTAATCGAGTTCGCCCAAATAAAATGGTTCGATTATCCGTTTTGATTTTTCATCGTTGGTTTTGAGATAAATAATTTCCAATTTTTTTTTGGCTTCAATAGCTTCTTGAAGAAAACGCAGCTTTTCTTCTAATGGCATCTTTTCATCAGATAGCTGGTATTGAAAACGGGTGAGGAAATCTGCAACTTTCCAGTCGGCAAAGATGTGTTTTTTCTGAATAGGTTGTTTGAGCACAATACCTGTAAGCGAGGTGCACCGGCTCAAAGCCACATAAACCTGTCCGGGTGAAAAAGCCCCTCTCTCAAGATCCAGAACAATCCGATCAAAAGTCTTCCCCTGGCTTTTATGGATGGTAATCGCCCAAGCCAGCCGCAAAGGAAGCTGGGTGAAAGAACCCAGTGTTTGGGTTTTAATCAATGAATCTCCTTCATCATACTGGTATTCGAAGATCTCCCAGGTGTAAGGTTCTACCTTAACTAGATCTCCATCGGTTAATTCAACAATCACTGAGGATGACTCATTTTCTTTGGCTTGATTACATTGGACAACCTTCCCAACACTTCCATTCACCCAACGACCAAAGGGATCGTTATTTAAAAGCATCACCTGAGCTCCTTCTTTTAAACCAATAATCTCCTCGGTGGGAAAATTCTGAGATTCAAAATTACCTTCGATTAGTGAATCGAAACAATAGAGAGTACCGGAAATTTTTTCCAGTTGTTCCTGATTGATTTTATTTGCCGTACTGTTACGGGTGGTGAGGGATATGCAAAAGTCGTCCGAGCTTGGTTCATAATCCGGATTGAATCTAGTATTAAGAGTATTTAAATGTCCATCGTTAACCGTCCCATTTCGTATGGCATTGAGAATTTCAATGAATTTTTCATCTTTCTGACGAAAAATCTTATCCAGTTCGATTAATGTCAGGGGAAGGTCATTAATGGCTTGAGCTGAGAAAAAATATCCGGTTTTATATTTGTTTTTAAAAATATCCTTTTCACCTCTTTTGATCACCGGAGGAAGCTGATAAAGGTCTCCAATGAAAACCATTTGCTTTCCACCAAAGGGCTTTTCCTTTTTCTTGCAATTAAGCCGTAAAAATCGGTCTACGCAGTCTAAAAGGTCGGCTCTCACCATTGAGATCTCATCAATAATAATTGTGTCAACCTGCTGGTAGATATCAATTAAATCGCTTTGTAGTTTTTCGACTTTATCCAGAGTAATATCCGGTCTAAATCGAAAAAAAGAATGGATCGTTTGTCCTTTAACATTTAAAGCGGCGACACCGGTAGGAGCTAAAATCACCACTTGCTTTGAGGTGTTATTTCGAAATAACTCAAGTAAAGTCGATTTCCCGGTACCGGCTTTTCCAGTAATAAAAAGGTGGGATGAGGAATTTTCTAAAAGATTTAATGCCTTCTCAAATTCCGCAGTAATTTCAATCAACGGATAAGGATGGTTTTCGTTATTTGGTTTTGATTGAAATTGATGTAAATGCATTTTTTTCAAAGTGAACGACTTCTCCAAATTTTAAAATTACCCTGATCTTATCATCAAGATATCTTATTGAAACCGAATCGGTCAAGTTTTAGAATTCTTCTACCTTTAATTTTGGACTAATTTTTTAACTTTTCCTGTTTTTAGACAAGATAATGAGTCAGCAAAAGAAATTTGGCTATCAAAAAAATGCTTTTTTTTATCCTTAATCCTTGGTTGGTTTTTTAGGTCTAAGGATTTTATTTAAAATAAAAAGAAAATGTTGAAAAAAGAATCATTTTTTAAGGTATTTGTTAAAATAGCCGATTTATATAGATAGGTCGTTATTTTCATGTATCTATTCAATCCTTTTTTTTATTTTTTTTAGAACCAAAAATAAAAAAAGAAGGTGTTATTTATGAAAGCAATTGGTTTAAGAAGCGGACTGCTATCTATTGCTTGGATCTTACTCATTTGGTTGGTTTTTATTCCTCCAGTTTTAGGAGCTGAAGTGAATAACCTTCAAGCAGCTATCGATGAGTATATGAATGCAACTGTCAAAACCGGTAGATTTAATGGTTCAATTTTAGTCGCTCAAAAAGGCGAAGTCATGGTTAAAAAAGGATATGGAACGGCGAACTTTGAGTGGCAAATCCCCAATTCATCTGAGACCATCTTTCGTCTGGGTTCGGTAACCAAGCAATTTTGTGCCGCTTGTATCATGCAATTGGAAGAAAAGGGGCTCCTAAGCCTCAACGATCAGCTTCAAAAATATATCCCCGACTATCCTCAGGGCAACATCATAACCATTCACCATTTATTAACTCATACTTCAGGTATTCCGAATTTTACCAATTTTCCCGATTATATATCGACGATGATGATCCCTTCCCCTCCTGAAAAAACCATTGACCGGTTTAAAAATCTTCCGCTTGAATTCCAACCCGGAGAGAAGTTTGCCTATAGTAACTCCAACTATGTCTTACTGGGATTTATTCTTGAAAAAGTTTCTGGTCAGTCATTTGAAAATTATCTCCAGGAAAATATACTCAAGCCTTTACATATGGAACATACCGGGTACGATCATCCAGAAAAAATACTCCCCAACCGAGCTTCAGGATATGACCCATCATCAGAAGGATTAATCAATACCCCCTACATTGATACCTCCATGCCTCATGCAGCGGGAGCAATGTATTCCACTGTTGAAGACATGTATCTTTGGGACCAAGGACTGTATGGAGATACTATATTATCTAAAGCTTCACGCGATAAGATGTTTACTCCTTTTTTGAGTAACTACGGCTATGGTTGGATTATTACTAAGGCTTTTGGCCGGAAGGTGATTGCTCACGACGGTTCTATCAATGGTTTTGCGACCCATATCTCCCGATTTGTTGACGACCAAGTAACAGTTATCGTATTAAGCAATTTTAGCCATGCCCAATCTAGTCTGATTGCCAAAGACCTGTCAGCCATTGTGTTTGGTGAGCCTTATGACATCCCTATTGAAAAATCTTATATCGAATTAGAAACAGAAATTTTAGATAAATATACCGGAAAATACGAAATTCAGCCGGGATTATTCGCAGAGATTACTCGAAAAGACCAGTTCCTTTTTATTCAAGTGCAAGGTCAACCTATTATTCAACTTTTACCTCAAACCGAAACTCAGTTTTTTATTCAAGAAGTTGACGCTACCCTCACCTTTATTACCAACGAAAAAGGTGAATTCACAGAAGCTGTGTTACATCAAAGTGGAAAAGATATCCCTTTATCAAGAGTGAAATAAAAATGATTGATTAACAAAAAACCTAACCGAGATTAATTTTGTTTAAAAAAACACTGGGATTGATTTATCAAACCAACCACAGAAAATTTAATATTCTGGAGGGATGAAAATTTACTGCGCCGGCTATTATTCCAGGTAGTGAAATGCTATGGTATGCTGATTTTTAGTTCTGGTTATCATAGGGTACTATACAAATACATGAGGTTAATTCTACAAAAAAACAAATTTGATAAATCAGACCCACCCCCATTAATACGTGAAATCCCTCCGTTGGAGGGGAATTTTATAGGAAGGCTTTTAATTTTCAATTTTTCTATTCCCCTCTGAAGGGGGGCATAAGGGTCTCATCTTTTTTAATTTGTTGGTTATTTCTTCTCCTATAACTCATCTCAACCTTCTCCTACTCCGAAAAATGTAATAAAATAAGTCAAAGATTTTTCCCACTACAGCTTGGAAGAGAATTTGCATGAGTGAGCAAAAAATATCTGGAGGATATAGCGATGAAAAATAATCTAAGCAAGGTTTTTCTGCTGGCTTTCATTGCCGCACTTTGTATTTTTACTAGTTGTACCTCGTCAGTTCCACAAACTGAGGAAGATAACCTCAAGCTAAAAATCCAGGAATTTGTCGATTATTTAGTTAAATTAGATTATTCCAATGCTCAAGCCTGTTTGATTACCGATGGACCCACCTATTCCCAGCTGGATGCTCTGCATAACAAAGTTAGATTAATTACGGTGAGCGGAGGTTTTTCTAATTGTTTTACCAAGGGGGAAATATACGTCAAAAATATAACCATTACGGGAAATGACGCCCAATTTTCCCATCAACCGGTTAAAATTTATTTTAATTGTATTTCGAGTTCTGATCGAGTTACATTTGAGGATTTAAATCTTACCGCAGCTCAAAAAATTGGGGATGATTGGTTTTTATGGTAGTAAATGGTTTTGGTTGGGCATAGCATAATACACTGCCCTCTACCTATTCACAACATTTTGAAAAGAGTTACAATTAATCAAATCTGTACTGATTAGAAAGCGTTTATATAATATTTAACACTCGGATGAGCATAGTCGTCTCCATTAAAGGTAATAGAAAT
>Ga0334889_1002664_pt1 | contig 19582 bp, 25 predicted proteins | sample GraSluR1_MG_2_FD_207222 | JGI IMG/M metagenome (GOLD analysis project Ga0334889, IMG submission 207222) | Sludge microbial communities from methane-producing bioreactor in Wageningen University, Netherlands - Granular Sludge_8_08-R1 | ecosystem: Engineered > Bioreactor > Anaerobic > Unclassified... | reverse complement strand
ATCCTTTCCCTCCGGCTTCTTCGTCGTGGTGTTCGTTCCCGACGATGATACCCGGAGCTGCGGTCAGGTGGTCAAATTTCGGCTGTCGTTCGCTCGAAAAGTGGTCAGTTTTAGAGTAGCAAAACCACCGAAGTGAGGTTGACGTAGTTCCGAGTCATCTGCATCGTGGTATGTCCCATTATCCGCTGTACAGTGAAGGCGTCCGCACCTCTCCGGAGAAGCAGCAGGGCGGCGACGTGACGCAGGGAGTACGAGGTTATGCGCAATCCGCACTCCTCCCCGTACGTCTTGACTCTGTTCGTCCATGTGGAAACGGCCAGGGTTCCCCCTTCGTTGTTCGCGAAGATCGGAGCGCTCTCCCATTCTCTCGGACGGGACTGAAGCAGCTTCCGAATAGCCCCGATGGTCTCGTCCGCAAGGGGAAGTATCCTGGGCGTTCTCGTCTTCGATACCTCGGCCCGGACGTGGATCTCCTTCTTCTCGGCGCTGAAGTCCTCGGGAAGAAGTTGAAGAGCTTCACCGGGGCGAATGCCGGTATCGATCGACAGGCAGAGCAGAGCGAAGTCACGCGCTCCCGCATACATTCTCTTGTCGGGCTGCTTGAGCAGGCGCTTCACCTCGTCCTCGGAAAGCTGGACGATACGCCCGCGAGGACGGCGCTTCTTCAATCCATCGAGGGGATGACGGTCTCCCCGATAATACCCCTCCACAATGGTCCAGTCCCAGAATACTTTCAGATAGGCGTACTTCACGTTGTAGGAGCAGGGGTTTTCATACCCCGACAGATACTCCATGGTACGCTCTCTCGGGAAGTCGAGCCCGTCCGGATGCTGGGAGAAAAAGTGTCCCAATGTTGTCTTGTAGTCTTCCAATGTCGAGGGGGCAAGCCCTGCGGCCCTCTTGAACAGCATGAAGAGCGGAACGATATCCGACGGCTGAAGCGTCCGATATTCCTTACGAATAGGCACGGCGCACATGAAAATATCAACCTCCTGACGGTTGACATTCTCGAAATGGGGCGATTACGGCAATGGCGGTTGACTATTTCTCAGATCACACCTCCGGGCGTTCTTTCCGGGCAAGTCCGAAATTGCCCGCAGCACGTTGGCAAGAGTAAAAAAGATGTGTATAATGCTCTTCATGCCGGAGGGCTGTCCGAGCGGTCGATGGTGGTTGACTTGAAATCAACTGGGCGCAAGCCCCAGGGGTTCGAATCCTCTGCCCTCCGCCAAGTATGAAACCGCCGTTTCTCGGGATGCTGCTTAATCCCTTGCAACGGCGGATTTTTTTATATATTGACCTCTCATCCCCTTTCGGATAAAATCGCCATAATCCGATACTAAAAAGTACACAGGAATCACCACAGGCGTTTTGCTCCTTTCTGGTGTACACTCCGAGGGAGGAAATCTCGTGTTCAAGGACGTTCTCACCGACGTGAAGATCCGAAAACTGGAAACCCGAGATCGGCGATATGAAATACACGACGGATCGGGCCTCTACTTCGAAGTAATGCCGTCGGGGCGGAAGTTCTGGCGAATTCGCATGACCATCGGAAAGCAGGTGTACCGGCGAAGCCTGGGCGAGTATCCCGGAGTCTCTCTCAAAGAAGCCCGGCGAGTACGGGACGATCTGCGTCTCAAGATCGCCGCCGGAGACAACCCCTTTGAAGAGGCGGGCGGCAGAACCTTCGAGCAGATCGCAAGAGAGTGGCTGAAGGTGAAGATGATTCCGGTCCGCTCCCCTCGTCACGTCCAGGACACTCAGTCGCGCCTTGAACGCCTCGTCTTCCCCGAAATCGGCGACAGTCCGATTAAGAGCATCTCCCCGGTGCAACTCCTCGCGGTCGTCCGCAAGATCGAAGCGCGGGGAGCGTCGGAACTCGCCCACAAGGTGCTTCAGATTTGCGGTCAGGTCTTCCGGTACGGCGTCGCCATCGGAGAAGCCGACAGAGACCTCGCGGTGGACCTTCGAGGGGCGCTCGTGCCCGCGAAACGCACGCACTACCCCACCATGACCGACCCTGCGGAAATCGGCGCGCTGATGAGGGCCATGGAAGACCTCAACGGCTCTCCTATCGTCCGATGCGCGGTTCGTCTTCAGGCCTACTGCTTCCCACGCCCCGGAGAACTGCGATGCGCCGAGTGGTCGGAGGTGGACTTCGAGCGGAAAGAGTGGCGCATCCCCGGCGAGAAGATGAAAATGAAGCGGGCGCACATCGTCCCGTTGAGCCGTCAGGCGCTCGCCATACTCGGCGAAGCGGAAACGTACACCGGAGGCGGCCGCTACATCTTCCCATCGATCCGCACAGGAGACAGGCCCATGTCCGACATGACCGTCAACGCGGCGCTCCGGAGGCTTGGATATGACAAGGACCAGCTTACCGGGCACTCGTTCAGATCAATCGCCTCCACCATCATGAACGAACACCAGTTCAACCCCGACGTGATCGAGCGGTCCCTCGCGCACGTGGAGAGGAACAGCATCAGGGCCGCGTACAATCATGCCGAGTTCCTTCCGCAGCGCCGGGAACTCATGCAATGGTGGGCCGATTGGCTGGACGAGCAGAAAAGGGCGAAGCCCCTTTCGGAATAACCCCAGGAGCCTCGCCACAGTCGAAAAAACTACACTGATTTCCGGATCGGGAGGAAAGATCGCAGCTTTTCCTTGTTGGCTGTGATCGTGTCTTCAACCTTGATCAAAAGCTCTTCCTTCAATAAATCATTGATATCGCGCACAAAAGTCTTTTCTGTTTTTCCCTTATAGAGAAGCAATATTTTATCGCTCAATCGCATTCTTAAAGTCTTAAGCGACACAGCCTCGTTTTGTTTCGAAATATCGAGAAGCAATCCCTTTTGCCTTTCCCGAGCAGCCGTTTTCTTGTTTTCGAAGGTTTTATGAACAAAGTTTTCCCAAATTAAATCTCGTTGCTCGCTAAGAATTAACTTGATTTGAACATCAAGGGCATCCACAAAACCCTGCAAGGCATAACCTATGAATTTTCCTATCCCGCCGTCCCCGTCTTGTACCGACCGATCCAAGGCGCGATAGTATTCGGCCCTCGTATCATTGTAATAGTTACTCAACAAATGGGCGGCATTCATGGGTACGCCCGTTGCCATCAGCAGACGCAATTCAAGCATTCGAGCGGTACGCCCGTTGCCGTCTCCAAAAGGGTGGATCCATGCGATGTACAAATGCCCCAGAATGGCCTTCAATATCCCCTCTGCGATGATATTGTGTTTTTCCAACCCCCAATCGCTGTTCAACCATTCGCATAGCTGGGAAAGCAAGTATTGACAGTCTTCCGCAGGCGCCCCTCGATAACGGCTCACCACGACGGAATGGGTTCTGATTTCTCCGGGGACGACTTCCGGCTTTAAGTCGAGATTCTGCAAAATTGTCTTATTGTCATCTTTGATCTGTTCCGGCGTTACACGATTAAAGGCCTCGACGTCGATGTTTCTTGCGATATGGTTGTAGGCGTTAATGACGTTTTGCACCTCCGAGACCTGATACTTTTGCGAAGGGGCAAAATCATCCAGCTCGTTAGCCATGATTCTGCCTACATCCTCAAGCGATAACGTATTCCCTTCGATCGCGGTGGTTGCCTGAAACCCTTTGCTCATTGAAACGTGCAGTAGTTTTTGCATGGCTTGAGGTGGCAATGGAATATTCGCCATGTGTTTGCATTTCGATTCGGCTGCTCCAAGGAGAAACCAGTTCTTTTGACCAATATCGATAGAGGAAAATTTTATCCAAGGATGAGATTCAATATATCGCCTTGTTTTGTCCATTTATTAACCCCCTTATTCCTTGCTAAGAGTGGAATTTAAAAAAGAGAGTAACATGGAAATGTCCCTTCGTAAATACATAAAAGATGCAATTTTTGTCTTCCAAAAGCTCCATCTTAATTTCGATATTCTGACCAGGAAAAAGTAGAGTGTGCTCTCAAGGGTACCAGACGACTCCACAAAATTGAGGCATCCGATTTGGCGGGGCGTCGGTGCAAAATTGCATTGTCGCACAGTACAGACCGCAAAATTGCGGCGTTCGTTTGGCTCCCGAATTTCCGGGAGCGACAATCCAAACTTGGAGTGTCCTGATCGGCGCGAATAGATACCCCTTGGCGGCCGAAAAAGCGGCAGCGAGATTGTACACCGGCGCAAAATTGTACGGCCCAAGGGATGAGGCTCTTATTATCCCCCTTTTACAAAAACTACGGAGCGCTCTAAGGGTTATAAAAAGACAATAAGACTTAAATAAGCTATTGAAAATATATTTTAGCTATGCTAAAATATTCTCACAAGACCCTGTCGATATCGCTGTAGGGGGGGGTGAAAAAGTGGCAGCCGAAAAAATGTACTCAGTGGACGAGGCGGCAGAAATTCTCGGTGTACATCCGATGACAATCAGAAAGTGGCTACCTGTCGGAAAGATACGTGGCGTAAAAGTTGGGCGCCTGTGGCGTATTCCGGAAAGCGCCTTGGATGAGATAGCGCGATCCGGGACAAGGAAGGGTGTAAAACCTGTGAGCGGATTGGAAATCGCGATGAGAGTGAGGGGAAACTTTGATAGCTCCAACTACTCTTATCGGTGCAACGAATGCGGCAATACGTGGTTTCCCATGGCGGGCGACGGGGAAGCCGAAGAGTTGTTGAAGATGATATGCCCTGAAGGGTGCAACAAACCAGAGGGGTTCGACGAGGAAGAAGAGAAACTTTGGAACGAATGGCTTCGAGACCACGAATATGTTTTTCAGGAATACCTCGCCCGTAGCAAGGAGGCGGACGGGGAAGACGATTCCGATTCCGATTACGTTGCGGAAGTGCGGTCGGAATGGGAAGTAGAAACTCTTGAAGATCGAGAAGCATGGGTAAGAGAGCAGATGGCAAGTTGGATGGAAGAGCAGATAGAAGGTAAGGCCCAAGAATAGAGAAAAGGGGTGGGGGTCGCACCTCGCTAAAAGAGATTCTGCTCCGTCGAAAGGAGTGATTCTAAATGGACCGCCTGGAAAAGGTTATGCGCGTGCAAAGCGAAATACGACGCGGATTTAATGGTGAGCCCCGCAGTTTTATGTATAAATGTCTCGCCTGCGGGGAAAAATGGACACCTCCCCCCTTATCAGGCACCAACGATATCAAGCTTATGTGTGGCACCAACAAAGGCGAGTTTTTGCTGCAAATGATATGCCCCAACGACTGCAACAAGCCCGAGGGGTACGACGATTTGGACGAGCGTCTTTGGGTCGAATGGCCCGAAGCCCACGAGGCAGATTTTCAGAAGTTCTTGGCGCGGAAAAAGGAGGCCAACGGAGTGGGGGGCTCGAAGGAAGCCCTTGAGGAGTACGAGGCAACTATTCGGGATGAGTGGGAGAGCTCTGCGCTGACCGACCGCTTTGCGGCTGTGGAAAGGGGCCTTGCGAAGTGGCTTGAAAAAAAGATGCTGAACTGGTTTCACCGCAAATTTCTCTGATCGAACGCGCTGCGGGGCGGTTCCTTTCACGGAGCCGCCCCGTAGCACCTCACACACGAAAAAACGTTCGAACGATCAGACTGATCATGCACCCATCCTCCTAAAAACGCCCCCACCGAGGCCGCGGGCGCCGATCCGCGACACGCGACTCGTTCTCCTCCACGCTGAACGGGGGGCTAAAAATTGTTTAGTCCCTTTACGAGAGGCGCTCCCCGTCCGCGCGAGGCCGGATCCAAGGGTGCCATTTCCAACAACTGCCTTTTCATCATCGCCGATTCGTGCACGCGAAGCGGACCTACTGAGTTCAATTCACGCACCCTTGTGCGCGCAGGGGCCGATCACGTGGCCAAGAAATCAAACGGTTGTCGCGGCCGCGCGCTCCTTCCTCTTGTCGATGCGCTTCTTGCAGCAAGATTCATACCACATTCCATCCGATTTTCTGCGCGACATAGGCGTCGGCGTGCTCGCCGCCGGATCGCCCTTCTCGAAAGCCCACTTGCCGCACAGGCAACACCTGCGAAGCCGCAGATGACTCAGAACCGGAGCCTCCGTCACGGCCGCCTCGATCATCTGCCAAACGGCGCTGTACAGATTCAGAGGAACCGACAGAGCAACGATCTGCCCCGAAGACAGCGCAACCCCCTTGCGCGAATACGAGGCTTGGGCCATTCCCAGCGTAAGTAGACGCGCAAGAAGATTCCTCGCCGTGGATTCTTCGGAAGCGCCGTCATCCACGCGCACCGACACGCTCTCGAAGCTCTTGCCCAGGGCTCGAAAATCCAACCAGGCGACGCCGTTTGAAACAGCCGCATGAAGAGACGGATTCCCCTCTTGGATGCTTCCGAGGAGTGCAAAAGCCGCTTGGATGTCGGCGGCGAGAGAAACCCAATCATCAACAGCGTCGCACTCCAAATAAGGCGGCCTTGCGAAAAGAGTCGTCCACCTGATCGGGAAGAGGAATCCATACATCTGCGCAAGTTCGAGCACTTCCTGAGCGGCGGCGGACGGTGCAAACCAGTTCAACGAGTTCAACGAGTTTACCAGCGTCTTCAAGATACCATTTGAGAGGACCTTTACCCGACCAGCTCCGGGAGCAATGAGCGTCACGGGTCGCAAAGGCAGCTCTTGCAAGTGTTTCCATCGAGTCGAGGCCGTGCACTTCCCGTAAAAACTTTCTATTTCGTCTTCTTGCGCAACAAGACGGGCATCGGGCAGGCAGAACCAAGAAAAACCCTCTTGCTGCAAGCGCCCAAGCTCTTCCAAGTCACCCCTGAGAAGCGCTTCGGAAAAACCGTTTTTCAAGCAGCCCACCCCCTTGTCGGCGTAAATGTCGCCTTGTGACTTCCGCGTCAACGCGTATTATCGTAGCACGAGCGGAAATACAAGCATGAGCGCCAAATACAATTTAACTCGCATCGCAAGGTGCGAGCGGGCAAGACCCGAGGAACCAGACAAGCCCGGCCAGTCCGGAGTGCTTCGTGTGACAACTCGGAATAAGCAAGGAGGAGGGAATTCATGAAAACCGTGATCAAGAGCCGTCTTGCCGAAAAAGGCATGCGTGTAATCGATCTGCATAGAAGCATAGGAGGGAGCCGGACGCTTTGTTACCAGCTCTCGAAAGGACATTCCCGGGCGACGCGACCGCAGCGGAAGAGAGTCGCCGAAGCGCTCGATGTGCTGGAGGAGGAGCTTTTCGATGAGACAGGTATGCCCTTGCCGGCAGGAGAAGAGCAAACTCCCCGCTCATGAGAGCGATTCTCGGAAGGTTGGGTCGAAGCAGGCGAGCTGCTGGACAGCGACCGCCTCGCGCAGATCGCCCCGGATGAGTAGGCGGTTCGGGAAAGACACAAAATGCCCCTTGACAAGTTGCGCATTGTTGTGTAAGGTTGCTGTAAGTCTTGCAAGGGGGGGAGGGTATGGAAGAATACCTAAGCGTAGAGGAAGCAGCAACGCTGTTGGGTGTACACATTGAGACCATTCGCAGATGGCTTCGCAATGGAACAATCAAGGGAGAGAAGTTTGGAAAGCTCTGGAGAATACGCAAAGCAGAGCTTACTGGAAAAAAGAAACCCGAGTAACCGGTCAACTTGCCGGAAGACGGTCACTCGGGCCAGAGAACAGCCCCGAAAGGCTGATCGCCTCGTATTATACCACACAGCAAACTCCTTTCGGGCGCTGATGGCTTGTCGAAAGGAGTTTTTGCAATGCAAACCACACCAGCAACACCCACAACCCGCACGCTGTTAGAACGCCTGCAGGGCGCTTCCGTCGTCGGAATTGCTCTAGGGCAGGAACTCTACCACCGCTTCCCCGGCGGCGACTTCCTCCTCGTCGTCTGGCTGGACGGCGATACCTGCCGTCTCGAAACCATCACGGGGGCTCAGGCCGTCGCATGGTCAAGGAAAAATCTTCCCGAAAACGAGTTCCAAGAACTTTTCCCGCAGGGAGGCGAAAGTCGATGATGCGGATCGGTAGCGCGCCCTTGATTTCGTCTTCAGCAAAAATTTTCACGGACACTTCGATGATGACCACTCTGGATGTGGAGGATAGCCTCGGCAGCATTGCGGACGCGATATTGCACGCACGAGCGGCCATGTGCCGCATTGCGGAGCTTGCCTACGGGGCGTCCCACGTGGCCGACAGTGCACCGGAGGCCCGCCTCGAGGCGAGGTGCGCTCTCGACGACCAGCTCGACCTGCTGTTGCCCCTGCTGGAGGATCGCCTCGAGGTTGTGGAGCTGGCCGCGCGAGCGCTCTGCTCGCACTTCACCGAAACGCGCCTTGCAGAGAAAGCTGCGGGCCGCCCATGAGAATGACGATCAAAGACATCCGCCTTTTTGCGGGAGGTCAGGCGGATGTCTTTCTCCGGCAGACGGGCGGCGAGACTCTCCCCCTGCTCCTTCCGAAGGGCCAGCGCCCTCCCGGCGACGGATGGGAGCCTTTCGAGTTGTATTTACAGCATAAAAATTAAAAGCAGCCCCGCCCGAGACTGGCGAGACTGCTCACAAAAAGAGGTGCCTATGACCTTGAGTTGTCTACAATCTTACCACCAAACAGAGCTTTATGCAAGCGCTCGCACAAGAAATTTGATGCCGTTCGCCGAAAGCGCCGCTGCGGAGGTCCGGCGCTTGATCGACGCAGGCAACAGTCCGGAGCAGGCGGCCGCACTCGTCGCCGAGGAGTACGTAAAAATGATCGACGCCACGAAGCTGCACGACCCCCAGGGCGCCGAGCTGGAACTGAGTTTCTCTCTTGGGGGCGGCCGCTGGGGGGCTCGCCCCGACCTCGGACGGATCACCGAGGCGGCAAAAGTGTTGTTCCCCCGCCAAGTCAAGCAGGCAGCATCAGCAAATGGCGCTTGAGGAGTCACGACGCCGATGGAAGGCGCTTCTACGAACAGCACCCTCCCCCAGCGCAGGGGCACAGCGCCAAGCCGGGGGAGCCCTCCGGGAAAACATGGCCGTCTTCCGACCTCGATCTCGTGAAGCGTCGGGGGACGAGAGCGGCGACGATCCTGACGCGGCCTTCCGGCGGCGAGCAGCGAGCGTGGCAGCAATCAGACGGATGGTTGGAGTGGTGTTCTCCGACACCGAGAAGATGTTTTGGAGAAAACACATCGAAAGCTTGGGAAGGGGTGGCGGGTATGAGGCTAATTTCTAAAGTCGTGCATGATCTACGTCCGCACGTCCCAACTTCGACCCTCCGAGACGTTGTACATGTAGAGGCCTTTTTCATGGCGATGAATCTCTTTTCGCAGCGCCACACCTACTTCCAAGTGGTTGGCACGATGTTGGAGGAGATCCCTGGACTCGACAAGGAAAAGACGCTGGAGCTTCTTGGGATCATCCGCGACGCTCAACGTCGATGGAAAGACCTCGTGCCCGGAGCAAGGACGGTGTCGATCTCATGAGCTTCTGGGCTCGATATCCCGTCGCCGCTCTGGAGGATTCGCGACTCACAGCGAACGACAGGCTCGTTCTGCTGGCGATCAGCTCCTTTGCGGACGCGGACGGTACGGCTTGGCCGGGGATCTCTTCGCTCATCAGGAGGAGCGCCCTTTCTCGGAGCGCGGTGATTCGATCCCTTGACCACCTGGAGTCAGCCGGGGTGATAACCAGAACAAAAAGACGCGACGACGGCAAAAAAGTAAACCTTCCGAACGTTTACAAAATCGTCGAAGGTAGTGTCTCACAGACACTAGGTAGTGTCTCACAGGAACTAGGGTGGTGTCTCACAGACACTAGGGTAGTGTCTCACAGACACCCGAACTTAGCCATTGAACTTAGCCAAGAGCAAAGCTTAAGAGAGCCCTGCGATACACAGCCGGCAAAAAGCGCAGAGGAGGCTTCCCAGCCTCCCGAGGGGAATGTCAACAAAACGGAGCCCGACGAGGCATCGCGGCCCGCATCCAAGGCGGGCGATGGTCAGCCGGATCTCTACGGCGAGGTGGTCCAGCGATGGAACGCTGTAATGCCCGAACACGGAGGACTCCCCGCACACGCACCCTCCAAGGCGCACCGAGAGAATTTCTTTGCCCGAGTGCGCGCCTCGCCCGAGCGAGAGAAAATCGACTGGTGGAGGGCTCTGTTCAACTACGTCCTCCTCTCGGCCTTCCTGACCGGACGAGTCGAGCCCAAGCCGGGGAAGCGCCCGTTCAAAGTTTCGCTCGAGTGGATCGTCGGCGACGAGTCGCGCCTGACCAAGATTCTCGGAGGACAGTACCACGACGCTCCGCCCGAGCGGTTCGTCGAAGTGAAAGAGCCGGGCGCCGAAGCCGAAAAGGAGGTGCCGAAGGGTGCTTGACGCGAAAATTATTAAAATACTTGAAACCATCGAGGACGTTGAAGAGCGTCGGAGCGCCCTGCACACCCTCGTCTGGTCGCAGGCGGAAAGCCTCTTCGCGAAAGGGCTCAACCCCGCAGCAACAACGAAGGCGATCAAGGCAGAGATTGCGCACCTTCGCGTGAACGCGACCATCGATCTCCATCGGGCGATCAACGACGCCTGGGACGGCTACCTGCAGGAGCGCAGCAACTACGCCGGACTGCGTGCGCTGAAAACCAGGACGCACGCCGACAGCCTGATCGAGACGCTGCGAAGCTACGACGAGTCGCAGACATTCAGGGTCGGCATTCCGACACTTGACGCGGCGTGGGGCGGAGTTTCGCCCGGAGAAATCGGGTTGCTCGTCGGGGCTCCAGGCTCGATGAAAACCTCCCTCGTTCTCGGCGGGGTGGAACTCTTCCTTCGCCGGAAAGCCGGGCGCGTGCTGTTTCTGAGCCTCGACATGAGCGCATCGGAGATCGTTCGGCGAAGAATTCAACGACGCCTCGACTGCACCGGATCCGAAGTCGACCGACTGGTCCGGGGGAATTCGCCCCGGATCGGCGAGGCGCTGGCCGACATCGCCGAAACCGACGGTGAGCGTTTTTTTCTGACCGACAACACCGAAAGGCAGCACGGCCTTAAAGACGTGCTCGGCCTGATCGACACGATAGCGCCGCAACTGCTGGTCGTGGACTTTCTGACGCTCTTGCGCGCTCCCGGACAGAGCGACTTGGACGCCGTGAACCTCGCCGTCCCCGCACTGAAGCAGGCGGCGCAGACCAACGGCATGGCGGTGGTGCTGCTTTCGCAGATGTCGCGAGCCTCCCGCAGTGAACAGGCGGCGGGCAAGAGCGGAGGCTTCGCAAAGGGCGGAGGGATCGCCGAGGAGCTGGCGCATAGCGAGCTGGAGCTGCTGCAGGACGCTGCCCTTTCCGCGGGTGAACCGCCCCGGATCATCGCGACGATAGCGAAGACCAGGCGCGGGGTACGGGGCGCGTCATACCAACTTGGCTACGATGGGCCGAGCATGGTGTTCTCCGGATCGGCCGTCCGCGTGAAGCGGGAGAGACCGCAGAAGCCGGTGTTTTCAATGAATTTTGAGGGGCCCGCATGAGCGGCGCGCCTTTGGAAAAAGCGAGAAAGGGGGGTGTTTCATGAGCGGACCAACTATGCTGATCGCCGTGGACGCGAGCCTTCGCGATGAAGTCGCGGCGCTTCGGGAGCAGAACGAGCGCATCCTCGAACTGCTCTCCGGAACAGCCGCGCCGGGCGGGAAGCCGAAGGTACGGCTGCTGCGAGTCAACGAGGTGCTGGATCGCGTCGGGTTCAAGAAAACGACGCTCTTCGAGGCGATCAAGGCCGGACGGTTCCCGGAGGGGTTCAAACACGGAAATCTGAGGCTGTGGCGAGAGTCCGAGGTCGACGCCGCTATCGAAGCTTTGAGCGGCGCAGCGGGAAACTAGCGAACCGAGCTTGCCCGAACGGCGCACCGAAACGGCAAGCCCCGCACCATAAAAATTTAGAAAATGGAGGTTTTGAAGATGAATGAAAATTTCGCAACTACCACGATTGATGAGCACGTCGCAACCGAAACCGAACGCCGGGAGGCGTTTCGAAACTTTCTGCTCGAGGAGCGGATCGATCCTCGCGAGGTGGCGCGACGGCTCGACGACGCGGAAACGCTTACGGTCCCTTGCCCTGCGTGCCGGGGTCGCGGCGTTCTCGAGAAGGATCTCGTCGGCAAGCACGAGCGCGAGAAGATTCGCGTGCGATGCGAGACCTGCGCGGGCGCGGGCGACGTTCTTTCCGCGGCGGGAGCGGCGATCGTCCAACTGATCCGGCGCGCTCTCTCCGGTACGGTCGCGCCGAAAGTCTCCGACGAGGTGCTCGCCGAGGAGCTGCACGCCGCCGAAAAGCGCCTGGATCTCCGCGACAGGGAGAAGGCCGACAGGATCGCCCGCGAAGAGGAGGCCCGCCGCATTGTCGCGGAGGCCGAAGCGCTGGCGAAACGAATCCGAGAGGGGGCTTGATTCGAATGGCAGCAAAGAAAAGTTCGCCCAAAAAACCGGGCGCCTCGCGTGCGAGCAAAACGAAAGAAAAACGCACTCCCCCCCATACGGGCGTTGTCAAACTGGGGAAGCCCACTCCGCCACACACGGGCGTTATCAAGCTGGGAGACGCCCCCAAGCCGGCCATTGGGCAGACCGCGGCTCGGGGAAAGAAATCCGAGAGTTCGAAGAACGACTCCGAGTCGAAGCGAATCCGCGCGGGGAGGGCGTAGCATGAGCGCTCAGACGATCCGGGAGCTGCTGAACGCCGAGCGGGAGCGCCGCAGAAAGGCTATCGGGTTCCTGCGCGGCAGGTTCAAATACGACCAGGCCAGAGCGGAAGACCACATGAATGCCGGTTCGGGAATCCGGACGCGTTGCCCCGCGTGCGACGGGCGGGCGACGCCTGCGGGCAGAGCACCCTGCGCGGTATGCGGCGGCCTCGGCGACATACTGAAGGAATCGACCGATGCGATCATCGAGGTGCTGGCCGTCGCGCTGGAAGGACGACCAGCGAAGTCCGGGGATGAACCGGGGGCGTAGCTTTCGCCCCGGAGTGGAGCGCGCGCCGGAACTCCCGGCGCAAGCTCTTTCCGAGGCGGACCGGGAGAGTGCCGCCGCGCTGCGAGTCGCAATCAGGGCTCTCCGCGGCGCGGATCGGGAGGACAGAGACGCCGCCGAGCGGATTCTCGGGGGACGTGCTTCACCAAGGGACTTCGAATTGTTCGCGTCGCGCGTGAGATGCGAAGCGGCGAAAATGCCAAAGGAGGTATGGGTATGAACAGCGAAGTACAAAACAGAGCGTCGGCGATCGTGGTCGTCGAGAAGGCGCGGAAGCAGCACCGGTACCACATCAACTCCGGACACTTCCGCGACGTTCGGGGGATCTATCGCGGAACTCACGTCCCGACTGCGCTCGCCGTCAGGGAGAGCCCCGCGGCCGTCGCGGCGGCCGTCGCCCGAGAGGCGGCGCTCGAACTTCTGGCGGCGAAAGCGCTCGTGGACAGGGGGCTCGTCTCCCCCGAAACGATGGACGCGCTGCGGGCGGAAAAGGTCGTGGACGCGGCGGACTTGCAAGGGATGTTGGACGCGTTGATCGCCGTGGAGCGCGCGGTCGATGCGCTGCCGGCGTCGGGCGAGGAGATCGGCGCGTGATGGGGCGCTTCGCCGGTCTGTTCAAAAGTGCAGAGCGAAAGACGTCTCTCCGAGGGCGCCTTTCCCCCCTGGGAGCCGTCGAGCCGACGCCGGAGGCCGACGCGGTGGCGGAAAACGGGCGGCGGGCGATGCGCGTTCTGCTCGAAATGCTCGAAGGGAAGCGCATCGCGGATCGTGAGGCCGCGAGGAGAATCATGCTGTCGCAAAGCACCCCTGCGGATCAGGAGCTTTTTGGCGAGCGCATGCTGGATGTTGTCGAAAGGGGGATGGCTCATGAGTGATATTTTTCGGTTTCGCGACGCTGCCCGCGAGGTGGTGGCGCAGGCGCGGAAAGGGCTGCGGTACGACGCGCGGAGCGGTCGCTTTCTGGACGAGCGGGGCGACCCCGCCGGAAACGGAAGCACCGTGTTGGCGATGGCCGTTCGCGAAAGCCCGGCGGAGGTGGCACGGCAGATATTCGAAGCTTCCGTCCTCGAGCGACGGGCGGCGCAAGCCTTGCTGGAGAGGCGCCTTGTCGATCGCTCCTCCGTCGATCATCTTTCGCGCTGCGGAGACGCCGGATCGCGTAACGCGCTCCGAAGCGCGAAACATCTTCAACCAGCGCTCGACGCGCTCGTCGCGATAAGCGTCGCGGTGGATAGAGCGTAAGGGGCGCCTTGAATGAGCGCCCACGATACGGCGGAGCTGATTCTTCATCTGATCGGCAGGGCCACCAGGGTGAAACTCGTCCGTCTCGACGAGGTGGACGAGTTCGACGCTTGCGGAGGCGACCTGAACGTGCTGTGCGCGTCCCTCCTTGACGCCGGGGGGACGCGCCGTCGGTCGCTGGCAAGGGTGTTGGAAAAACTGCGAAGGGCGCTTCCGAAAGATGATGGAAACGACATCAAGGTTTTTGAAAGCCTGGAGTACGAACTTTCTTCCCTTCGAGATCGGATACAGCGTGACGCCCCCATCGCGTTTTTGTCCGAGAGGGCGTCGACGGCGAAGAGCCGGGAGCGACTTCAACGAATCCTCCTCTGGTGCGAAAGCGCGAATATGGGATGAAACCACGGATGCGTCGGAGGAGCGGCCCCGGCTCGCAAACCATGGCGCCGCTCCTCCCTGAGGATGTGAAAGACATGGGGGCGTATCTCCGGAAGAGGAGCGCTAGAAACCACGCGCTTTTTCAGATGATGCTCTACACCGGCAGACGGGTCGGCGACGTTTTATCACTCGATGTCTGGGACGTCGCGAGGCGCGACCCCCGCAACCGCCTTGTGATCCGGAAGCGAATCGAGTTCCGCGAAGCGAAAAGCGGAAAGTTCACCAGTATCAAAACCCACTCGGCGCTCGTCAGGTCGCTTTCGCGGTATCTGCAGGAGCGGGAGCGCAAAGGCGGGAAAAAACTCACCGGTTCCGAGCCTCTTTTCCCCTCGAGAAAAGCCCGGCTGAACGGCGAATATCGACTGACCAGGCGGCAGGCTTGGCAGATATTCACGGACGCCGCCGAGAGCTTGGGCTTCCCCCGCTCCCCCGGAACGCACGGACTGCGAAAAACGTTCGGAATGAATCTTCACAGGGACGCCGGGGCAAGCATCGAGGACATTCAATCCATCTTTCGCCACTCGTCGACGCGGGTTACAAAGATATACATCGGGTTATCACAAGAACGGCTCGATGAATTCGTTTCGGCGCTTCCAAGTTACACGTAGACCGAAAACAGCCCCGAAAATCCCGCGAGGCTTTTCCGGACATGTCGGATACTTTCGCTCTTCCGCGAGCCCTTGCCATCACCGGATTGAAGAAGCAAAAACGAATGTAACAATATGTATCAAAAGGTGATATAGGGGTTAAAAACGCGATAAAGGCCGATGACAACAGGCTTCGCGGGTCCTCCCGAGGGGGGGAAGGGTCGAGGCCGGCTCGCTGACCACGACTTTCGGCTAGCCACAGAATTGTACGGTTTCGTTTCGTGCGTTTGACCAAAGGGCCAAGACTTTGAAAATACAGGGTTCTTCAAAACGAAATGGGGTTTTTAGGCCGGGTATTTTCAGCAATGGAATATGTATTTCATCGCCTTGCAACAAGGGACTTCAGAGCGCTCGGTTTTCAGATTGAATACATAGTACAATCCAGAGCCGCCGCGCATACTTTCAGTTTTCACGGAGGGAAGATGGCCATACACGACCACGCCGACGTGCTCCGCCTGAAGCTCCTTCTTTCGCTGCTCGCCCGTTCTCATCCGAAGGGGCTTCTGATCCTCCTCGGTGAGGCGAAGCCGCTCGACGCGTGCGGATGGAGCGAGCTCATCGAGCTCTCCCGACCGGGGCAGGCGGAGCGGGTCGACGGCACCAGGAACACGGACGGGTTTTTCTGGAGAATGGCGGGAGGTTTGGACGCGGAAGCGCTGATTGAACAGTACGGGGGATGGGCGGCGATCGTCGAAGCGGCGCGATCCTTCCGGAGCGAGCGCCCGATCGACTGGGATTTGTTCGTCGAAGCGGTTCGGGCGAAGTTCTCGCCGCTCAAGTCGAGACTCCAGGGGAGCGAGATGGAGCGAATAGCGAGCCTGTACGGCGTTTCGCGGAAAACAGTGATTCGACGGCTGGAAATGGTGCCGGAGGCGCTCGCTATGCGGGCGGCGTGCGGCTATTCGAAGTTGCTTTCGAGGGGGGGTGAAGTTGGGACACTCTCGGCGGAAGGAGACAAACGCTAGAGAGGCGGTGAGGAAATGAGCGCAGCGGCGCATTCGATAAATTTTGTACTGGCGGCGCAGATAACGGGGGGCTTCAAGAGCGCGTTCGGATCCGCGCAGGGTGCGATGGGGAAGCTTCAGCAGGCGCAGTCCGCGCTTGGGAAGAATCAGGACGTGATAAAGAGCTTCACGGCGATGCAGGCGAAGGTGGGGGATACGGGAAAAAGCCTCCGCGCAGCACAGGAGCGGGTTCGGCAGCTCGGTTCTCAGATGAGCGGCACGTCGCAGCCGACGGCCGCCATGAGGAGCGCGTTCAATGCGGCGGAACGGGACGCGCAAAGGCTTCAGGAGCGCTTCACGCAGCAGAAGAGCAAGCTCGCGGAGCTGGGCGGCACGATGAAGACCGCAGGAATAAACACGAAGAACCTCGCCGGGGAACAGGCGCGGCTCGCACAGGAGACGGCGAAGGTTCAGGCCGCGAACGAGCGCCTTCAGCGTTCCATAGGAGCGAGAGACGCGGCGCGGGCATCTCTGGGGAACATGCGGGGGGATATTCTGGCCTCCGCCGGTATTTTCATGGCGTTGCGAGCGCCGGTAAAGGCGGCTGCGAGCTTCGAGGCCGGCATGGCGAAGATACAGGCCGTTACAAGAGCCTCCGCGGAGGACATGGCGGCGCTTTCTGCCCAGGCGAGGCAGCTCGGGAGGGATACTCAGTTCAGCGCGTCGGAGGCCGCTTCCGCTCAGGAGCTGCTTGCAAGGGCCGGATTCAGCACGAACGAGATGCTGACGGCGATGCCGGGGCTGCTGAACATGGCCATAGCCGACGGAATGGACCTGTCGAGAGCGACGGACATCGCGGCGAGCACTCTTCGAGGAATGGGGCTGGAAGCCGATCAGATGCAGCGCGTGGCGGACGTGCTGGCGATGACTTCCAGCTCGGCGAATACGAATATCGCCGAACTCGGCGATGCGCTGAAATACGTCGCCCCGGCGGCGGCGGCGGTCCATATGCCGCTCGAGGACGTGACGGCGATCCTCGGCGTAATGGCCGACGCGGGAGTCAAGGGAAGTCAGGGAGGAACAGCGCTGCGGGCCGCGATGGTGCGGCTTGCGAAATCCCCGAAACAGGCCCGCGAGGCGTTGAAAGCGCTCGGGATGGAGGCGGGCGACGTCGATGGCGAAATGGCGCAGACCGCAGAGGCGATGCGTCGAATGGGCGTTCAGACCAAGGATGCCGCGGGGAACATGCGAGCGATGCCCGACCTGATGAAAGAGCTTCACGCCCGGATGAAGCATATGGGCGGACAGGATCAGTTCGAAGCGATGGCGAAGATCTTCGGAACGGAGGCCGCTTCCGGAATGATCGCCGTGATGAACGCGGCTGCGGGAGAGGAGCGGCTTCTCGAGAAGCGGATCCAGCAGAACAGAGAAGCGGCGGGGACATCCGCCGAGATGGCCCGCGTGATGGGCGACACGCTCGTCGGCGCGATGAAGCGCCTTGGTTCCGCGTCGGAATCGCTCATGATCGACATCGGGAACGTGCTTTTGCCGACGGTCCGGGCGGGCGTGGAGGGGTTCGCGGCGTTCACGTCGACGCTTTCATCCCTCGCCCAGGAGTACCCCATGGTGACGAAAGTGCTCGTCGGCGGGATCGCCGCTCTCGGAGCGTACAAAGTCGCCGTCACCGCCGGGCGTCTGGCGTGGACGGCCGCAAAACTCCCCTTCCTTCACGCCCGCGTGCTGATCGACACGATCCGGGCGTCAACCGTCCTCGGAGGACACGCATCCGTATTCGCAGCGGCGAAGACGAAGGCGCTCGCGCTGGCAACGAAGATCCAGGCGGGGGCGCAGGGCGCTTTGAACCTCGTCATGAAGGCGGGACACGGCCTTATGGACGTCGGACGTCTGGTTTTGTACCACGGGAAGCAGATCGCGATCGCCGCGATGACAAAAGCGTGGGCCGGCGCGCAGTGGATTTTGAACGCGGCCATGAACGCGAACCCCATCGGCCTGATAATCGCCGGAGTCGCCGCACTGGCGGCGGGGGTGTACTACCTCTGGAAGAACTGGGACGACGTTTGCGCGATCATGTCGAAAGCGTGGGAGTGGTTCAAAAGTCTCTTCTCCTGGACGGGCTCCTTTGACTGGAGCTGGCTCTCCGCGGGGTACGACGCGGCCGTCGGGGCGCTCACCGCTGGTTGGGAGAAGTTCAAGAGCCTCTTCACGTGGGAGGGCGCCGGGGATCTGTGGGACTGGCTCTCCGGATCGTTCGGGGTCGTCGTCGGGGCGATCACCGCGGGCTGGGAGGGGCTGAAGGGAATCTTTACGGGGTTTCCGGCCTTCATCGGAAGCGCTCTCGGCGGTCTTGCCGACGTGATCTTCGCCCCGTTCAGCGCGGCGTTCGCTCTCATCGAGGGCGCGATCGGGTTCATAGCGAATCTCTGGAAGGGCTTCATGTCGCTCTTCTCCGGAGACCTCGGAAAGATCGACGCGGCAACGAACGCGAAGGTGGAAGCGGAGGCCGCGTCTCTCAGCGCTCGCCTGGGCGACGACTTCGCCCTCGCCGGATACGCAACCGGCGGGATCGTCACGTCTCCCCAGATCGCCATGATCGGCGAGGCGGGGCGAGAAGCAGTTATTCCGGTCGACAGACCGAGCCTCGGAATTCCCCTCTGGAAGGCCGCCGGCGACATGATGGGAATGGACTTCGGCGGGGGCGGTTCCGTCTCCAGCTCAACGTTCTCCCCGGTAATCAACATGGGCGGGATCACGATCAACGGACCCGCCGACGACGGAGCGATGAGCCGCATCAAAGCGGCGGTTCAGGACGCCCTTCGGGAAGAGCGGGAGAACTTCGCCCGTGTCTCCTGGGGGACGGCGTAGCGCCCTCTCCGGGGGAGGGGGAGACCGCCCTTTCCCCGGAGTTCTCGAAAAATCGCCGTTGACACGCGAAAACGGGCCTAGGCCGTTCGATTTTCGAAAAAAGGTATTGGGATACCCTTCAAGGTGAAAAAACGCAACAGGGGCCATTTTTGCGGGGCGTGGTCTTTCGGAAAAGCCCACGCCCCGCAAAAGAGCGCCATATATTCTCGCGTGTTTCGGCGCTTGAAATCATGCACCGTCTCGGGTATACTGACCTCGGTGTACGTTGCTGCGGAAGAGAAAAAGCTGTGTACCTTCCAGAGGTAGCGAAGAAAAAAACAACCTCCAAAACGTACACCCAAAACGGAGAGGCATAGCCAAAAGCACTATTTACAACGGTTGATAAATCTTTTTAGGCTCCTCTGCCCTCCGCCATTCATATGAATGTTCGGACGTTTCTACGTCCGCAGACGAAAAGGGGGAACGCGTGCGGAACGCGGTCCCCCTTTTTGCGCGGTATTCCGAGGCAAACTACTCGACCCGGT
>Ga0334889_1002663_pt1 | contig 19594 bp, 10 predicted proteins | sample GraSluR1_MG_2_FD_207222 | JGI IMG/M metagenome (GOLD analysis project Ga0334889, IMG submission 207222) | Sludge microbial communities from methane-producing bioreactor in Wageningen University, Netherlands - Granular Sludge_8_08-R1 | ecosystem: Engineered > Bioreactor > Anaerobic > Unclassified... | reverse complement strand
GCTTTCTTCGCCGCGCAGAGCGTGGTGCGCGCCGCCAAGGTGCAGGCCGACCTCCTGCTGCCGCGCACGCACTACCTCGACGACAGCGGTACCATCGTCGCGACCGACGGGCGCGTCTGCGAGTTGCGCGCGTCGTCGCGCGGCCGGCCGGCCAACTGGGAGCTGCTGCGGGATCTGGCCGCGACCGTGGGCGCCGACGTGGATACCGACGCGGTGCTGGCAGAGGCGCGGGCGCTGGTGGGCTGAGGCGGTCGGCGGTTCGACAGTTGCGTGACGAGGCGCCCTTCCTGGCCTCAGCCTTGCTTCTTTGGACACTTCTCGAATCTCCTGACGCCGCATCTCGCGGCCCTTGGCGTTGCCATCGGTGGAGACCTTCGCGATCGAAGACCTCCCGTCGCGACCGCGCGCGGGGAGTTGCCCTGCCGACCAGCCTTGCGAGCACCGCCTGTCACCGCCCGTCTCCCGCGGGCACGGTGCTGCAGGAACTGGAACGGGCGCGGGCGGCGATGGGGCTCGCAAGCCGCGAGGCACGCCGGCGGCCGGCGTTGCGCAGCTGGGCGCTCTTGTTGGCGCGGATCTACGAGAACCGCCCGCTGCAGTGCTCCCGCTGCGGCGGACTGCTGCGGATCGTGGCGTTCACCCTCGATCGTGAGGTGATCGCGAAGATCCTGCGGCACATCGGTGAGGACACGGAGCCGCCGGCTGTGTGGCCGGCGCGGGGACCGCCACAGGGGTCGTTCGAGTTCGACCAGACCGCCGGGCCGGGCGAGTGGCCGGAGTTGGACCAGACGGCGGCGGGGCTGGTGGACGAGGTTTGAGGGGAGATCCAGGTCCATCGAGGACGGCGTCGGTGTTCGCAAGGAGCGGACCGGATGGCGCAGTCCATGCGCCGAGGCCGGAACCGAGGGTTCGGGGGGTGGTCGCGGTCGTTCGAGGCTTGGACCGAGGTCCTCGGCTCCGAACGGCTCACCGGCGCCCTGTTGGATCGCCTCACCCACCGCGTCCACATCCTGGAGGCGAACGGCGAGAGCTTCCGGCTCAGGGAAGCCAAGACACGTCAGAAACGATCCCGGGTTACGCCAGCGAAGACGAGCTGAGAGGAAGGTGTTGACGCCCCTCCCCGAGGGGTATACTCCTGTCGCGGGTGCCGCACTTTTCGACCGGCCCCTGCCGCGTTATTGGACCGGCGTTTACAGGACCCGCAGATCCGCTCCCTGGTCACCGCGGCGAGCGGTCGCCTCTACGCCGGCTTCGCTGCGGCCGGCCTGCACGCCACCGACGACGCCGGCGCCACCTGGACCCTGCGCATCGCCGGGCTGAGCAACACCGAGGTGGACGCCCTGGCCTACGGACCCGGCGGCTCGCTCCTGGCCGGGACCTACGACGGCGTGTTCGCCTCGCAGGACGGCGGACTGACCTGGACCCGCGCCGGTACCGATCTGGCCGGCGCCAAGGTGCACGGCCTGCATACCGATCCCCAGGGCCGCATCCTCGCCTGGGTGAGCTCATCTGCCGGTAACAACGTCCTGGTCTGGCGCTCCGACGACGGCGGCGCCACGTGGCAGCCCAAGTTCACCAGCGACGATCTGGACTTCGGCGGCTTCTTCGAGGATTCGGTCATGGCACCGGACGGTCGGCTCTACGTGGGCGGCATGTCGTTCCTCGTGCGCGCGCGGGTGATCACCTCGGGTGACGGCGGCGACACCTGGCAGATCCACGATCTGGAGAGCGTGGCGCCGCTGCAAGCCCTGGCAGCCGGCAGCGACGGGCGGGTCTACGCCGCAGCGGATGACGAGGCGGTCCTGGTCACCGATGACGACGGTACCACCTGGACGCCCCTCGGCAGCGTGCCCTGGCAGACCCACGCAGCGGTCCTCGTGGCCAATGCGCCCGACGACCTTTTGGTCGGCACCCAGGGCGACGGTGTCTACCGCTCCACCGACGGCGGCGCCACCTGGCAAGCGTTCAGCGACGGTCTACCGGGAACGGGGAACCAGCGACCGTCCCTGAGCGCCATGGCGGTGCAGGCGGGACATGTCTTTGCCGGCACCGGCAACCACGGGCTCTTCCGCAGCCCGCTCGATGCGATCACCGCAACGCCAGACGACGGCGTGCCTGCGCCCACGCACCTGACGCTGCGCAACCAGCCCAACCCCTTCAACCCGCGCACCACGCTGAACTTCACGCTGCCGCAGACGACCCAAGCGAGACTTACCCTGCACGACGTGCGCGGCCGACTGGTGCGGGTGCTGGTCGAGGGAACGCTGGCGGTGGGGTCGCATGCCGTGACATGGGGCGGCCATGGCGCGGATGGTCGCGCCATGGCCTCGGGTGTCTACTTGGCGCGGCCCTCCTGGGAGTCGTTGCTCGCCAGGGGCACCGGACTCGCCGTAGTCCACGGCCTCGATGCACTCGGCGGCGGCCGGCCTATTGGCCACCACGTAGGTGCGGACGGCTGATGTCTGCCCGTCAGGCGGCGCCCGCCGCATGGTCGAGACGGCCGCCCGCCTGGTGGACACCGTGCTGCCGCGGGTCGGGTATCGGGGCCCCTCACCACGCCATCAGCGGTGATTCGGAACGTCATCATCTCGATGTCTGGCATATCATCGTCGGTCGGGAAGCACCAGTGCATATCGATCTCGTACCAGATAGGCCGGATGGTGCCTTTCGCGTCGACACCGTCCGGCCTCATGGTCACGAACCGAGTCACACCGAACAACGATCACGGCGTCGTCATATTCCCGAGGACGACCTCGACGCGGCGGTTGTTCGCCCGCCCCTCGCTGGTCGCGTTGTCGGCGATGGGGCTGTCCTGACCGATACCGTTGGTTCGCACCATGTCGGCGGGATGCCCTTTGCGCACGAGGTAGTCGCGCACAGCGTCGGCGCGTCGCATCGACAGGGCCAGGTTATATGCAGCCGATCCCTGCGAGTCTGTGTGTCCTTCCACGACGACGAGACGACCGGGATTGGCGGCGAGCGCCGCGACGAGACGGTCGAGCTGCAACTCGGCGCCAGGCATCAGGGTCGCCTCATTGGTCCTGAAGAGCACACCGCCCGAAAACGTGAAGACCTCGCCACGCTCGTCATTCTTGGCCATGAGCTTGGCGAGTCCGGCCTGGACCTCGGCGGTCGTCTTCTCGGCCGCCTGACGGGCCTTCTTCTCGACGGCCAGTTGCTCTCCCATTTCCCGGCTCGCTTGCTCGGAGGCAGCCAGCGCCGATCGCGCCTCCCTCAATTCCTGCGCGTTCTGCCTCATCTGACGATCTTGCTCAGCCGACCGTTCAGTGGCTGCCAGCGCGGCCTGGGCCCGGTCGAGTTCTTTCACCTTTTCCGCCAGACGCCGGTCCTGCTCGGCCCTCAGGTTGTCGGCATCCAGACGGGCTCTCTGTTCGGAAGCGAGCTGATCGGCCGCCGACTTGCTGGCGTATTCGGAGACCGCCAGCGCGGTCCTGGTCTGGTTCAGGTCCTGCGCATCCTTCTCGATCTGCCGGTTCTGTTCCGCCGACTTGCGTTCGGCTTCGAGACGGGCAACCTCGACGGCGACGAGTTGCTCCATGGTTGCCTGAGCAACAGGCTCGACCGCCGCCGGCGGCGGTGTTTGCGCTGGCGGCGGCGGTGTTTGCGCCGGCGGCGGTGGTGTCTGCGCCGGCGGCGGCGGTGTCACCACGACGACCGCGGCGGGCTGACGCTCCATCTGCTGGCCCCACTCATCCATCTTCTTGCCGGTCTCCAGATGGGCTCGCTGCTCGGCGGCCAGCTGATCCGCCGTCACCTGGCCGGCCCGCTGCTCGGCTGCCAGCTGATCAGCCGTCACCTGGCCGGCCCGCTCGGAGGCGGCCAGCTGATCGGCGATCGCCTGTCCACCCTGTTCAGAGGCGGCCAGTGCCTTCTGTGCCTCGCGCAGATCTTGCGTCTTCTCGCGAAGGATGCTGCCCTGCGTGGTCTGGAAGTCCCTGTTCGCCGCCGCCGTGCTCCGACGCTCGATCGCGATGGCGGCCTGGGCCTCCGCCATCTCCGCCCGGCGCTGGGCCACGTAGGCCAGATCCCGCGTCCGGTACGAATCGGAGTCTTTCTTGAACGACTCCTCCGCCAGCGCGAGCGCTTCCTTCGCGGTGTGCAGTTCCGCCGGCGTCAGCTCCGCCGCCGGTCCCTCGCTGGCCTGCAGATACGCTTGACGAGCGCTGCTGAGTTCACCTGGAACAGTCGCGCCGCAGCCGCTCAGAAGCGCGATGCAGGCGACCACGATCAATGATCTTGTTGTTTTCATGTCACTCTCCCTGGAATGGGTCATCGGTTGTTGTTCTGGAGCTGATGCACCCGCTCCATCGCTTGAATTGCCGCAGTTTTCTCGTCCTGTTCCTGTGAAAGCAGGATCGCCAGCTCGGCGTCGACCTCGGCACGGGTCAGCAGCGACTTGGCCTCGTCTGTCTTGCCCTTGTCTGCCAGTGCGTTCGCGCTATCCAGCGCTTCCTTGGCCAACTGCAGGTGGAACGCGGCGCGAGGCACGCCGGTCGCCCCGACCGCCTCGGCCGCGCGGATGGCGGACGCCGACGCGTCGGTGCGCAGAGAGGGGCTGCTCGAACAGCTTGCTGCCGCCAGGACGATGAGAAGACATCCGGTCATCAGTAGGTACCTCATGATTCCTCCATTACCACGGGGTGGTCTCGGTATCGGCGTCGTGCGTGGTCGCAACGCCGAGATCATCGAGGTCAAAGGCGCGCGCGACGCGCGCGAGGGGCGGGGTCAATATCGCCTCGCAGAATGGAGAACTCCGCAATCCGCGTGCCGCGGTCACGTTCGTTTAAGTGACGTCATATCAATGGCATAACGAAGTCCAGGTGGGGCCGCGACCATCAGTCCAATTGGGGGGAGATCATAATGATGCGGCGATGTACGGCGGCCGGGTGATGCCGCCACGCCCGCGAAAGATCCATGGTCGGCCCGAGTTCGCTTCAATCCCAGCCGCCGCCGCAACTCCACCACTTGCCCGAGGATCTGCACCTCGTCTCCGCGGCCCGGCACGATGGGCGCGAACGCTGGGTTGGCGGCGTGCAACTCGATCCGACCGCGCGTCAGTCGCGTCGCTCTTCGCGACGCTGGAGTTCGAATGCCTGGACCGACAGCGGTTCAAGACCCGGAAGGAGGCTCCGCGGAATCGAGGCAATCGGCAAGGTCGCTGTCGCCGCAGGACGCCAAGGCGCGGCTGGCATCGCGGAGAGCTGCGCGCAGACCCTCCTCGACAACCGGGTGGTAGAACGGCATACGCATCATCTGCCGCACCGTGAGGCCGCCCTCCACGGCCAGCGCGAGGAGGTGGGCCAGGTGCTCGCCGGCAGGCGCGCACAATTCTGCGCCCAGCAGCCGGCCGTTTGCCTTGTCGGCATAGACCCGCAGGACGCCCTCGTTGGTCTGCGCCATTTGGGCGCGGCCATGGCGGGCGAAGGAAACCTCGCCGATGGCCGTGGTGGCTTCGTCCAGCTCGGCGAAGCGGCGGCCGACCGAGGCGACGTTGGGTTCGATAAAGACGATGCCCAGCGACGTGCGGCGCGGAAAGCGGCGGATGGTCGGGCCGACGGCGTTCAAACCGGCGATGTGCCCTTCATCGGCGGCCTCGTGCAGGATCGCCGAGCGGCCGTTGGCGTCGCCGGCCAGGAACACCGGCAGGTCGCCGATCTGCATCGTCTGCGGGTCGACCGCCGGCATGCCCTTGTCGTCGAGAGGGACGCCCAGGGTTTCGAGGCCCAGGTTCTGCACGTTCGGACGACGGCCGAGGGCGACGAGCACGCCGTCGACCTCGACCCTGGTGTCGCCGGCGGTCACGGCGAAGCCAGCAGCCGTGGCCATAATTTCGGCAGCGGCGCCCAGGTGCAACGTCATCTCGCGGCCGAATGCGGCCAACACGGCGACGTTGACCTTGGGGTCGCTGATGCCGGCCAGGGTCTCCAGCAGCTCGAACGCCGTCACCTCGACGCCGAGGCGAGCGGCGGCCTGGGCGATCTCCACGCCGATGGCGCCGAGACCGATCACGGCGAGCCGCCGCGGCAGGTCGTCTAGATCGAACAGGTCATCGGTCGTGAACACTCGTCTGCCCAGCGTGCGCCAGGGAGCCGGCACGAAGGGGCGAGAGCCGGTCGCCAGGACGATGGCGCGGGCCTCATGCCTCTGGCCCTCAACCTCCACGGTGCTGGGGGCGACGAGCCTGGCGAGGCCCTGGATGCTTCGCTCGCCGAGGTCGTCGGTGGTCTCCAACGTGCCGTTGACGAAGCCGTCGCGCAGCTTGCGTACCCGACGCATGACCGCCGGGATGTCGATCGCAAGCCTCTCGGCGCCGGAGATGCCGAACTCCGCGAACTTTTCGCGGCGGTGAAACGCGTTGGCCGCCTCGATCATGGCCTTCGACGGCATGCAGCCAACGCGGGCGCAGGTGGTGCCGTACGGGCCGTGGTTGACGAGGAGAAAGTTGTCGGTGCGCTTGCTCACCTCGCGCAGCGCTGCCAGCCCCGCGGTACCGGCGCCGACGATGATCACGTCCAGCATGTCGTCCTCCCGAGTTCAACGTAGGTTACCGATCACGACCGGCGGGCGGATGGCGCTCATCGCGTCGTGACCTTCACCTCCACTTCCACCTCGTGTTCCCGATGGTCATCTACCAGAGAAATCGACTGCCCATCCTGCACAACTCCATCGACCGTCACCCGAGTCCCGCCACCTTCATCGCCTGAACGAATTTGTACGACGGCAAGGTGATAGACCGTCTCCCGATATCTGTAGTGGATCTTGAACCCCGGCCAGTGCTCGGGCAGGCAGGGCGCGATGTGCAGCCGGTCCACTTCCAGGCGCAGGCCGAGCAGGGATTCCAGGATGAGCCGGTACATCCAACCGGCCGAGCCGGTGTACCAGGTCCAGCCGCCGCGCCCGGTGTGGGGTGGCACGGCGTAGACGTCGGCCGCCATGACATAGGATTCCACCTTGTAGGCAGCGATGGCTTCCTGCGAACTGCCGTGGTTGGCCGGGTTGATCAAGGTGGTGAGCTCCCAGGCGCGGCGGCTATCGCCCAGGGCGGCGAACGCCATGGCCACCCAGATCGCGCTGTGGGTGTACTGGCCGCCGTTTTCGCGCACACCCGGCACGTAGCCTTTGATGTAGCCTGGGTCCAGCTCGGTCTGGTCGAACGGCGGATCGAGCAACTGGATGAGGGCGGCTTCGCGCCGCACCAGTCGTTCGTCCACCGACTGCATGGCGCGGCGCGAACGCTCGACGTCGGCGGCGCCGGACAGCACGGCCCAGCTCTGCGCGATCGAGTCGATCTGGCACTCGGTGTTGGCGGCTGAACCGAGCGGGGTGCCGTCGTCGAACCAGGCGCGGCGATACCAGGCGCCGTCCCAGGCGTGCCGCTCGATGTTCTCGCGCAAGCTCTGGCCGGCCGCCGCACAGAAGTCGGCAAAAGCGGGGTCGCCGTGACGGTCGGCCAGGGCCCCGAACTGGCGCAGGACGTCGAACAGGAAGAAGCCCAGCCAGACACTCTCGCCCTTGCCTTGAACACCCACCCGGTTCATGCCGTCGTTCCAGTCGCCGGAACCGATCAGCGGCAGGCCGTGCTCGCCGAAGTCGAGGCCGTGGCGGATGGCGCGCACGCAGTGTTGGTACAGACTCTCGGTGTCCTCGGAGCGGCGGGGCAGATCGTAGTAGGACTCGTCGTCGGGATTGAGCGGGCGGCCTTCCAGGTACGGCACCGATTCCTCCAGCACCCCGTGGTCACCCGTGCTCAGCACATAACGGCAGGTGGCCAGAGGCAGCCATAGGTAGTCATCGGAGCAGTGGGTGCGCACGCCGCGCCCGGACGGCGGATGCCACCAGTGCTGGACATCGCCTTCTCGAAACTGGCGGCTGGCGCTCAGCAGGAGGTGCGCGCGCAGCAGGCGCGGCTCGGCGTGCACCAGGGCCATGGCGTCCTGCAACTGGTCGCGGAAACCGAAAGCGCCGCCCGACTGGTAGTAGCCACTACGCGCCCACATCCGACATGCCAACGTCTGGTAGAGCAGCCAGCCGTTGGTGAGCACGTCGAGCGACCGGTCGGGCGTTTCGACCTGCACCGCGCCGAGGCTGTGGTTCCAATGATGCCAGACTTCCTCCAGCGCTCGCCTGGCCGCGTCACCGCCCTGGAAGCGATGCACGAGGCGATTGGCATCCTCGCCACCCGGCGTACCGCCCAGGCCCAGCCGGAAGACAATCTCGCGCTCCTGACCATCGGCCAGATTGAAGTCCACCTGGATCGCGGTGCAGGGATCGATGCCGCTTCCCACCTTGCCGGACAGGTGGGTACGGTGCAGCGCCGCCGGGTTCTGCAGGTTGCCATTGCGGCCGATGAACTCCGCGCGGTCGCAGGTCACGGTGCGGTTGCTGTCGTCGACGGTGAAGAACGCGACGCGCTCGGGGAACTCGGTGTTGTAGGGGTTGCGCGCGTAGATCGCGCCGCTGTCGGGATCGGCCTCGGTGGCGATGTGCAGGGCTGATTTCGGTCGCAGGTCGCCCAGCACCCATTCGACGTAACCGGTGGCGGAAAGCCGCCGCGGTCTACCAGACTGATTGCGCACCTTGAGGACGGAGAACTTCACCGCCGCGTCTATCGCGACGTAGACCCATAGCTCCGTACGGATGCCGCTCTCGATGTGTTCGAAAACGCTGTAGCCGAAGCCGTGGCGGCTGACGTAGGGCGTCACGCCGCGCCGGGGCAAGGGAGTGGGCGACCAGTACTGGCCGCTGTCCTCGTCGCGCAGGTAGATGGCTTCGCCGCTGGCGTCGCAGACCGGGTCGTTGTGCCACGGGGTGAGGCGGAATGCGTGGGCGTTCTCGCCCCAGGTGTAGGCTTGCCCGCTTTCCGATACGACGCAGCCGAACATGGGATTGGCGAGCACGTTCACCCACGGTGCCGGGGTGAGTCGTTCCGGCGTGGTGGTGATGACGTACTCGCGTCCGTCCGGGGTGAAGCCGCCGAGGCCGTTGGCCAGGATCAGCTCGCGTTGCGGCAAGGCGAAGTCAGCGGGCGCTTCTGGGCGCGGGAGCTTGCCCGGCACGAGGCGCGGCACGCTCACTTCCACGGCGTCGAGGCGGTCGAGCTGTTCCGCCAGGGTGCCCCGGTCGTCGCTTAAAACGATGCGGGCGACGGTCTGGAACAGGATGCGGTCCTCCTCGGAAATCTGATCTGCCGAGCGGACGAAGATGCCGCCGGGCCTGTCCATCCCCTGGTTCTGCAGACCCACCGCCACCAGGCCAAGGATCTGGTCCTGCAACGCCTGGCGGTACCCGGCACGGTCTTCGTTCCAGATCACCAGGTCTACCGGCAACCCCTTCAGGCGCCAGTAGGCATGGGCCCGGATGATCTGGCGTACCAGATCGATGTTGTCCAGGTCGGCAATGCGCAGCAGGACGATGGGCAGGTCGCCGGAAATGGCGTAGCCCCAGAGGCCGGATTGGCCGCGCCGGTTTCGCGTCAGCACGCTGCTGTCCGCGCGCAGCCCTGCGTGGCCGTAGAGGATCGAACTGGCAAGTCGCCCGTAGAGTTGCGCCTCGGCTGCGGTGGCGATGATCTGGCGCAGCAGCACCTGGGCGTGGGTCCAGGCCAGCTCGAAGACGCGATCGGCCAGGCGGTGATCCTGATATTTCTCGACCAGGCTCAGGGCCGCCGCGCGGCTCTCGCCGATGCCGTACACCAGGTCCACGGTGGCCGCCTGTTCCGGCGCCAGGGTGAAGCGGCAGCGGATGACGACCACCGGGTCGAGGACCGAGCCCTGGCTGCCGGACAACGCGCCCGCCGCGGCCATCGCCTGGGGCGCGTCGGGACCGCGCCCGCGACCGAGAAAGCGCGCGCGATCGGTTTCATAGGTGAGCGACTCGACTTCAGCGTCGTGGACCGACATCAGGTGGAACATCCAGGGCGAGTGCTCTTCGCGCGAGCGGGGTCGGCGAGTGCAAAGGATGGCGCGGCAGATCTCGACGATCTCGGTCTGTACGAAGAGGTTGCTGAACGCCGGATGCAACGCGTCGGCGGCGGCGGGCGCCAGCACCACCTCCGCGTAACTGGTGATCTCGATGGTCCGGCGCTCGGCGGCGCGATTGGTGATGCGGACTCGACGCAGCTCGATGTCGTCTTCAGGCGACACGACGATATCGGTATGCGTGTCGAAATCGAAACCCTCACCCTTGTCGCGACGGCGGAACTCCGCGCGACCTTCCGAGAAGATCGCCTCGTATTGCTCCGCGCGGCGCCGTGTGGGCTGGTGGGCGGTGGACCAGATCGAGCCACTTTCGACGTCCCGCAAGTACGTGAAGGTGCCCCAATGATCGCGCACGACGTCTTCGCGCCATCGCGTCACGGCGAGGTCGTTCCAGCGGCTGTAGCCGCCGCCCGCCTGGGTGACCATGACATGATAGTGGCCGTTGGAGAGCAACTGCACTTCCGGAGTCGGCGTATCGGGACTGTTCAGGGTGCGGATCGGCAGTTCCGAGATGCTCGCGCCGGGCTGCCCAACGCTGAGTTCGGCGGCATGGGTATGAAAAGTCGTTGCCCTGGGGACTCGTTCCTGCAACAGCAACAGGGTGGCCTGCAACTGGGGGTCGGCGACGAAACGCTTCTGCATCGGCCGGTCCAGCAGCAGGTACGCCAGAGCGAGCAAGCTCATGCCCTGGTGGTGGACCATGTAGGAGCGCACCAGGGCGTGGGATTCGCCGCGCCGCTGTCGGACCGGGGTGTAGTCGATGGCCTCGTGAAATCCGAACCTGCCTTCCGCGCCGGCAGCGGCGAGGTGTTGCAGGTTCTGGCAAGCCGCTTCCGGCGCCACCATCAGCGCCAGCGCCGAGGCATAGGGCGCGACCACCTGGTCCTCGCCGAGCCCGCGTTTCAGCCCCAGGCCGGGCACGCCGAAGGCTCGGTACTGGTAATCGAGTTGCAGGTCGACCCTGTTGTAGCCGGATTCCGAGATACCCCATGGCAAACCGAGTTGCTGGCCATATTGGATCTGCCTTGCCACCGCCGCCCGAACGGTCTGGTCGAGCAGCGTGCGCTCGTAATTCGGCATCACCAGTTGCGGCATCAGGTACTCGAACATCGAGCCGCTCCAGGACAGCAGGATCGGCTCGCCGCCGGCACTGGTGAGCAGGCGTCCGAGGGTAAACCAGCTCTCTTGCGGCAGCTGTCCCTGGGCGATCGCGACGAATACCGCCAGGCGGGCTTCCGAGGCGAGCAGATCGTAGTAACTCGTGTCGAGTCGCCGCGCGGCCACGTTGTAGCCGATGCTCAGCAGATGCGCCGCCTTGTCGTAGAGGAAACCATATTCCATGCCGGCGAGTTCGCCCGCCTGCACGGCCAGGCGCCGGATGACCGCGATGCGGGCCTGGGCGCGCGCACGGCCCTGCTCGACGCACCGGCGTTGGTCGGCCAGCCAAGCGGACGGCAGGAGCGTTGCCTCCGCCTCGTGCCGGCTGACGGCGCGTATCGACCGCGCCGGTTCGAGCCCCGCCAGGGAGCGCAGGGTCGGAATCCCGTCGATGTCAACGAGATCGTCGAACCCCGCCGGCGCCTCCGGCAGTTCGACCCACGGCGCGAGATAGGTCAATTCATCGCAGATTGCCTGGCTTTGCCGCGCCAGCGCGCGCCCCCACCAGCCTGGCGAACTCTCGGGCTCCAGCTCGAAGTGGCGAGCGATCGCCTCGGCGGACTGCGTCAAGCGGTTCAGCATCAGCCGCGCCGCTCGGAGCGTGGCCGGCGGGGCCTTGAACGACGCCTCGAGGACCCTCCGGAACTGGGCCAGCGCAGGCGGCGCCCTGTTGTCCGTGGCCTCTAACAGGATCTCCAGTGTGTCGCGCAGTCCCTCCAGGCAGCGGGGTTCCAGGATCGGACGATCGAGCAACGCCATCAGACCCGGACGCAGGGTCAACAGATGCCCCGCCAGATTGCCGCTGTCCACCGTCGAGATGTAGATCGGTTGCAGCGGTCGCAGCGATTGTGTGTCGTACCAGTTGAAGAAATGACCGCGATGGCGTTCCAGTCTCGCCATCGTCCCCAGGGCTCCGTCCGTACGTTCGATCAGTTGCCCGGCCGGGATGTAGCCGAAATCGTGGGCGGACAGATTCGCCAGTAGCGCCAGCCCCATGTTGGTCGGCGAGGTGCGGTGGGCCAGCGTGTCGGGGCGGGATTCCTGGTAATTGTCCGGCGGCAGCCAGTGGTCGTCAGGGCCGACGAAGGTCTCGAAATAGGCCCAGGTCTTGCGGGCGATCCGGCCGAGGAAACGGATCTGATCGGCGCTCAGTCGGGCCTCGCGGCGACTCAGCGGCAGGCTGACCCACCACGCGATCGCAGGAGAGACGAGCCACAGGATCAGGATGGGGCCGGCCACGCCCAACGCAGCCGGATTCAGCATCGCCAGGGCGATGACGGTGCCGGCGGCGAGGATGGGCACCATCGCCATGTGGCGGAACGAGGCGGCGAGGCCGCGACGGCCCCGCCTTTCCTGGGCACCGGAGGGATTCCATTCCAGCAACCGTTTGTGGGTCAGCAGCAGCCGCCCGCTGGTACGCAGGATCGCCTCCAGGCTGTAGAACGCCTCATGGGGCAAGGTCACCAGGGTGAAGACGGTCTGGGCGACGCGCCGGCCGGCGGCAGGGACAAGCGAGGCAAGGTGCTGTTTCAGCGGCAGTTCCGCCGGTTTTCGGATCAGATCGAGCAGGGACGCCAGCAGTGATGGTATCAAGAGAACGCCCAGGACCGTCATGGTCCAGAACGCGGCCGCCGACAACACCGTCCAGCCCAGCAGCAGGAGCAACGTCAACGCCGCCGGCACCAGGCTGCGGCGCAGGTTGTCGAACAGCTTCCAGCGCGACAGCATGGAGAGGGGATTGGGCCGGCGCCGCCCATCGGGACCGGGCACCCTGGGCAGCATCCAGCGCGCTAGCTGCCAGTCGCCGCGAATCCAGCGATAGCGGCGATCGACATCGGCGCCGTAGCGGGCCGGATATTCCTCGTATAACGGCACGTCGCTCAACAGGCCAGCGCGAGCGTAACAGCCTTCCAAAAGATCGTGGCTGAGGATGCGGTTCTCGGGGAAACGTCCGTTCAACGCCTGCTCGAAGACCTCGACGTCGTAGATTCCCTTGCCGATGAACGAGCCCTCGCGGAATACGTCCTGGTAGACGTCGGAGACGGAGCGGGTGTAAGGATCGATGCCCGGCTCGCCGCCGTGCAGGCGGGCGTAACGCGATCGATTGGTGCCGGGCAGGCTCACGCTCACGCGCGGCTGCAGTATGCCGTAGCCTGACCGGACCCGGCCCAGGTCGGCATCGTAGACGGGTCGGTTGAGCGGGTGCGCCATGGCGCCGACGAACTGGCGCGCGGCATCGCGAGGTAGCTGGGTGTCCGTATCTAGGGTGATCACGTATTTCACGCCGGCCAGCGTCGCAGTTTCGCCGACAAGCAGCAAGAAACCGTCTGTCTTGCCTTCGCGCAGCAGCGTGTTCAGCTCCAACAGCTTGCCGCGTTTACGCTCGTAACCCATCCAGATGCGGTCGTGAGGGTTCCAGCGACGTGGGCGATGCAGCAGGAAGAACATGCTGTCGCCGCCAGCTGCGTAGCACGCATTCAGGGCTTCGATCCGTTCCCGGGCCAATTGCAGTAAAAGTGCATCTTCTGGCAGCGTTTCCTCCGCTGCATCATGCAGATCGGTCAACAGGGCGAAGCGCAGATTGTCGTCCCGATTGGCCAGGAAACGAACTTCCAACGCCTCGACCAGACTGTCGATGTTGCGCGGGCTGGTGAGCAAGGTCGGTACCACCACCAGGGCGCGCGATGCGGTCGGTATGCCCTTGGAAAAATCCATGCGTGGCAGCGGCTGCGCCGACACCAGCAAGGTGGCTAGCCAGTTCACCAGCGCGACCGCGAGCTGGCTGCTGGCCAGCAGCGCGAGCAGACCAGTCAAGACGACCACCCAGGTCGCAACACCGTTGGCCCAGACCTGTGCCAACAGGCCTGAGGCAAAGGCCAGGGTCAACATCGTGATCGCGCCCAAGAACAGAAACAATGGCGCTCGACCAGCGACGCGCCGAAACCTGGCAACCGGGGAGCGGCGCACTCGGGTGGCGTTTTCCAGGACCGACCGGCCAGGGCCGATCAGGTAGTAGCCCACGTGCGCGGTTCGCTCGGCCTCGCCGCTCCGGGCCGCGCCGGCCTGCGCAAGTTCGATGGCGCGGCTGGCGACCGTGGCCTCGGCCAGGCCGCTGGCCTTGGCGACCGCCTCGACGACGTGGCGGTAGCGATCGCGGCTGGCGAAATCCATCGCGGCATAGGCCGCGCCAGGATCCGCGCGCAAGATCTGCTCGACCGCGCTCATGTCCTCGACGAACTCGCGCCAGTCCATGGTGCCGAGCAAGCGCAGGCTGCCGATGCTGTTGCTGATGGAAACCTGATCAGCAGCCTGGTGCTGGTTGCCCGTGCGCACCACTCGTTCGATGCTCAGACCCGACTCGGCGAGTTGCTGCTCGACCCAGGTCAAGGGCAGCGCCAGGGCGGGACCGTGCCCTTGTAGACGGCGCGTCAGCTCCGACACGAACGGGGTGGTCATGGGCGGTTTCGAGCGCGCCATGTCGGCGATGACCAGGATCAGGTTCTTCGCATCCTGGCGGGCGATCTCCGTCAGCTTATCCGCCCAGACAACGGCCAGGTCTCGGTCCCTCCGGCCAGCGGCGATGCGCACCGCGACCCGCCGCAGGTTCTCGATCAGCGCCAGGCGCAGCATGATGGGGATGGCCCACAGCTCGCCCAGCCGCAGCGGTGTGACCGTCTGGTATGCCGCGACAAGGCGGCTCAAGCTGTTCGGGTCCACCCGTCCATCGCCGTGGGCGATGGTCTCCAGGGCGATATCATAGACCCGCGGCAACCCGGCCGAAGGGCCGTCGGCCAGGCGCGGCAGCTCCCGGCTGTAGCCCCTGGGCAGATGCCGCCTGGCGGTTCGGATCTGCTCTTCGACGAGATAGAAATTGTCGAGCAGCCACTCCCCGGCAGGCGTGATGCGGTGCTTCGCCGCTACCGCCGCCGTGAGCTGGTCGCAGGTGCTGACCAGGACGCTCTCGTTCGCCGCCAACCGCGCCAGCAACTGGTCCGGCACGCGCCCGGGCATCAGACGGTGGACGGACGCGAGGTGCACGCCATGCTGCGCCATCTGGTCGGAACTGAACAATTCCGTCCGTTGTGGCGGCTCCTCGCTGAAAGAATGGTCCGCCGTCCGCGCTGGCCTCAAACCCTTCTCCTCCTTCTCCAGCTCAAGTGAGACCGTACCGACCTGACCGTTTTCCTCGCGACAAAACCGTGGCTACACCGTTCCTGCCTGGGCGAGAATCGCACGACCACAAGATCTTGATCCAGTCTCGATGCAGATCCGACGCACACCGTGTTCCGGATGCCCATGCCGCTAGCGGCTGCGCCCCGAAGCCGGAGGTTCAAGCGCCGGTCGCTTGCCTGCCCCGAAAACCGGCGAGATCCTCTGATCGGCGCTCGTCGCTGTCGCTGCCGAGCGGGAGCAGGATCACCCCACGGGGATCCTGCTCGGCGATCGCCGTCTGGATGGCCTGATGGATCCACGACGCCGCCAGGGCGATGAAGCGGAGTTCCTGGGACACCTCGCGCCTAACGGCCATGATCAGGCCGATGGTGCCCTCCGCGATCCCCTTCTCTCTCATGCCCTGTCCCCTCTTGTTGCCCCCGCGGCCTCGGCCTGCCGAGCGACAGATCACGCGGCGAGGCGAGCGGAGTCGTGGTGGACGATCTCACGCGAGCGTAGCGGCGGTTGCCGGCAACCAAGAGCACGACAACCGACGGTTTTCGTGGTACTCGCCGTTATCCTCTCGTGGGCGGTCAAGAGAGCTCGGCGCCCCGTGATGATGCGCAATAGTACGACGACGACCGCGATGGTCCACAACATGGAATACCTCTGGACTGACCAGCGTCCCTGCATTCGCGGAGCCTGATCCAACGATGGTGGCCCGCTAGCGCGATCGACGCCGCATGACGGGCACGGGACGCCAGTCGCCTGCTGCCATGATCATGCCAGCGGTCAAGTGACGGCCCTGTGGGGACTTGGTCGGGGCGATCGACCGGCGGCGCGATCAAAAAAAGCGCGGCGCCGGTCACAATGATGGCTCGCCGGATCCTTGGGCCGCGAAGAGAAGCCTGAAGATCCCTTGACCGAGGCGCCGTAGAGAACGAATCAGGGGTTGACATCCCTGGCCGGGTTAGAGGGACCTGCCAGGCCACCGATCCGGCCTGGCTCCCATCGGCAAACCCGCGGGCCACATCGATTGGGAGCAGGCCGATCGTGCCAAGGATCCGCAGTCGCAACGAAGCTGGGCGGCGAGGCGCGCCGCCCTCGCGATCGCGCGGCGCGAGACGGCGGGACACCTGGCGCTCGCGGAGGTCCTGGCGCCGGTTGCCCTGACGCCCGCGGCGCTCGCGGGAGTTTTCGATTTCGTGCGGCACGTCGAGCGCGTCGGCAAGCACAACCGCGACCTCCGTCTGCGCTACGTGCTGCCCACATTCCTCGACCTGCGGGCCCATCAGTCGACCGACGCACTCCAGCAGTTGCGGGAGAACTTCGCCGAGCTGGTCTGCCGGCCGATCCGCATCAACGTCGACCTCGCCGCGGCCTTCGGCTGGCGTCAGACCATCTTCGAGCACGCGCCGTCGTCGCGCGGCGCCGAGGACTACGAGGCGTTCGTCACGCAATTCGCCGCGGGGGTGCCGGTCAGCGCCTGAAACGCGATCCTGCGGGTCCGGTGCGTCGGCGAGATGATCGGCCGGTTCGGCGCAAGGATCGGATTCGGTCAGAAAGGAACGGTGACAGCCGTTGACAGGAACAGTCCGCCCCACCAGCCCTGGTCCGGGGGTGACGGCGTGGACGGCTCCTCCGGCGCGGGCGCCGGTTCGTCCTTGGGTTGCTTGACCGTCGCCGATACGAACTGGCGGATGTCCAGCGATAGCTCGGCGTGGGCGAATACAGTTCGCAGGGCGAGGCGAACTTCGTTCAGGACGATGCGGTCAACGTCCAGTTCGCGATGGATAAAATTGGTACGGCCGATGCCGAAGAAAGCGGGAATCCAGGTGTCGAGGGTTCCCTCGGGACGGATCGTATGGCGGGCCCAGCCAAGGCCCAGATTCCAGAAACCTGCTTTGGTCTCAGCGCTAAGAGCCCACCGCTCGAGTCTGGCGGTCAGTTCTCCCTCGGCGACCTGGCGCGCGCCCAAGAGATCGATGGCTGTCGGCGTGAATGGCCAGCTCTCCATGCGGCCGCGACCGAACGCCGACAGCTCGCGGATGGATCGAGCCAGTCGTACGGCATACCTTCCGTTTCCGCGCCAGGTCACGCTGCCCTCGTCGGCGTCGAGTTCTCCGAGCAAGATGTTGAGCCGACCGTATCGCTGCCCTCCCCAGTAGAGACCGCCCTCGGCCTCCAATTCCCAATCGCTACTCGCGTACGCCAGTTCCAGGCCTGGCAGCGGTTCGATCGCCAGCGATCGCCAGGATCCAGTCAATTCACCGGTGAGTTGGAGTTCGTCGATTTGTTGGCGACTGAGCGGTGTCGCCGGTTTTGCCTCGCCCGCCAGGTGCGCCAGGCGCAGGGTGATCCACGGCAGAGGCCCGATGCGAGCCTCGTATCGGCGGTGCTGCATCAGAAGGTTCAGGCAGACGTCGATGCCGTCGTCGATGACAGGCGTCCGAAAATTCGGTTGCATCTCCAGTTTGCCGTACTTGTAGGTGAATCCCAGCTGTCGCCAGGGCGACCAGGCGATGTCGTAGCCTGCAGAATGGCTCCCGGAGTCTGCGTCCGTTCGCCAGACGGGCAACGTCCCGCGCAGACGCCACGTCTCGTCTCGGCCCAGCCAGATCTCGAGATCGAGGCGGTCTTCGCGACTGTCGAGCCTGGGGCCAATACTGCGATCGTTGCCCCACCCCCGGATTATCTCTCCTCTTTGAGCGGCCGCCAGACCTGCGCGCCAGGCGCCCCGACGAACAGGCCAGACAACACGCACCGTTCGGCCCTGCTCGAGGTAGAGCGCCGAATTACCGCTGGAGCGGGTGGTCAGAGGCTCGCGGCGGTCGTAAGCCAAGGTCCACGTGCGGCGATCGTGACCGCCGCCTGCCGGCGCGGGCCCGGGCAGGCGCGAGCTGTGGTGCCGGCAGAGACCGAGCTCGGGTGGCGGCAGGAACAGGGGGACCAAATCGGCGATCTGGCCCGTCGCCGCAACGGGCCAGACCCCCAGCGCGATCGTCAGCAGCGCCTGGCGCAGGCGCGGTCGGATCCTCAAGGATTCAATTTCCCGGGCGGCGGCGGAGGCGTGGGGTCGTCGTCGGACCAGAAATCGCCGTCCCACCAGTCGAACATCATCACCGGCTCCCAATCGCTTTCAAGGATGCCGAAGGTCGCGTAGAGCTGAGCTCCGTCGGTCATTTCCGGCAACAGGCCCGAGATCGTGGGGTCCGGAACGGCCTGGGCCCAGGCGGCGAAAGTCTGCGCTTGCCAGTGGATTTCCGGCACGGAGATGAACGTCCTCCAGGTCTCATAGACATTGATGGTGATGATCTGCTGGCCTGCTGGGTGACTTTGCCAATCGGAGAAGTAGAAGGATGCGTCTCCCGTCCAGGTCGTGTCGTTTCCAAGTTCCGCCAGCCGATTTGCGAGCCAGGCATCGCACCAGTTCAGGAAGTCGGGGTAGGCGTCCTCCCAGGATTCGACGATCTCGCCGTTCTCGATATAGACGTCGTAGTAAGAGTACGACACGGCGGTAGGGATGTTTACGCTGACGCCGCCGATGCCATCGTCGTCGTGATGATCAGCTGTCGAGATCGCGATCTCTAGCTCGTACGGCGGTAGAAGCGCCTTGAAGTCTTCAACGGGCGTCTCGAAAAAATTCAGCAAGTTGATCCTGATCGTCGTGTCCGGAGTGTAGCTCGAGTCGTCCCAGTCCTCGGTTCGCAGCGCGCCCGCGGGGGAGAACGCATTGCGTAAGTCGGGCAGATCCTCGGCCTGCATCCTGTCGATGTCGGCCTGGTCGAGTTCGCTCGGACCGATCTTGATGATGTCGTCGTCCTGGTTAGGGTCGGTCTGTGATTCGGCCTGTAGGACGTCGAGAGCCTCATCGACGATGTCGATAGCCTCAAGGAAGAGGACTGGCACCTGCTGCATGTGGGCGGCGCCGCCTGGCAGCAAGACGCCGACGGTGCCGTTCTGGGGGTTGAGCCCGGCGTACATGCCGTCGGCGTCATAGGAGGAGAACTGCAGGTCGTAGGCAACCGCCACGCCGATGCCGGCCTGCAACAGCTTACAGGCGGCGAGCATCGCCATGACTTCGACGCGGTCCAGTTCGAGCGGATCCTCGTAGACGCTGCCCTGCATGCGCGGCGAGATGGGGTAGACGAAATCGTCCAGTTCGGCCACCGGCGTCAACAGGGCAATGCTGCTCTCGACGGCAGGCAGCACCACCGTGCGCAGGATGTCCTGGACATCGCTGACCAGAGGTTCGTCGTTGGCCAGTTGAGTTTTCACGGAGGCCA
>Ga0334889_1002659_pt1 | contig 19618 bp, 15 predicted proteins | sample GraSluR1_MG_2_FD_207222 | JGI IMG/M metagenome (GOLD analysis project Ga0334889, IMG submission 207222) | Sludge microbial communities from methane-producing bioreactor in Wageningen University, Netherlands - Granular Sludge_8_08-R1 | ecosystem: Engineered > Bioreactor > Anaerobic > Unclassified... | reverse complement strand
CTTCAACAACATCAGAGGATTCGAGTGACTTCAGTTTTGCCGGACAATTTCAGACACTCATAAATATACAGGGGACTGAAGACATTTTAAAAGCGATACGGAATGTCTGGGAATCAGCCTCTTTATTGAATAACAATGAATATCTGAAAAGGACCGGAGTCTCAACAATTAAATGTGCAGTCATCATACAGGAAATGATCCCGTCAAAGCTTGCAGGAGTAAGTTTCAGCAGAAATCCGGTAACTAATCAGGATGAGATAGTAATTGAGGCTGTTGAAGGTTATGGAGAGGACCTTGTTCAGAAAGGGAAATCGCCCTTCAGATGGAGATTCAGGAATAATATGATTATTGAGGGAATTAAGGGATATCCACATCTGCCGGAAATATGGAAGGTAGCAAAAGATACTTCAAGGCTTAAAAAATATTATGGCAACAATATTGATATTGAATGGGTGTTTGACGGTAAGAAGATCTATTACCTTCAGCTCAGACAAATTACAGGCAAGCAAAATATAAATATATACTCCAATAAAATGGCCAGGGAAATGCTTCCCGGCCAGATAATGCCACTGGTATGGTCGGTAAACATCCCGCTGGTCAACGGCACCTGGATAAGAATTCTTTCGGAAATAACCGGCCAGCTGGACGTAAAGCCAGAAGATCTTGCAAAACCATTCTATTATCAGACTTATTTCAATATTGCCAGGCTGGGCAGAATCTTCAGCAAATTCGGTATGTCAGCCAACAGCCTGGAAATGCTCATGCTCAGCGATGACAATCAAAAACCTGCTTTTAAACCCGGACCAGAAATCTTGAAGCATACCTTCAGAATAATTCGTTTTGTAAGACATAAATTAAACTTCGAAAAGATCTACCTGCGGGATTTTGAAATTCTGTCTGCAGACTTCAGGAAAATAAAAGAGCATCTGAAGAATGATCATAATACCGGTTCATTTCAGGAGAGTTATTCCATGTTGTTTGACAAGTGCGGGAAACTGGCATATCTTAATATTGTGATCCCTATCCTGATGTCATATTATCACAGGAAACTTAAGAAAAAGCTGGCAAAATTAAACCTGGATTATAACAATCTCAATTTCCGCCATGATTTTCCCCTTCTGGCCAAGTATACACCCCTTATTTCGATGCAGGGAATCAAAAGGCAGATTGATAACCTGCCGGATAATATCAGGGAAAAGTGTGTAACTCTTGAAAAATTGAGGTCATTCAACGAAGCGGGAAAAATTGCAGACGAGTTTGACAAATTCCTTGAGGAATTCGGCCATCTTAGCGAAAGCGGCAACGATTTCTCCTTTGCCAAGTGGGAAGAGGACCCGGAAATGGTATTCAGAATGATCCGGCGATCCTCCGAGGAAGAAAGCGGGGCCAGAATGTATACTCTTGACAAACTCAGTAAAAACGGAACCAGGATAAGGTCCTCTTTGCTCAGGATCTACAGAAAAGCAGGCAGGTTCAAAGTATACCGCGAACAGATAAGCTCTCTGTATATTTTTGGCTACGGACTTTTTCGAACACTCTTCCTTAATCTCGGAAAAGAATTTACATCCAGGGGAATTATAGACTCCGCCAATGATATCTTCTACCTTGGCAAGGAGGAGATTGACATCATAATCAAGAACATTGAAATGCCAGAATTAAAAGGGTACCAGGATCTGGTAAATAAACGCAAGGCTGAGATGAACGATACAAAGGATTTTGTTCTGCCCCAGGTAATTTACGGCGAAAATGCTCCTGTTCTTGAAAGAGATAAAGCAAAAAATCATTTCGGGATCAGCACATCGTCCGGCTCTTATTGCGGCAAAACAAAAGTTATCAGGACAACTGATGACTTTGATGCTGTTGAGAGAGGCGATGTCCTGCTAATACCATTTTCCGATGTAAGCTGGACGCCAATACTCGTAAAAGCCGGAGCAATTGTCTCCGAAACCGGAGGACTGCTTTCCCATTGTTCTATTATTGCAAGGGAGATGGGCATCCCGGCACTGGTTTCGGTTGAGAATGCCTGTGCGATTGGCAATGGATTATCAGTTACTGTTGATGGATCAAATGGGATCTTAACAATTCACGATTATGAATGACACTGTTATATTACTCGAAAACAGGCCTCTGCTTCTGGCTTTCATTTGTGCGATAACAGGCTATCTCATCGGTTCAGTCTCCTTTTCAAGGATTATCCATTATGCTGTAACCGGCACAGCCGATATTGGACCTTTCAAAGAAGCAGTCCCCCATTCCGATGAAACATTCGATTCAGACCTGGTAAGCGCAACCCTTGTTACAAAAAAAATCGGGGCAAAGTACGGATGTATTACATCCATCACGGATATGTTAAAAGTTGCTCTCCCGGTATTGGCCACCAGGTTGCTTTTCACAGATGAACCATACTACCTGATCGTCGGATTATTCGGGGTAATCGGACATAACCTTCCGGTATATTACAATTTTAAAGGAGGCCGGGGTGAATCACCTATTCTCGGAATATTGCTGGTTATTAACTGGTTCGGACTCATTATGGTTAATATAGTATCCATAATCCTTGGCTTCATCACAGGAAGTGTGCTCGTTTTACGATGGTCGGGCTATGTGTTGATGATATTCTGGCTCTGGTATTATTTCAATGATTACCGTTTTGCTGTCTTCATGGTTTTTATCAATTTCTTTTTCTGGTTTTCCATGCGTAAAGACCTTGCCAGATTTATTGAACTGAAAAAAAAGAAAGGAATATCATTCTCAGAAGAGGATGTTTCGGAGTTCATTGTTATGGGGAGGGGATTAGGTAGAACACTTGACAGATACAGTCTCTGGTCGGTCCTGAAAAGGAGTTTCGCAAAGCATTGACTTTTATCTCATTAAAAAAAACTTTTTATACGATCCCTGACTGGCATCATTGAGTCAATTTTCCCGAACGGGAAAAATCAATTGCAGGATCGGATATCAAATGATTATCAAACAATCTTCCCGATTCATGATCTCCCTTAAGGTGTAAATTCAACCATTTAACCATATATTTATTAATAATTTTATGCTGCTCCTCCATGGTTATACCGGGTTTACAACCTTTGAAACTCTCCCCGAGCCTGCACATGGAATTATCACCTGCCATCTGGCAATGGTTCCCTCCTTTTATGTGAATGATGCACTTCGTTAATGAGGCCAGTGAATCATACATCGGGATCTGGTATCTTTCAGGGCTGGTAACACAATCATTTTCTCCTGTAAAAATAAGCGAGGGAACATTTACTGACGTAGCCGCTTCGATGGCCGATGGTCGTGTATCGTATGGCGCAAGTGTCACAAGTGAGGAAATCCCTGGGTATATCGAGGCTGCCACAAAAGCAGATCCTCCTCCCATACTATGACCCATTGCACAGGATACCGGAGCAATGCTATTAAAGAAAACTGAATTCTCATCATTGCCCATTCGTTCCATCTCGTTAATAATAAACACTATATCGAGGGCCAGTTCTTTATGTGACGGGAAAAGCCTTAATTCACTCCGTGGGAAGACCATGATATATCCCTCCGGAACAAGTGATTCACGTACATTTGAATAAGCATCCGGATTGATAATATACCCGTGAGCGAAACAGATTACAGGGTACTTTTCTCCGTTCTCTGATATGTACCTTATATCAGTTCTGCCGGCTTCGAGAGGAAAGTATATATCAACAGGGATTGACCTTCCCCTTCGCTCAGTGTCGGTCATAACCAACGGGATTTTAGCTGATACACGCTCCTGAGCAAGTATAGAACTGCCGGCAAAAAGGCTTAAAATCAGGAGATATATTTTATATGTCCCCATCCTGGAGAAATTTACCAAACCCTGATTGCTGCCGATGCTCATCCCCCAACAATAATTATTAACCTGTTATGCAAATATAGTTCAAAACCGCTTTTTTGAACATATTGATGCTGACAGGATCAATGATGATTGGTTTATACTAACATTTTATTAATTTTAAAATGATATTCTTTCAACATACAGGCATACATGCAAATTACTACAATCATCGCCATTTTTGCTTTGTTTCCTGTTAATGTGGTTTATTGTTTTTCGCAAAGCAGTGGCAGCAGAGGTTCTGATTCTCTGAGGATAAGCGGGCAGCTCTCCTTAAGAGCCGGTTATAATCAGGGTACTGATCTGCCCATTGCCACCGGCGGACGTTACATCCCATCCGCCAATTACAGTATCATGTTTCCCGGACGTAAGCTTCTGGATTTCGAAGCATCTGCAAACATATCTGGTATATATTCTTTTAATCTATATGAAACGAGTTCTTCCAACAGCGGTGTAAGTCCATACCGCGGGTGGATAAGATATTCATCGGAACAGTTGGAACTTCGCGCAGGGCTTCAAAAGATAAATTTCGGCTCGGCTTCACTACTCAGACCGCTCATGTGGTTTGACCAGATGGACTCCCGCGATCCGCTCAATCTGACGGATGGTGTCTGGGGGCTACTCCTGCGTTATTACTTTCTTAATAACGCAAATATCTGGCTTTGGGGTCTTTACGGAAATGAAAACCCGAGAGGATTTGAGTTGATCCCGGTCAACCGGAACATCCCTGAGTATGGCGGCCGGGTCCAGGTGCCCATAATCCGCGGCGAGGCTGCAATCTCATACCACCATCGTAAAGCCGATAACACAGGAATGATGATCTTCCCCGATCAATATCCGGAAATACCTGAAAACAGGTTAGGCTTTGATGCCAAATTGGATCTGAAGGCAGGAATCTGGATTGAAGGTTCATGGACAAGAAAGGGGAAGAACCTGGGACGGTTTACAAACCAGGAGATACTAAATGCCGGGATTGATTACACATTCGGTATCGGGAATGGTCTTTACATGGCTTATGAGCACCTGTTGATCTCATGGGATGAAAAACCGTTCGCCTTCTCTGACAAAACTTCCTTTTCTCTTTTAACACTTAATTACCCTGCCGGGCTCTTCGACAGACTGAGCGCTATAGTCTATTATAACTGGACAGAAAACAGAACCTACAATTTCGTCAGCTGGCAGAGACAGTTTGACAAAACCATGTTCTATCTGATGTTATACTGGAATCCTGAAACAGGTCAGCTGCCTGCACAGACAGGTTCCGAAAACCTGTATGCCGGAAAGGGTATTCAACTAATGTTCGTTTTCAACCACTAAATTGATCCGTATGGAAAATGGTCATGTAATAGAAATTGAAAAACTTGTTAAGAAGTTCCCAGTGGGAAAGGGTGAATTCACAGCCCTCAACGGGATTGATCTGACCTTTGGGAGAGGTGAATTTGCAGGTCTTGTCGGACCCAGCGGATCAGGCAAGACCACACTGCTTAACATTGTGGGCTCGCTTGATGTTCCCTCATCGGGAAAAGTTACCGTACTGAATCGGTCGGTAGGGAATCTATCAGCAAAAGAGGCTGCGAAGCTCCGCAAGGAGAACCTCGGATTTATCTTCCAGAGCTATAACCTTCTGGCTGTCCATACTGTTTTCGAGAATGTGGAATTCCCCTTGTTGCTGTTAAATATCGGGTCGACTGAGCGTAGAAAAATGGTAATGGATGCCCTGGAATGGGTTGGCTTGACCGACAAGGTGAAGCAGAAGCCTCCCCAACTGTCGGGAGGTGAGAGTCAGAGGGTAGCCATTGCAAGAGCAATGGTAAAGAAGCCCTCGCTTGTACTGGCGGATGAACCAACTGCCAATCTCGATGCTGCCAACTCACATAATATACTGAAAACAATGGAAAAACTTAACAGGGAGCTGAAGACCACTTTCCTGTTCGCAACACACGACGAAAAGGTTATCAGTTATCTCAGGAGAAAAATATTTCTTGCTGACGGGCGAGTTGAAAAGGAAGTAATCATTGATAATTAAAGCAACCGGATATGTTACTGGCTTTTAAACTGGCATTCCGGAACCTTGTGGGAGCCGGATTACGAACCTGGCTGAACGTTATAGTACTGTCATTCTCGTTCGTTGTGATTATATGGATAAAAGGAGTACTTGCCGGCTGGGACCTGCAGGCAAAGAATGATATGACCAACTGGGAGATTGCCGGCGGGCAATACTGGCATGAAGCATATGATCCCTTTGATCCCTTTACTTTCGCAGACAGTCATGCTCCGGTGCCACCGGAATTCGATGGAGAAATAGCTGCGGGGGATATGGAACCCTTTCTTGTGATACAGGGCTCTGTTTACCCGCAGGGCAGGCTGCAGCCCGTTACCATCAGGGGGATAAATCCCCAACAGACTCTTTTCATGCTACCCACCGGGAGGCTCGATACCGTAATGAGCGATGCAATCCCTGCTATCATCGGAACCCTGATGAGCAAAACTCTTAAAATGAGACCCGGCGACAGGGTTGTGATGCAGTGGCGCGATGCCAACGGCACATTCGATGCTGCAGAGCTGCTGATAGTTGACATGTTCAATGTAGCGGTTCCTGCTGTTGATGCGGGACAGATATACATTCCACTCGAAAAGCTGAGAGAGATGACAGGGATGCATAATGAGGCGACTCTCCTATCCTTCCGAGACAGTGAGAAAGAGCGTCCTTCTGTGGACGGCTGGGTGCATAAATCAAAAGTAGAACTGACAAAGCAGGTTGATGACCTTATAAAAGTAAAGTCAGGTGGTACAACCGTGATATACGGGATACTCCTTCTTCTTGCCATGCTGGCAATATTCGACACCCAGGTGCTTTCAATATTCAGAAGGCAGAAAGAGATCGGAACTTATGTGGCTCTTGGTTATACTCGCAAACAGGTGGTGGGTCTTTTTACTACTGAGGGAGCCATGTATGCCGTGCTTGCGGCATTGCTCTCTGCCGTTTACGGGCTGCCCTTCCTTATGTGGCAGGCAAAGGCCGGCTGGACAATGCCGATTGATACCAGCGAATTCGGAATGGCCATTGCTCAGACACTCTATCCCGTATACAGCGCAGGACTGGTAGCCGGCACCACGCTTTTAGTCCTTATCGTAACAACCATTGTCAGCTACTGGCCGGCAAGGAGAATAGCAAAGATGAATCCTACTGACGCATTAAGAGGAAAAATACAATGATTAAGTTCCTGCTTACAGGTCTCTTAAGAGACAGCAGCCGCAGCAGGCTGCCGGTAATAGTGGTTTCGATCGGTGTCACGCTCACCGTGCTGATGCATGCCTATATCAAAGGATTCATGGGCGATACTATTGAACTCACCGCCCGCTTTTCATACGGTCATGTGAAGGTAATGACCAACGGGTATGCCGAAGAGATGCAGCAGATACCAAACGATCTGGCTATAATAGAAGTAAGCTCTCTGATTGATGAACTAAAACAAAAATATCCGGACATGACCTGGTCGCCGCGAATACAGTTTGGCGGGCTGGTTGATGCTCCTGATGAGAGTGGTGAAACACGGGCCCAGGGTCCGGCTGTCGGAATAGGTGCCGACCTTCTTACGAAGGGATCGCCGGAAGCAGGCCGTCTTAACCTCAGTAACTCCCTCGTTAGAGGAAGACTGCCATCAAATACCGGAGAGGTTCTGCTCAGTGAACCCTTCTCACGGAAACTGGGGGTAAATCCGGAAGATCAGGTTACCCTGATGGGATCCACAATGTACGGAGGGATTACAATGTACAATTTCGTTGTTTCAGGAACCGTTATGACAGGCCAGGAAATACTCGACAGAGGACTGATAATTGCCGATATAGAAGACGTGCGGATGGCTCTCGACATGGAAGATGCCGCAGGAGAAATCCTTGGGTTCTTCGGAGACGGTTTTTATAACAATGGTATTGCTGAGGAGGTTGCCAATGGGTTCAATACGAGCACTGAAGGTAACAGAGATGATTTCACCCCTGTTATGAGAAGCCTGAGCCAGCAGGGCACAATGGGACAGTATGTGTCACTTTCAGAAGTCTGGTCATTCTATATTTCAATAGTATTCATTTTTGCCATGTCGCTCGTTTTATGGAACGCAGGACTGCTCGGAGGACTCCGCCGCTACGGGGAGGTGGGGTTGAGACTTGCAATCGGTGAGGAGAAAGGACATATATACAGGACCATGATCTATGAGTCTGTAATGATCGGTATCGCCGGATCAGTACTCGGTACGATCATTGGCCTGTTTTTTGCATGGCTCCTTCAGAAGTACGGGATCAGCATGTCAGGATTGATGGAGGGAGCTGCAATGATGTTCCCCGACAGGATAAGAGCCAGGATAACCCCACCCGATTTCTGGTTGGGTTTTATACCGGGATTAGTATCAACAGTTATCGGCACGATGTTATCAGGAATAGGAATATACAAACGTCAGACTGCCACGCTCTTTAAAGAGCTGGAGGCATAAAGGAAATAATATCACAAATGAGAACCATTCTAACAATAATCCTCTCAGCAGCATCACTTACAGGTCTGAGCCAGGCGGATGCGGATCAGATCTTAAAAAGGGTGGAAAATAACCTCTCTTCAGATAACAGGGTCTTCGAGTCTGCCATGACTATTAAAGGCAGCAGAACAAGCAGGTTAATTACATCCAGGACATATGTGGCGGGTGATAAGCAGTCCTTCACTGAATATCTGTCACCTGCCAGAGAGCAGGGCACAAAAATGCTAAAACTCGAAAACCAGCTTTGGATATATTCTCCGTCAACCGACAGAACGATCCAGATATCAGGACATATGCTCAGACAATCGGTTATGGGTTCAGACCTTTCTTATGAGGATATGATGGAGGACAGGAAGCTCACAGATGTATATTCAGCAATATTGGAAGGCGATGAAATGATTGATGGCCGGAAAACCCGGATCCTCGCCCTGACAGCTAAAGTGACGGATGTGGCTTACTATTCAAGAAGAATGTGGATAGATGCAGAAAGGTTTGTTCCACTTAAGGAAGAGCTCTATGCAAGGAGCGGCCAGCTGCTGAAAAGGACAACCCTCAGCGATGTCGTTCAGTTAGACGGCCGTTGGTTCCCTATGACAGTAATCTATAAGGATATGCTTAAGCAGGGAGACGGAACAGAATATAGGATAACAAGCATCAAATTCAATCAGGAGATCCCTGACTATATCTTTTCACGCGCTGCCCTGAAACAATAGAAAACGGTTTTCGTAATTGTCCTTTATACCTGCTAATGTTTCTGGTCAGAAGTCTGACTCAGATCACCCTTTTAAGTATCCCCATTACACCTCTGATAAAGGTGGCACTCGTAAGGACCTTAACAACAGGATGGGTTGTTGTGCGCCTGCGTCTCGTAGTTGTGGTTCTCCTCGAAGGAGCGGATTCTCGTGCTCTCTCTCCCATTCTCCCCTTTCCGCTTTGCGGAATTTTGGCACCCCGCTGCGCTGGATTCCTCATCTCCCATTCCTTCCTCGCTGCCTCCTCGGCAGCTTGTTTTTCTATCAGTTTTATTTTTTTGTCGAGGATCTCATAAGCGCTCTCCCTGTCAATTGTCTGGTTATATCTCCTTACCAGCTCTGAAGCCCTGTTTATAGAATCAATCTCCTGCTGCGACAGTATATCCATTCTGCTCATGGGGGCTCTCATCATGGTTGCTGCCAGAGGAGTTGGAATACCTTTTTCATTCAGAGCAGTTACCAGGGCCTCTCCTGTGCCAAGTGATGTAATTACTTCATCCGTTTTATAGTAATCGGAAAGAGGAAAATTTTCCGCTGTAAGTTTAATGGCTTTACGATCGATAGCTGTAAAAGCCCTCAGGGCATGCTGTAACTTCAACCCAAGCTGGGCAAGCACACTGTTAGGCACATCCATCGGGTTCTGTGTAACAAAAAAAACACCTACACCCTTTGAGCGAATAAGCTTTACAATAGTTTCTATCTGATCCAGCAGGGCTTTGCTTGCCTGACTGAATATCAGATGCGCCTCATCGATGAAAAGAACCAGTTCTGGTTTGTCCATGTCCCCTCTTTCAGGCATCTCATTATAGATCTCTGCGAGCAGGCACAGCATAAATGTCGAGAAGAGTTTTGGCTTATCCTGTATATCTGTCAGTCTGATTATATTAACGTATCCATGACCGTTTCTGTCGCGTCTCATCAGATCGCGGATATCGAATGAGAGCTCACCGAAAAAGAGTTGGGCATCCTGCTGTTCGAGTTCGATTATCTTCCTGAGGATAACCCCCGTAGTCGCCGGGGAAATTTTCCCATACTCCTTCTCAATCTCCGCTTTACCTTCATCAGTAACATATTGAATTATCTTCTTAAGATCCTTCAGATCGAGCAGGGGCAGATGATTGTCATCGCAATACTTGAAGATTATAGCCAACACACCTCCCTGGGTATCATTCAGATCAAGAATTCTGGAAAGAAGAACAGGCCCGAACTCCGAGACAGTGGCTCTAAGCCTTACTCCTTCCTGCTTCGAGAGCGTCAGCAGTTCAACCGGAGATCCCTTCGCTGAATAGGGCAATCCTATCTTAAGATGCCGTTCCGCAATAAATGGCTTCTCCTCCCCCGGCATGGCAATTCCACTCAGATCCCCCTTTACATCCATAAGAAGCACCGGCACACCCTTCTCAGAGAGCTGCTCGGAAATAATCTGAAGGGATTTTGTCTTTCCGGTCCCGGTGGCACCTGCAATAAGCCCGTGCCTGTTCATGGTTTTTAAGGGCACCTGTACCAGTGATCCGGTAATAGTCTCTCCATCAAGCATGGCTGCGCCAAGGATTATTGATTCTCCTTTGCATGTATACCCCCTGGTTATTGCTTCTGCGAATTCTTCTCTTTTTTCCATAGTTAAAAGTGGGTTCTGGTTCTACTCTATTCATGAAACTGCAATTTAAGGGTTTTTAGAATAAGTCTTTCATCGGTACGACCAATTTTGAACATGTTCTGCTTACTTGACTAAAAACATATGATCATAAGCCAATATTAATTGAAAGAATTCAGGATTACGCTTAAAAATAATATCTTTATTGGTAACTATCTGAAATCAGTATGGCCATTTAAAACATGGCTTTATTGGCTTCAGCAAAACAACTAAAAACCTATTGATATGAAATTAAAGACCTTTCTGTTGATTTTTACGCTGCTTCTGTTTTCTACAGGCCTATCCGGACAAGTAACCGAAGGTGAAAAGAGACTCCGGTCGGTCAGTGCAGATACTACAACAGGCTGGAAGAAAGGTGGTGTTTTTAATGTTAACATCGCTCAGACATCACTTACAAACTGGGCAGCCGGTGGACAGAATTCAGTGGCATTGAATGGTCTTTTCAGTCTTTTTGCAAATTACAAGAGAGACAAGGCCGTTTGGGACAATTCGCTGGATATGGGATACGGTGTCCTTAAGCAGGGAAAAGAAGCTGACTTTATTAAAACAGATGACAAAATCGATTTCCTTTCAAAATACGGGAGAGAAGCATTCACTGACTTCTATTATGCTGCCCTGCTCAATTTTAAGACTCAAATGAGACCAGGATACAATTATCCCGATATCACAAACAAGATCTCTGACCTGTTTGCCCCCGCATATCTTCTTCTGGCTGCCGGTTTAGATTACAAGCCCGATGCATATTTCAGTGCATTTATAGCCCCGCTCACTGCTAAATTAACATTTGTCACCGATCAGACCCTTTCAGATGCAGGTGCCTTCGGTGTTACTCCGGGAGAAAAATCCAGGAGTGAACTAGGAGGTTATATCAGAGCTATCTATTCAAAGAACGATTTCAAGAATGAATTTCTTCAGAACGTTTCTTTCACAACCAAAATAGATCTGTTTTCGAATTACCTGAAAAATCCCCAGAATATCGACGTCAGCTGGGAAACCCTGATTGCACTGAAAGTCAATAAATATATTTCCATGAGCCTTAATACCCATCTGATATATGACGATGATATCAAAATCCCTGTGGAGGGATCAGAGACACCGGGCCCGCGGATACAGTTCAAAGAGATATTCGGAGTTGGATTCTCATATAATTTCTGATAACTATTAACTAAACACTGACAAAATGAAAATTTTAGACGAATTCAAGACCTTTGCAATTAAGGGCAATGTTGTCGACATGGCTGTGGGTATCATTATTGGTCTTGCTTTTGGCAAGATAGTCTCATCAGCGGTAAATGACATCATCATGCCACCAATCGGATTACTTCTTGGTGGTGTTAACTTTACAGATCTGAATATTGTCATGAAAGCAGCTACCGAAACAGTCCCTGCAGTGACCTGGAATTATGGTAATTTCATTCAGGTGATAATTGATTTCTTAATTGTCGCTTTTGTTGTCTTTCTGCTTATTAAAGCAATTAATGCAGGCAAAAAGAAGGAAGCAGCAGCTCCCGCTCCACCGCCGGCTCCCCCGAAACAGGAGATCCTGCTTGAGGAGATCCGTGATCTGCTGAAGAAGTAATGGCACATATCGTAAAGACAATGCATGCATTGTCTCTTCTGGCAAAGACAATGCATGCATTGTCTCTGATAAGGGCATGGCATGCCATGACCCTTCTTGCAATCCTGATGTCGCCATCTTCTTTCGGGCAGGATCTCCCTTCGGGTATGAAAATCTGGTTCAACAAGCCTGCCGAAACATGGAACGATGCCCTCCCCGTAGGAAACGGAAAACTGGGAGCCATGATCTTCGGAGGTATTGAGAACGAAAGGCTCCAGCTTAACGAGGAGTCTGTATGGACAGGAGGACCTCGCTGGGATGCCAATCCCGATGCACTTAAGAACCTGCCACAGGTGAGAAAGCTGCTCTTTGAGGGCAGATACAAAGAAGCCGAAACCCTGGCACAGAACGGCATTATGGGCAAATTCCGCCGCGACCAGGCTTCCAGCTATCAGACCCTGGGCGATCTCACACTCAGCTTCGGCAACCTGCGTACTATATCTAACTACCAAAGGGAACTCGATATCAGTGAAGCAGTTGCAAGAGTTTATTACACTGCAAACCAGACCCGGTTCATAAGAGAGATCTTCTCAAGTGCTCCCGATCAGGCAATCGTTTTAAGACTAACAGCAGACAGGGAAGGGGCCCTGACATTTACCGCCAGACTATCTCGCCCGGGAGACAAAGCCACAATATCTTCCGGCGAGGGACAAATAGTGATGACCGAACATGTGGGCGACGGTAACGGGGTCAGAATGACTGCCTGCCTGAAATTGCTGGCTGACGGCGGATCAGTTATTTCCGGCGGAGATTCCATCAGGGTCGAGAAAGCAAACTCTGTAACCATAATTCTTGCGGCTGCAACCGATTATGCCCGAATTGATCCACTTTCTGCGACTGCAGAAAGGATCGCGAAGGTCTCCGGACGCCCCTATGATGATCTCCTGAAAGATCATATTACGGATTATAAATCTTTGTTCGACAGGGTTAAACTCGATCTGGGATCGTCCGACGGCAATTACTTCACAACAGATGCCCGGATAACAGCCATGCAGAACGGCTATACCGATACCGATCTGATAGAACTCTATTATCAGTTCGGAAGGTATCTGCTGATAAGCAGTTCACGTCCCGGTTCCCTGCCTGCAAACCTGCAGGGGATCTGGGCCGACGGCCTGCGTCCCCCGTGGAGCGCTGATTATCATATTAATGTGAATATCCAGATGAACTACTGGACGGCAGAGATAACCAACCTGGGAGAACTGCACAGACCTTTTATCGAATTCATTGATGCACTAAGGCCCGGTGGGCGAAGAACGGCAAAAGAAGTCTACGGCATGAAAGGTACTGTAGCACACTATACAACCGATGTCTGGCACTATACCGAACCTCTCGGGGCTATAGTCTATGGTATGTGGCCAATGGGAATCGCATGGAGCTGTCAGAACATCTGGGATCATTATGCATTTGGCGGCGATGTTGAGTATCTCCGGACAAAATCCTACCCGATAATGAAGGAGGCTGCCGAATTTTGCATGGACTGGCTGGTGAGGGATCCACGTACCGGATTTCTTGTTTCAGGACCTTCAGTATCACCCGAAAACAGTTTCATAATTCCAGGTGAGGGCGGACGGGCAAGCATGGTAATGGGTCCGACCATGGATCACATGATCATCCGCGACCTGCTTCAGAATACCATTGAAGCGAGTATTGTACTCGACACCGACAGAACTTTCCGTGTACGGATGCAAAGGACCCTTGAAAGACTTGCACCCACAAGGACAGGATCCGACGGGCGGCTGATGGAGTGGCCTGAAGAATTTGAAGAAGCTGAGCCCGGACACAGGCATATATCGCACCTTTACGGACTGCACCCCGGGAACCAGATAACCAAACAGAACCATCCCGAACTAATGGATGCTGCCCGTAAAACAATAGAATACAGATTGGCACACGGAGGCGGCCACACAGGATGGAGCCGGGCCTGGATAATCAATTTCTATGCAAGACTTCTTGACGGAGAGAAAGCGTATGAAAATGTTCTCGAACTGCTTAGGAAATCAACCCTTAACAACCTCTTCGATACCCATCCCCCATTCCAGATAGACGGTAATTTCGGGGGGACAGCAGGAATAACGGAGATGCTGATTCAGAGCCACGCAGGTGAGATTGAACTGTTGCCTGCCCTGCCTTCCGCCTGGCAAACCGGTCACATACACGGGTTAATGGCCCGGGGAGGTTTTGAGGTCGATATCGACTGGGAGAACGGGAAGCTGAAACATGCATCAGTTAAATCGAAACTTGGCAATCCATTGAAGATCAGCTATGACGGCAAGGTCGTAGAACTTAGAAAGACTGAGAAAGAAAAGTCATATCATTTCGGTGATGGATTGAGTATCTATTGAAAAACCCGTTAATTCCAAGGGAAGGGGAGAACTGTACTATAGTAGTATAGCAATGACACTCCTTCCCTTGGAATTAAGGGGAGGACACAGGAGGGGTTCATACCCAACTCTCACATATTCTTCACCATACACTTCCATAAACGAATTCTGGTAAAATTTCTCAAAAAGTTTATGTTAAAATATTTGGAGATTAATGTTATTTATTTCTAACTTTGTGTTAGAATTACTTAACTTAAACTGATGGACATGAAAAAAGCAATCGTTGTTTTCGTTGTTGCAGCTCTTGTACTTGTTACCACCGGACTCTGGATCCTCTCCTCCTCCGGGAAATTCAAACCATTCGACCTGGTAACCTTTGGCATTATAATCTGCGTTGTCGGTTTTGCTGTCTTTGTTGGTTATAAAAGACTAATCAGCGCCAGAAGGGGCGAACCGGCAGAGGATGAACTTTCGAAAAGGGTACTGCAAAAGACCGCTGCATGGTCGTACTATGTATCTCTTTACCTGTGGGTGGCAATGCTCTTCATCAAAGACAGGGTAAAACTCGACACCGAGGAGCTCATAGGCACAGGTATCCTGGGAATGGCAATCTCTTTTGCAGTCTGCTGGCTGATCCTTAATTTCAGAGGGGTGAGAAATGAATAACAGGATAAAGGAATACAGGGCCAGATACAACCTTACACAGGAGGATCTGGCCAAAAAGGTCAATGTAAGGAGGGAAACAATCGTATTCCTTGAAAAGAATAAATACAATCCCTCTCTTAAGCTGGCCTATGACATCGCAAGGGTTTTTGAATCAAAAATCGAAGATATTTTCATTTTTGAATGATTCTTTCTCCCCCTTCAGGGGGTAGGGGGCAAAAGGTATTCTTCGAAGAATTCGGTCATCTTCTCCTGGCAAAAATCATTTACACGCTTCACCACATCCATGGCATGAGGCCAAAGCGGCAACCGGTGGTATACAGCCGGCACACCCAGTGAATCCAGCCTTGCCTTGAGGTCATCCGACTGGCTTACCGGGACAAGCCTGTCGGATGTCCCGTGAAATATGAGAGTAGGGGGATCATCCTTATCTACATAATGAACGGGTGAAGCCTCCCTGTAGAGATCAGGGGCTTCTTCATATGAACGTGCTAAAAGATCCGTTACCAGACGGTGGTTCCTGGCATATTCGGTTGTCAGATCGGATGGTCCGTAAATATTCACCAGCGCCTTTATTCTGTGCTTCCCTGTCTCAAAACGGGTCGTGTCAATCCGTCTGTGCGCATCACCCCACCCATAGGCGCCCAGCATCGCCAAATGGGCCCCCGCAGACCCTCCGATAAGGGCAATCCTGTCCGGATCATATCCGTAATTCTCTCCATTGACGTAAAACCATTGCAGAGCATCTGCTATGTCCTCAACACAGGCAGGATAAGGTCCGTCACCCAGCAGCCTGTATGAAACCGTCGCGGTGACAAAGCCCCGCTCAGCAAATGCAGTGAGATAAACGAGATAATCGGATCTTTTTCCGCCCTTCCATGACCCGCCATGTATAAAAACGAGAAGTGGAGCAGGGTTGATCAGACCTTTTTGTTTATATATATCAAGTTGCAATGATTTACCGTCAGTCTTTTTGTATTCGATATCCCTTAACTCTTCAATATTTGCCGGTATTTCAGGATTCAGGTTTACCATTTTTTCCAGGCCTGTATAGATTGCCAGATAGACTGGTGTTTCAAAATGATACCCGACCGGAGGTGAACCGGGTCTTAATGCCGATATTATCCGTGGGGTGGATATCAGCAAAATAAACAGAGCCACAAGGATCGCTGATCCTGCAAGAATCCGCTTTACTGCTTTCAAAACCATACGTTAAATATACTAATCAAATAAACATACTTAAACTTCGTTCAATCCGGATACCTGAAAATTTATTTTGAAAGCCTGATTTCATCAAGAATTTCCCTGAGTCTACCATGCAGGATCGGAGCTGTTTCGGGACCCAGTGAATTCACCTCACCATAAGGAGCTTTTTTCGCTCCGTAGGTAAACGGGGCTTCCACATCCCATTGGCTTTTAGGTATTATGTAACCTATTTCATCATTGGCAAGCCCAATTACAAACTTAAACCTTCCCGGCATCATCTCCCTCACTGACGGTACTTCCAACGGATCAATAATGAAATCCCTTCCTTCAGGTGCTTCGATTCCTCCGTTAATAATCTCAGGATAAACCTCACCGGGCAGTGTGGCAAAGGATATTTCTCCGATGGTAAATGCTGAAATTTCAGACCTCATCTTCATCCATCCTGCCGAACCTCGCGGGAAAATACCAATCATTGTGGCAAGCCTGAAAATACTGTTTTTAATTGGTAATGAAAGAGTCTGCGCAATAATGGAGATCGATGCGCTATCGATCACTTCCAGCGGCTTTTCCATTGATCTTAATGCGAGCAGCGCCAGTTGCTTTCCCTGGGCTTCTGCCTTATCAAACGATGGTTCCTTAAATTCCTCACCCGTAAAAGGGTCCGGCACGGCAAGACCCGGATTGGTGGTCATCAATCCTCCTATTGCACCGTTCACATAAAGAGTTGTACCTCCTGTACCCGGCATAAACAGTGTATCTCCGTTATAAACACCTTTTTCGATTCCCTCCCTCATATAGTGCGGAAAATCAGAAGAGATCAACAGGTTCCTGCTCCAGACAGTTTCAGGGTGGTTGCCCCACGCTGCCAGGGTACCCAGTGTATTTGCATTCTCCCTGTCAACCACCCTGATAAATCTCAGACCGGAATCAAACACCTCGGGTTTTCTTGTATCATCAACCAGATAGGCAGCACCGTTCATGTCTTCCGATAATTCAAGCCGTGCAGGACGGAGATTATTTACTGCTTCCATAACTGATTGCACTGTCCTGACCTTCACAAATTCCAGATAATCCCTGTTTACGCCGCTCTTCAGAACCGATTTTCCCCACATCCCGACAAGATCAGGGCCCTGGTGATTATGTGTGGTTGCAATAATAGTATAAGTGATACCTGCCCCTGCAGGAATCTGATTCCTGACATCAATCACGTCATCGTGCATAAATCCCATGAGATCAAGTACAACCAGGGCAATTCGGGTGGTCCCGTCATCAATAATCATTGTCCTTGCCCAGAGGTCATCGTTGATACCGTTTGCGGCCCTCCTGTTACCAAAACCAGCAATCCATACGGGATCAAACCTGCCGTTCCCGTTACCATCAGTGAAAGTGTCACCGTCTTTGGGGTTGTATTTCGCATCCCCGTTCATGTCAATCCACCTGTCGGGAACCTCAGGCGTGATTGTAACTGCAGCAAAGCCGGCATTTAATGGTGCAATTTCGCCCGGGAAAACTTTCAAATCCAGAGTGTATCCGGGGTTCCTGTCCTTCATGTTCGAAAAGAACCATATTAATAATACTGCAAGGAATAAGATCAGGGTCAGGCCTGCAATTCTTAAAATCTTCTTCATAATGGCATCTTTAATTCCTGGTAAATCTTTTGTAATATGATAAAATATAAATTTGCAACTCAAAGTTACAGGACAAAAGATTAATTTTATTGTCTTTTACAAAACTTTTCCAAATTAAGTGACAAAGAATGGCTGAGAAGAGAACGGCGGTAATAATCGGAGCAGGTGTCGGAGGAATTACGACTGCTGTTTACCTGGCAAAACAGGGTTACGGAGTTACAGTGTTTGAGAAGAACTCTTCTCCCGGCGGGCGTTGCAGCCAGCTGACAAAGGAAGGCCACAGGTTTGATCTTGGAGCCACAATGCTTCTTATGCCTGAAATTTACAGATCAGTATTCCGGTCCCTCGGTGCAGAGCTGGAAGAGAGTGTCAGCATAACGCCTCTCGAAGATCTATATAAGATATATTTTGATAATGGCAGGGTCCTGCCATTTACCACCGACAGGGAAAGGATGAAGACTGAACTGGAAGGCATTGAGCCGGGAAGTTCTTTTAAATCGGAGGAATATGTAAAAAAAGGATATGATATCTTCGGGCTCTCGATGAGAAAACTGATAGATCGCAATTTTTACAATATATTTCAGTTTGCACATCCCGGGAACATACCGTTATTGTTCAGAATAAAAGCCTTTACTTCCCATTACCATTATGCCCGCAGGTTTTTCAGGCATCCCCATCTCCTTATGGCCTTTACCTTTCAAAATATATATGTCGGTCAGAGTCCTTTCGACTCTCCTGCTCTCTTTTCTATGGTTCCGGCTGCCGAGCTCACTGAAGGTTCCTTTTTCCCGTCCAGAGGAGGGCTATATGCTGTTGTTGAAAAATTAACCGAAATGGCAGAAAGAGAAGGGGTCAGGTTTTATTTCAATACTTCCGTGAAACGTATCATTATTACTGACAAAAAAGCTGAAGGAGTTGTCTTATACGATGATACTGAGGTCAGATCAGATATTGTTGTGGCAAACGCCGATCTGCCGTATGTTTATAAGGAACTTCTGCCTGACAGAAAAGTCTCCCGCCGCCTTGAAAAGTTAAAATATTCCTGTTCAGCCATCTGTTTTCACTGGGGGCTCGATAAAGTATATGATCAGCTTGGCCATCACAGCGTATTCCTTTCAGATGGTTTCAGAAAAGGGCTTGACAGGATCTTCATTGAAAAATCTGTAAGTGATAATCCGAGCTTTTATGTACACGCCCCGGTCAGAACAGACCCTTCTTCAGCACCGCCGGGTCATGACACACTATCGGTGATAGTAGCTGCCGGCCATGTTGACGGGAAGAGGCACCAGGATTGGGAATCGATGAAGAACAATGCACGGGAAGGAGTCATCAGACGATTGAAAATGCAGGGTCTTGAGGATATTGAAGAGCATATAAAATTCGAAATA
>Ga0334889_1002657_pt1 | contig 19619 bp, 16 predicted proteins | sample GraSluR1_MG_2_FD_207222 | JGI IMG/M metagenome (GOLD analysis project Ga0334889, IMG submission 207222) | Sludge microbial communities from methane-producing bioreactor in Wageningen University, Netherlands - Granular Sludge_8_08-R1 | ecosystem: Engineered > Bioreactor > Anaerobic > Unclassified... | reverse complement strand
GCAGGCCCGGATGCATCCGCCGTCTTTCGGCCCGACGGCTCTCTCGGATAAGATCTGCTCAGACATCACCGCTGGGTGCGACTCCTGGTCTCCACCACCGATTCAGGCGGCGGACCGAACCGCTTCAGCACATTGGGTTCACGCTGTGGAGTCGGTCGCAGCACGCGGGCCGGAATCCCGCCCGCCATAACCCCGTCCGGAACCTCGCCCGCCACTACGGCGTTGCCGGCGATCAGACAACCGCGACCGATCGAGGAACCGGCGGCCACCACCACGTGCGAACTGATCCACGTCCCCGAACCGACCACGATCGGCGCAGTTCGCGACCCGCCGCGCGCGACCGAACCGTCCTTGAAGCAGTGAGAACTGGAGGCCAGCACAGCATAGGGGCTGATCTTGACCTCGTCGCCAATCGTGACGCCCCCTATGCCGTCAACCCACGCCCCAGTCGCAAAGTAGACGTTGTTCCCGATCTCGATCCCGTGAAGATTGAGAAACGTCACACGACGCGCCAACGTGAGGCCTCGACCGCAACGCCGGAAGAACCGGCGAAACAGCATTCCCCTCAACCGGATGGTGATTCGGTTGTCCGGCCACCAATCCGTCAGCAGACCGACAAACCAGATCGGCAGGGCATAGCGAAGCTGATACCAGAGTTGATGCATAAAGAACCTACGCCCGACAGGGAACGGCCATCGACGCATCTCGAATCGCTTGCCAGAACGCATGCTTGCGTTCCGTCATGATCTCCTGGTGGTACTCCCGGGCCATGCGCACGCTCCGGGTAGACAACGTCGAGAGTCGCTCGGCCGATCCGACGACTTCGGCAAGGCAGTCGGCCAGAGCCTGCACGTCGCCCGGTGCCACCAGGCAATCATCGGGCAACAGTTCCATGATGCCCCCCGCCCGCGATCCGATGGCCGGCAGGCCGCGGGCCATCCCTTCAATGAGGGCACGCGGCATCCCTTCCGTCAGCGAAGGCAGAACGAAAAGGTCCGCCCCATCCAACAGCGCCACCAGGGGCGTGCCCGGAGCCACCCGACCCGCCAGCTCCACGCGGTCCGCAATTCCTAGCTCAGTCGCCAGCCGCCGAAGAGACCCGTCCTGCCGGCCCGGGCCGACCAGGCACAGCGTGAGGTCGGGTCCACTGCGACCCTGAAGCCGCCCCATCGCCCGCACTAACACGTCGTGCCCCTTCTCCGGTTCCAGCCTCCCCACGGAGATGATCCGCAACGGCGAGTGCCGGAATCGATCGGCGGAACGGGGCTCCCCAAACGCCGACTCGGGCAGTCGTACGCTTGAGAAGACCCATTCCTGCCCGACGCGGGTCGGATAGAGTTTCCGTACGTATTGGCTCACGTAGCTCGCGCAGGCTGCATGCCTGGCCTGCAGGCGGCACAGCTTGTGCAGAATCCAGGCCAGCGCCCGCGCCAGGCCAAATGCCTGCACGTTACGAACCGTGCGAACGCCCATCCCCGCATGGCCCACGATCTCGAACGCGTACGGCCGGCGGTGCAAGATCAGGTACAGCCAGCAGAAAAGCGAAATGTTGCCCATGCGCAGGAGCACAGGACCCGGTTCGGCCATCGCGCGTTTGCAGTCGCGCAGAACGAAGGGCCAGCAGCACAGGAACTGCCAGAATCCTCGGTACTCGCGTATTCTGTGAAACCGCACCCGAGGACCGTCCGCCCGTACCCATCCCGAAGGCACCGACGTCGCCACGGCCACCCGGGCAACCGGCTGCACCTCTTCGAAGAGATCCAGGTATTCGCACCAATAGGCGGAATCGAAGGCAATATCGGTGTAGACCGCCCCATCCACCGAAACAAAGTGCTGCTCGATCGCGACCCGAAGTACGCTCGGTTTCTCAGCAGAATTCCCCAGTTCGACGGACATCCCAGTCAACCCTTGGCGAGTTCCGATACGATCCGCGCAGTAAGCCTCCGCGGTGGTGATTCGGCAGCCGGAACGCGATCAGAGAACGGTTCAGGTTCTATGGACGGGTTGTGAGTCTTTGACTCGGCTCACTACAGCCTTGAACTTGCCGTGGGGGCCCCTGGGTATTGCCGAAAGGTATTCGAAGCGAACAACGAAGTCCGATCGCAGCCGCGCCGCCATCCTCGCCCGAATCTCTCTTTCCATCGCTTCGACATCCACTGTCGCTCCCTCTCTCTTGACAAGGCGAAAGACGAACGAATCGTAGTCTTCCTGAATCAACTGGCTTTCCGCAATATCGAATAGCCCTTTCATCACGCGAACGGCGAAGACGGAAATGACCCGCCCATCCCGCGTCCGCACCACATCCTCCGCGCGGCCCTCAATATGCCCGATCGTCGGCCATTGGAGACCGCAGCTGCAGCCCGCTTCGTAACCCGTGGAAAGCGCCGCGTCACCGATCTCATAGCGAATCAGCGGCATCGTCGTTCTTGTCAGACCGGTCACCACCACCTTCCCCATCGAGCCCGCCGGTGCCGGCCGGTCCGCGTCGTCGAGAATTTCAACAACACCTACAAGAGGGTGGATGTGCATCCGCCCATGCTCACACTCCTCCGTCCGATGACTTCCCTCCTGCGAACCATAGAAGTCGTAGACGCGGGCACAAAGGCGATTCTCGATGTTGTCCCGGTAGTGTGGCTGCAAAACATCTGACGTGGTCACGCCGACACGTTCCTGCACGGAGGCCTTCAGGCGATCCTCCGACATGGTTGCGAGCTGGTTCAACGCGGACGCATAGGCGTAGATGCAGCGCGGCCGAAATGACTCGATCTCGCGAACGATCGCGTCGCGATTGCTTGAGCCCAGCATGTACATGCTCAGATACTTGTTGCCGAACACGTAATCGGTCCAGAACAGGTCGTTCTCAGACCCGGTTGGCACCAGCAATCCCGTCAGGAACAGACTGCGCGGATAGCGATGTCCGGTGACCCGCCGGATCCATTCGTGCTGCACGGCTTCGATGTATGCCCGCTCGCCCAACGAGGCCGCGATCTTCAGAGGGGTGCCTGTGCTCCCGGTCGTGGCCGTCACCCACGTCAATGGCGTACGCGTTGCCGCCCAGAGTTCCTTGTTCCTTTCGCGAACGACGGCCTTGCGGAGCACCGGAAGCTCACGCAGCACATCGAGAATATGATCCCGGATAGGCAGTTCGCGAGGATAGTCCTGAGGATGATCCCGGTAATAGGGAACCCGCTGGATCGCTTGCGGGTATATGAGCCGGAATGCCTGCAACTGGTGCCGCCAGAACGCTTCAAGAGACAAACCGTATGCAGCGCGGATCGAACGACGGTGGTGCAGACTGACCCAGTTCTTGATACGCGTGTTCAATTGAACGCGCGTTGCTTTCCAGTCTCCCATTCTTAGGTCTCCCGCCATACCGGGTCGCGTAATCAACCCTGATGTCCGTCCGAAGCTCTCTCGATCTGCCGCATCGCCTCAAGAAAGCGCTCCGCCTGTGCATCAGGGGTGAATTCGTGACGGACGCGCTCGCGTCCGGAATCGCCCATGGTCCGCCGCGTCGCGGGGCTCACCAACGTTTGCAGCCCCCGCGCGAAACCCTCCACGTCTCTTCGGGCGAACAGGCACCCATCCATTCCATCGCGCACCAGCTCCCCAATCCCTCCCACATCCGTTGCAAGCACCGGTTTCCCCAGCGCCATTCCTTCCAGAATCGCCCTGGGCAATCCCTCGGTATCGCTGGTCAGAACAACCACGTCGGCGCGAGCCATCACCGCCGGCATGTCATGGCGGTAGCCGAGCAGATGAACCCGGTCCCCCAGACCCAGAGTCCGTATTTGATCGTGAACAAACGCCATGTAGCCGCTGTTGTCTGCCATCGTCTTTCCGCCACAAACCCATAAGGTGGCCTGCCCCCCCCTTTCGACAAACCGGGCAAGTCCCCGCAGGGCAAGCGGGTGGTTCTTCAAGGGAATCAGTGCTGCGGGCAGCACGAGCTTCAGAGGGCTTTCCATACACGGCAGCGGAGCATCCAGACGCCGCGAGGCGGCATCGAGTGCTTCCACGTCGATCCCCGTGTAGATCACGGCTGTTCGGGATGGGATCCAGCGACGTGGCTGCAGCAGGTCCAGCGCTCTCGCGGAGTTGCTCATGAGGAGCCCGCACTGCTTCCACCCACGGCGGCAGTACCAGCGCATTCGCCGCATTTCGCCACGGAGGAAGAACCCAATGGGCACCCGCCCTCGAGCCGCCCGCGCCGCCACAAAAAGCGCTTTTTCGGACGTCGTCCACATGGCCCGAGGCCGGACGTCTGCGATCACCCTGCGGAGTCGTGCTGCCAGGCGAAGCATTCCCGGCAGGCTGACGGCCAGGCGATACGCTCGCCCGAGAGCACCTCTCCCGCCGATGGGATTGGCTTTGTCGTGAGATTCCAGGACAATCAGGGGAATCCCTAAAGAGGTGATGTCATCCACATACTTCCCACGCTTGCCGTACGCGTCGACGACGCACACATTCGTGCGATCTCGGAGGCCAGCAAGCAACTGAACCATGGACCGGAAGCTCCCGCCGTAGTACGAACCACCGAAATCGAAGAACAACAACGGCGCAGCCGGATCACCGCCTTGCACGCCTGCTGAAGGGATTGCTGGTTCGGCTTCAACTGCCATGGAAACGGACCCCTCCCCGCGTCGAAAGAACATCGCCGTTCGGCAAGGCACTGCCAACCGCCATACCCACCCCCTCGCCCAGCGGAATCCGCACCGATATCAGTCGCACAACAATGACAACGAGCAACATCTTCCAGAAGACAAAGGCGAGAAGATTGTCCACGTCATTGAAGAAGCCATGGAAGCACAGGAGCGAGAACAACGCCGCGACGAGGAGCCGTGCGTCACCGACACGACGCCCCAGGAAACGCCGACGGTAGCGCCCCAGCAGAAACCCCCAGATGGCATAGGCAAACGGTACGGCCGTCCAGCCGAAGTTGAGCATGGCCTCGCCAGCCAAGCCGTAAATACGCGTGCTCTTGCGATAGGGATGATTCGGCTTGTAGAATCCACGTCCGACCGCCATGTCCGCTCCGGCTATGATCTTTTCCGGTTTTGGCTTGCCGGGCCAAATCCAGTAGGGAATCAACGGCGTCACCGCGGTGTAATACGTCCTGCCCCGGCGCAGATCGTACGCGGTGGGGTCCGTCTGAAGCTTGGCGAGTTGGAATGCCTGGAGGTCCGCCCGTGAAAGATCCCCCAGCAGTAACGCCGGTATCGTTCGTTCCGTACGGTGCTCCAACGCGGCGACAGTCGTCTCGCCTGTGAGCAGACCGAAGGCCCGGCTTCCCGCATCCTTGTAGAAGGCATAAACGTAAAGGAACATAATGAATGGAATCAAGGCCAGCACGGCGTGGCGAACGGTGAATCGCCGCCAGAAGAAGTGAAGCATGCCGATCACGGCGAACACGCCGTACGCCATGGATGAACGAGATCCACCAAACCCACTGAGCATGAACTGTATGGAAAGAATCACCACAAGGACGACGCCAATCGTGATCAGTGTGGAACGACGGTAGCCGCCGGACAGCCGCATCACGGTTGCCATGAGGGCAAGCAACATGGGCAGGGCCTGGCCCAGCATACGGAAGAGACCCAGGCCGAAATACGCTACGCCGCCTTCCACGTCCTCGTGGATGGCGATCATCCCTGCGAAACCGCCCACTCGGATCAAAACGTAGACCTGTGCAGCAGCACAAAAAACGATCGCCGGGGGCAGGATTGCATGGGCCGAAGCCGGATTCACCTGCCAGTAATAGCGATTCACCCGTGCCGTTCCGCGTTCCCCCAGCCGCCGCGTCAGAAAGTAGATGATAATACAGACCGCGTTGAGAACGCCCATCAGACCGAGCCAGGGACCGGGATTGGGCATTCTTCCGAGCAGCGGCGCGTCCCAAACGAGTTGAAGCAGTGCCGATAGGAAGAAGAAATGAACACCGACAACGCCGATGACACCCTTGGGATCGAATAAATCGATCTGCCCCCGTGCCCAGGCCACCGCATCGGCCCCAATCAGCGTTCCGCAAATCAGCAGCGGCAACAGCGACCAGTGCAGCACCGCACCATAGAGCAGAAACACGACGCCCATCGTCAGGATACAACCCACCAGCGCAATCATCACGTTGACCTGAAACGTGCTGACGTCGCGTACGGCCAGATTCTCCGCCGGCGGGTCGGCGGCATCGTAGGCGAATGGTGCTGCCAAAGTCTGCGTCATGCCCATACCCCCGATGAGACCCGATGCTCAAGTCGAGGCATGCCTCGAAGTAAGGTTCCGCAGAAGGAGTTCCAGTATCGCATCCTGGGGCCATACATGACCCGCATGCCACTGCAGGTCCGGTGACCACTGGCCCGGCACGTCAAAGACCGGGCGAGGAGCAAATCCGTAGCTCATTTCCACGATCAGCGGTCCACGCCGGGAACAGGTGACAAAATCAAACGCAGTGCACTGCGTGCCGAGCTTTCCGGCGGTCTCGAAAGCAATGCGCACGCAGCGCGCGTCGATCTTGTCCGGATCGTGGTCAATCTGCCGACTCCCCGATGCCCGAAAGTCATTCTTCCGGACACGGCGAATGAAGGCCCAGGCACGATCTCCAATCACCGTCACCCGTGTATCGTAACGGTTGTCCGGAATGAATTCCTGAAACAGAACATACCCGCGCTCGCGGTTGGCCCGGCGACGTGTGCGCATGCGATGCAGAAAGAGACGAGGAAGTCTCCCCATCCGTGCCCGGAAGTCGGAGAAGTCCTTCACGCTACGAGCCTTGGAGGGAACATCCGTGAAATAACCGGGAACCGCCGAGAGGCCACGTCCGAACGCACGACGACAGAAACGCCGGGCCTCGGATACGTTCCTCAGCAACCTCACGTTCGCGGCATGCGCCCCCGCCCGGAGTTTGCACACCACCGGGTACTGGGCCCCCGAAAGCCACCCAAGGGCGGTCCGTTTTTCGTAGAAAACCACCGTAGGTATCAGCGGTGCGTCCACCGCCTCCAAGAGGTATTTCTGAGCCACCTTGTCGTCGAAATGCCAGCACGTCTTTCGGTTCGGAAAGATGAGCAATCCGGCGCTTTCGGCAGCATATAGCACGTGGCGGGCCATCAGCAGGTCCGTGGGGTTGTCATGATTGAAATGCCAGAAAAAGGCATCGCACCCGCGCAGCGCATCCATGATGGCGCTGCTATACCCGTCCACAATGACGTGGTCGATACCCGCTGCCTCGCAGCGCTCGATCCAGCGGTCGGAAAAGCTCCCTTGACGGGGATGAATCGCGATCCGCACGCCTTCCGTCTTCACCACCATCCCTCGACTTCGTGGCCCGTCATGGATGCATTCCGGCTTTCGCATCCTCTGGAACCGTCACGGGAGCCGTGCGCACCCGCCACACGAGAGTCAGCGAAAGCGCGACCAGCCAGCAAACGGGTGCCAGGACCCAGGCCAGGCATGCACCCATGATGCCGGAACCGTCGATGAGCCAAAACGAGAACACCAGGGATGTCCCGCACACCGCTAGGTTCACCCAGAACACGCGGTCGAATGCACGCGACGCCACCAGCGCCTGGTTCACGAAGGATACCAGCAGCATGATGGCCAGATGCACTGTGATCAGCACAAACTCGCGGTCGAACGCCGCATACTCCGGTTTGAACACGATCCGCAGAATCGGCCTGCCGAAAATGGCCGCTCCCGCTACGCCTGTCAAGCCGATGACACCCCCCATTAGCAGCAGACGGGCCACCAGCCCCAGGTACGCGCGGCGGTTCTTGACGAAGTACAAGGCAAGGCGAGGTGTCACGGCCGTGCCCAGAGAACTCGACACCAGGGTGCCCGCGATGACCAGTGACGCCAAGGCGGAAAAATGCCCCAGCGCCTCGGTGCCGGCGCGCGCCTCCAGCACGTAACGCGGAATGTTCGATATCAGCGAGGTGAGCGTCATGGCCGCCGCCAACGGGGCAGACTCCCAGCCCACCCCCCACAACATGCGTGGAGACCAGATGGGCGATATGCCAGCCTGATCGAACTGCTGAACGAGCCTTCGTGCGACGGGAACATCCAGAAGCAGAAGTATGCACGATCGCACCACGCATAACGCGCCAACGGCCCAGGCGAGCGACCGGGTCGCCCAGAACGTGGCCGCGAAGGCGACCAGGCAGAGCACGGCCGTCACCATCTGAGATCGCCCCGAAAGATTCATGCACTCGTACCGCCGCATGATCGAAAGGAAGATCTCGCGAATGGAAGTGAACGCCACACTGACGCCGATAAGCACGATCACCCATCGGCTGGCTGACGGGTAACCCGCGCAGATCGCAATACACGAGATGATGAAAATCGACAGAACTGTGGAAAGAAGACGAAGTGCAACGTACGCACCGTAGGGGCAGCCGGCCCGCGTCTCCGTTACGAGAGCACCGGTCAGCCCGAGGTTCGTAAGCACGCTCACCGGGCCTGCGATCGCGATCCCCAGAGCATAGACCCCAACCGTTGCCGCATCGCCAAGCTTCACGAGGACCAGCAGCAAGCACCAACCAGCGCCCGCACTCACCGTGTTGGCAACGAATACCCAGGAGAAATTCCGGCGAAGGCTCAGTCTCTGGAATGTCCCAGTCCCCGGTTGTTGCGCTCGTCTATGCACGTCTCAAGCCCAACAACTGGAGGGCGCTTCCTTCGATGTGGTCAAGACAGAGCGCGCACCGCCAGCACTCTCCGAGATCGGTTCTTGCCTGCACACCCTCAACTCGATGTCCCCGTCAGGTACTTCGAGCGACATTTCTCAAATTCCTCCACCGCCCGCTCGTAGTCATCCGGCCGGCCGATGTCCAGCCATTCGCATTCCGACCGGTACGTCCGCACACGCCGGCCCGCCTCCTTGAGCCGCATCATCAGTGTGGGAATGTCCAGGTACTCGCCGCGCGGAATGGAATCGAGCGCCGACCGATGCAGGATGTTCACCCCCATGCTCACCAGGTACTCGTAACGCGGCTTCTCCCGGTAGGCCACCAGCTCGCCGTCGTCGGCCACGTCCAGCACGCCGAAATCAATCCGCACCTCCCGCGGAAACACGCCGATCGTCGCGGCGGCGCCGCTCTCCACGTGATCGCGAACAATCGCGGCGTAGTCCAGCGTGGTCAGCAAGTCGCCGTTCATGACCAGAAAGTTCTCGCCCGGGTCCTTCACCAGGGCGATTGATCCGGCCGTGCCCAGCGGCTTGTCCTCCACACAGTATTCGATGTTCAGCCCCAGCTTCGATCCGTCCCCGAAAAACGCCTGGATCAGGTCCGCCAGGTGATTGACGGCCAGCGTCACATTGCGGAACCCGTAGTACCGCAACTGCCGCAGCACCACTTCCAGGATCGGCCGATCACCGATCGGAACCAGCGGTTTGGGAAACACCGTCGTGTACGGCCGAAGCCGCGTTCCCTTACCGCCGGCCAGAATGATCGCGCGAACGTCCTGCATACGCTGCTTCCCGCCTGAGTGCCGCAGTCAGACCGCGTACACCTCCGGCCGATACCGGTCGATGTTCCGCCGCACCCAATCGATGGTTTCGCTCAACCCCTGCTCCAGGCTGAATCGCGGCTGCCAGCCGGCCAGTTCCTTCGCCTTGCGATTGTCGCTGATCAGCCGCATGACCTCGCTCTTGCCTGGCCGGACGCGCGCGGCATCCGTCTCGATCGGCAGGTTCGGCTTGCCCACAAGCAGCAGAATCGTGCGTACCATCTCGCCGATCGGCGATCCGTCGCCCACACCCAGGTTCACCACCTGCCCCACCGCCTTGTCGCACAAGCCGACGGCGATGAAACCCTCGGCCGTGTCCTTCACAAACGTCATGTCCCGCACCGGGTCCAGCGACCCCATCCGGATGCGATCTCCGGTCAACGCCTGGGAGATGGCCGTCGGAATGAAGGCCCGGGCAGACTGCCTCGGCCCGAACGTGTTGAACGGCCGCACGATCACCACGGGCAGGTCAAACGCGTTGTGGTACGACTCCGCCATCTTGTCCGCTCCAATCTTGCTCGCCGAATACGGCGACTGGCCCTGCAGCGGGTGCTTTTCATCGATCGGCACGTAAAGGGCGGTGCCGTATGCCTCGCTGGTGGACGTATGCACCACCCGCGGCGTACGCTCATCCCGACAGGCCTGCAGCACGTTCACGGTCCCTTCCACGTTCACCCGCACGTAGTCCGCCGGGGCCACATAGCTGTACGGAATCCCGATCAACGCCGCCAGGTGAAAGACCGCATCGCATCCCGACACCGCCTTCCGCACGAAGAACGGATCGCCCACGTCCCCCGCGATGATTTCGATGGACTTGCGGGCCTCCGCCGGCAGGTCGGCCAACATGCCGATGTCGCCCCGCCCGTTGTACCGGACGAACGCCCGTACGGCCGCCCCGCGTTCCAGCAGCGCCTCGACCAAGTGCGACCCGATGAAACCACCGGCACCGGTCACCAGAACTCGCTTGTCTGCCAACATAGGATTCACCACCGAATCGGACACGCCGCTCCGCCCATGCTACCGCCCGGCACTCAGCACTGCCGCAATACGCTCCGCGGCCTTGCCGTCCCATTTCTCCGGCACCGACCGACCTGACGGAGGCCCCGACCGGCACCGCCGGTACGCCGAGACGATCCGCTCCGGGTCCGACCCCACCAGCGTGTTCGTCCCGCACGTCAACGTCACCGGCCGTTCCGTGTTCTCCCGCAACGTCAGGCACCACACGCCCAGGATCGTCGTCTCTTCCTGAATGCCGCCGGAATCCGTCAGCACAACCGCAGCCTTGCCCATCAACCGCAGAAAATCCAGGTAGCCCAGCGGCTCAACAATCCTTAGCCCGGCCATCGCACGCAGACGCTCGCCCAACCCCAGACGATCCAGGTTCGCCAGCGTCCGCGGATGGATCGGAAACACCGTCGGCAAATCCCGCTGAATCGCATCCAGCGCGTCCGCGATCCGCCCGAACGACGCCGACCCGTCCACGTTGCTCGGCCGGTGCAGCGTCAGCACGTTGTACCCGCCCCGCTCCAACCCCAACTCGTCCAGGATTCGCGACTCTTCCGCCCGGGCCAGGTTCGTCCGCAGCGTATCGATCATCACGTTCCCGACGAAGTGAATCTTCTCCTCGGCCACACCCTCCCGCCGGAGGTTCTCGATGCCGCTGGGCTCGCTCACGAACAGCAGGTCGGAAATCGCGTCCGTCAGCAGCCGGTTGATCTCTTCCGGCATCGTCCGGTCGAAACTCCGCAGCCCCGCCTCCACGTGCGCCAGCCCCACCCCCAGCTTGGTGGCCACCAGGCCGCAGGCGATCGTGCTGTTCACGTCCCCCACCACGACCACCCAGTCCGGCCGCTGCTCCGCCACCACCGGCTCGAATCGCCGCATGATCTCCGCCGTCTGCACGGCGTGGCTGCCCGATCCGACCTCCAGGTTGATGTCCGGCTCCGGAATCCCCAACTGCCGGAAGAACAGGTCGGACATGTTCGCGTCGTAGTGCTGGCCGGTGTGAACCAGGACGGCCTGGATAGCGGGATATGCCCGATACGCCCGCATCAGAGGAGCGATCTTCATGAAGTTCGGCCGAGCGCCGCAGACGTTGATGATTTTGACCATTCCGGTCGGACCACCTGCCCCAGACAGACTCCGTCCCCGTCAGTTGCAGGTGATATCCGCCCGTAACCGACTGACGAGTAACAAGTTACGGCCGCCCGCAACGGCCGCAACCCCACTTATATATCGGACATACCGCAAAGCGTCTAGAGCCGGCTGGGCCCCCGAGACGAGCGAGAGCGTATGCCTGCTGCTACGCTCGGCCACGCTTGGCAGTTCACCGCGACGGCAGGCTCAAAAAAACGCTGTTACTCGCCCTCTCCAGCCCTTCCATCCTCTCGGGCCGCGTCCCAAAGGCCCAGCATCAGCAGTATCCAGACTTGCGTGGCCCAGCGCGCCGGGTCCAGGCCGGCACAATGCCGAACAAGCCCCTCGAGTCGGTCCCGCTTGAACAACTCACTCAACAGGCCGAACCGCGACAGGATCACATCGTCCCGCATCTCGCGAAGCGGACCACGCAGCCAATCCAGACGCGGTATTTCAAAACCCCGCTTCGGCGCCCGACACACCGCCGCCGGCAGGTACCGCCTGGCCAGACGGCGCAGCAGCGGTTTGGTCTGAAAATCGTGGAGCTTGAGCCGCTCCGGAAACCGCGCCACCGCCTCCACCAGAACATGATCCAGAAGCGGCGACCGCGCCTCCAAACCGTGGGCCATCGTGGCGATGTCCATCTTCACCAGCAGCTCGTTGGGCAACACCACCCCGAAATCCCGCGCCAGCATGGCATCCAGGCCGGTTCCGGTGCCTTCGCCCGCCACGCGCGACGGCGGCTCCAGACCCCGCCACCAGTCCGACGAGGCCAGACCTTCCACGGTATCCGCCGTCATCCCGTCCACGGCCCAAGCCAGATACCGTTCCTGTGGCTGAAGTGACAGACCCCGTGCCAGACGATGCAGAAACGCATAGGCCGTGCGGAACGAACCCGGCCGAGGCAGGCGCCGAGCTGCCGCACGCCAGATGCCCTGCGGCAGCCAGCGGGCCCCGGACTCCAGCCAGGCCGCCACGTGCCGGCGATAGCCGGCGAACACCTCGTCGCCGCCGTCCCCGTTCAGAACCACCTTCACCAACGGCCGTGCCGCTTCGGCCACGCAGTACGACGGGATCGCCGAGGAATCGGCGAACGGCTGGTCATACGCAGCCGCGATCTTCGGCAGCAGCGTCCGGGCGTCCGGTCGGACGACCAATTCGTGATGCTTCGTGCCGTATCGGTCGGCCACCTGCCTGGCGAGCGGCCGTTCGTCAAACGCACCTTCCTCAAACCCGATGGACAACGTCGTAACCGGCCCGCCGGCTTCCTGGGCCGCCATGGCCGTAATCAGCCCGCTGTCGATGCCGCCCGACAGAAACACCCCCACCGGCACGTCAGACCGAAGGCGTAGCCGGACGGCCTCACGCAGCAGGCCGTCAATCCGCTCCACCGCCTCTCGATCCGACAGACGTTCCTTCGGCCCATACGCCAGCCGCCAATACGGGCGCGATGCGATCACCTCGCGATCGCGCACGATCAGCACGTGCCCCGGCGGCACCATCCGCACCTGCCGATAGATCGTGCGCGGCGCGGGCACGACCATCCACGCCAGGTAGTCCAGCAGGGCCTGACGATCGATGTCCAACGAGCCGTCGTGGGTAGCCACGAGGCCCTTGATCTCCGACGCAAAGCAGAATTCGTCCGGCGTCTGCGCGTAATACAGCGGCTTCTTGCCCGCCCGGTCCCGCGCCAGCAGAAGCTGGCGCTGGCGATCATCCCAGACAGCCAGCGCGAACATTCCCCGAAGCCGCGTGACGAAATCCGGTCCCAGCTCCTCGTAAAGATGAACAATCACCTCGGTATCGCTCGTCGACCGGAGCGTATGTCCTTGTCCGGCCAACTCATCGCGAAGCTCGCGGTAGTTGTAAATTTCGCCATTGAACACAGTTACGACCGACCCATCCTCATTGGTGATCGGCTGACGGCCGCCGGGCAGATCGATGATGGACAGCCGCCGGTTCACAAGGCCTAAGCCCGCCGAAGGTTGCGTCCAATAGCCCTCGTCATCCGGGCCGCGATGGGCCAGCGCCGCCGCCATCGCCCGCAGGCGGGCATCATCTGGTTGTCCCCAAATGCCGGCGATTCCACACATGCAATTGGCGTCCGCTGCGAGAGACACGATAACCGCTAGACGACGGCAGGTCACCCGTCGGGCGAGATCGACCGACTTTGCCCCAAACCCCAAGACCCGAGACTTCCGGTGAGTGATGGATCCCATACCGAGCCCGGCCCAGGGCGAAGGGCGGCCCGCGGTCGGCGATGAAACGTCGTGTTGGCCTCGGCTTTACAGGCGCGTGAAACCGTCGTCGCGGTCTCGGGGATCAGGGTTCGGACACCCCCCCGGACCGGGAACCGCGAACCCCCTGCAGGGCCGCCGCTTCGTCACGCCCCCGGCGATTCGGTAAACTGCTCGATGCCCTCGAACAAGGCGGAGCCGATGCGGACCATGGTTGCCCCTTCCTCAATGGCCCACTCGAAATCGTGGCTCATGCCCATCGACAGGTGCCGCATCTGCGGCGTGCCGAATCGTTCGTGCCGGAGCTCCTCCAGCAGCTCTCGCAGCCGGGCGAAGCAGTTCCGCCCCCACCGCTCATCCTCGACCAGCGGGGCCATCGTCATCAACCCGATCAGCGAAAGGTGTTTCAGCGTAACAATCTGTTCCGCCAGGTGAATGGCCGCCCCCACCGCCACCCCGAACTTGGTCTTCTCGTCGCTGACATTCACCTGCATGAGGATCGGGATGCGGCGCTCCAGTCGGTCCGCCTCCGCGTCCATGTCTTCCGCCAGGCGCAAGCTGTCCACCGAGTGGATGGTCTGAACCCACGGCAGCACGGACCGAACCTTGTTCCGCTGAAGGTGGCCGATCATGTGCCACCTCGGCCCCGGCCCCTCCTCCATCAACGACGGACCGCGAAGCCGAGCCGATGATTCGTGCAGCATCGCCGCCCGCTTGGTCAACTCCTGCACCCGGCTCTCCCCGATGTCCAACTGCCCCAGCTCCACCAACTGCCGGATCACATCCACCCCGACGTACTTCGTGACGGCCACCAGGGTGACCTCGTCCGGCGACCGACCCACCCGCGCGCAGGCGGCCTGGATGCGGTCTCTCACCCGCTTGAGGTTCTCCGACAGGTGTCGCCGTATCGCGGTGGCCATGCGTCGTCCCAGGGCTCAGGGCTCAGAATCCGGCGCGGATTGCACGCGAGTGGATCATAGAACTTTTTCACAGACCGTCCAGTGGTTGACGATTGTCCCGCCCGCTCTCACGATGGAGGGCCGATGCCCGCGATGGAAGACATCATGGTGGAGCCGCCGGCGCCCGGCCAACGCGCGGACCCTGTGAATTTCTTCCGCAGTCCCGGCCCCGTGGAGCTGGAAATCGGCTGCGGCAAAGGGAGCTTTCTGCTTCGCCGGGCGAGAGAGCACCCGGAGGTCCGGCTGCTCGGCATCGAGTGGGCCAACAAGTACTACCGCTACGCCGCCGACCGCATGGCCCGCTGGGGCGTGGAGAATGTTCGGATCATGCGAACGGACGCGCGCAACTTCGTCCTGCACCACCTCGTGCCGGAATGCCTCTCGGCGCTCCACGTCTATCATCCCGACCCCTGGCCGAAGACGCGCCATCACAAGCGCCGGCTCTTCCAGCCGGACTTCGCGGCCGTCGCCACCGCCACCTTGAAGCGGGGCGGCCGGTGGGCCATCCAAACCGACCACGAAGACTACTTCCAATGGATCCGCGACGTAATGGCCCGCCAGGACGACCTGGAGTCGATTCCCTTCGACGACCCGTCCTACGGCGTCGTGGCCAACCGCGTCCAGACGAATTTCGAGATCAAGTACCTCCGCGAAGGCCGCGCCGTCTACCGACTGGCCTACCGCAAGAAATGATCCCCGCCCCCTCGTCTCTGGGGCCAGCCCCCCTTCTTTGTGGGACCGGCCATCCCCTGTGGGACCGGCTGCATATGTGGGACCGGCTGCAAGTGTGGGACCGGCTTTCCAGCCGGTCGGGGAGCCCCGTCCGCTTCTCCGGCACGTCGTCCTCCGCCCCCATCCGGGGGCGGGATAGGGTTGGGAGCGCCCCTCGATCCACGGGTTCCGTCCCGATGGGCATCGGGACCCTACCCGTGGCTACCCGCCTCCACCCCGCCGGGGTCAGATTCCATTCGCAGCGCGATGGATTCTCACGTTCAGTGAACGGAGCGCCGAGTCGCCGCGCGTGCCACTGCCCTTGAGCATTGCCCGTCCCCCGCGTGCCACTGCTCTCGCGCAGTGCCCATTCTCCGCCATCATCCCCGCCATCCCCCATCAGGGCCGCAGGCCCGGATGAGATCAGCCCGCGGTTTCAACCGCGGGTCCGCGCCGCCCCACCCCAACCCCCCGGTCCTCTCACCCCTCGGTTTCTGCTTTTTTTCGCGTCTTTGCATTTTTGCGTTTTTGCGTTTCTCCCGTCCCACCCCCCAGGCCCGTTCACGGGCCTTCCCCGCCGCAGGCGGGCTTGTAGGCCGGCCGTTTAGGGCCGGTTGATCGATCGCCCCGCACACATCCCCTCTTTGCCCGGCACCCCGTTTCAACGGGGTTGTGTGCTCAGTGTCACCGCGTGCCACTGCTTCTCGATCAGTGGTTCCGGCACATTCACAGACGGCCCGTCAATCACCCCCGTCGAACCGATCCTGCTCGCCACCCCTTCATCCACCGCAAGCCGCCCCCCGGTCTTGAGTCAGATGCGAATATCAGATGCCCCGCTTTGCGCCCCCCGCTGTACGCCCCAAACCTGCGCGGAACACCGTGGTCTTACTCATCGTCCGTCGCGCGTTCAAGTGTCAAATACCGTCTTCCGCAAGCGTCCAGAACAAAGGTCGGCTGCCTGCCATCGGATTCACGGACCAGACGCATCCACTCTGGGTGCCGTTCAACGAACGACTGGTACGCTTCACCCAACGCCTGTTGTGTCCAGCCGCTCTTGCGCCCTTTGGCCATGTTCGCTTGCCGCGAAATCACGCGAAGATTCGGTGGAGATGATACGATCTGCTCCGCGACATTCTCCTCGAACGCCTCGCGCACTGAATAGAGGTGATCCTTGTCGAAACCGGTCTCCACCTGCCCATTGCGTCTCAGGTGTTCGAATCCTTCTATCAGCTTCGGAAAGTGCCTGACGGCAATCCCCATGTATCGCGTTACGCGGTCTCGATAGATCGCGAATCCAAGGAAGTCGAGGCGCTCATCGTAATTGTCTGGGTATAGCTGCGACCCGCAGTAGTCACAGCGATTGCGAAGGACTATTGTGCGCGGAACTCCGGTCAGTAAGTGCCGGCACTTGACGCAGTATAGCTGGCTCGGCTTCGTCCAGCCTTTGTAGTTGAATCGATCTTCGTCGTTCTCTCCGTAAACACAGTCTCCGTTCTCTGCGTCCTCGTCACGAAGCCTGTCTCGATGATCGGTAACTCCGAATTCCCTGCTGAGCAGAAAAACAACCTCAAGCCCAGTGATCACCTGCTTGCTCATGATTCGCCGCATGTACTTGGGATTGAGCTTGCGGATCATAGAACAGCCAATCCGAGAATTTGGGGCGGTGGTAGCCAGCGGGCTGAATACGTCAGGAATCTGCACTGGCCCTGCCACCCGCAGTATCACTCACGCCCCGTCCTGTTTGCACTTCAGCCACCCAGCCTGATTACCCACGACGCCGATGACAAGCCATCCGGTCCACCGCGACTGAGCAATTCCTTCAGGTCGCTGAACGTGCAAATACGCGGAATCGGGTAGTAGCTTCTCCTCTGGAAGTATCCGCGCCGCAGCAAAAAATCGTTGCTGAGCTCGGGGAGCCACTCCGGCCGTGGCACGACGACCGCCGGAATGCCCCATTTGCACCCTCTCGTGAGTTCAGCCAACCGGGGATTCAGGTTTCGCCAGCAAGCGGTCCCCTCGGCGGCAAAGAGTCTCTGCATCTTCTCGTCCCATTGGCGCAAGTCCCTCTGGAGTCTCTGCGCACGCGCCGTGATCGCAGACACATCTCCGCTGAAGTGCTTGGCTTTCATCGCGCGGCTTTTGCACTGGAGAATGAACAGAAACTTGCCCCACGCGAACATCACATCGATGTCCGTCAGAATCTGTCCCGGCTCTGCGCGCACCTTCAGTCCCTGCTCTGCGTCCCTGATATCCAATCGTATCTCACTTGCCTTGAGAGCCTCCACATTCTCGCGCAGCCATTCTTCAAAGTAGACACCGCGAGACGTGTCAGATCTGAGCGGCTCGAGTTCCAGTGAACAGATCCAGGCTTCAATGTCCTGGTGGAGGTACAGGCCGTCGATCAAGACGATCCTTCCGGCATCCAGGCTCACGACCGAACTCGGCGCACAAATGTACTGACATACCGGAGCACGGTCGAAGGTGCAATCGGCCTTGCTCAAGTCCTGCATAAACGTCTGCAAGAACACGCCTGCGAGATCGCGTGCACCGGAAGTTCCGCAATCAGGCATTGTCGCTTGGATTTGCTCTGTGAAACGGTGATAGAAGTCGCAGGTTTCGAAGGGCAGCAGCCCAAAACAGCCAAGCCACGTCCGAGCCTGCGGGTTCAGAAAGCCTGTGAACAGAAGGCGCGACAGCGATCTGATTGCGGCAAAGGCTTGCCTTGGTGTCAGCCCGCGAGTCTTCTTCGACAGAGCGATCGGCATTCGTGCCAGGAAGCTCTCGACCGGAGTTCCGTCAATAGGAACAGGCATATAGGAGAATGGATTGAATTCATCGGGAAACTCCTTCCGAACGGATTCCATGGTCGCTTCCCAGCGATCTTCCGGGATCTCACCCACCACATACAGGCACTTCTCGAACAGCCCTTCGCCGTAGAATGCGCCGCCGATACCAGCCGACGCCAGCACCTCTCCTCGCGCGTATTGCTCGTTTACTCGCCGGTCATAGAGCCACAGCGCCTGCAGAACATCTCGCGGGTACTCCACACGAACCGACTGTCCATCTGCCGTTAGGCGGACCCCGCGTCCCGAAGAACGGTACATCTTCTCGAGGCGAAACAAATGCACGCAAAGATCCAAGAGTTCACGAAGAGCACAGATGTCCTCTGGCGGCACCGGCGCCGGACCGAGCAGACAACCTTCTGCATCGTTTCCTTCAAGAATTGTCGCTCGACAAAGGTGTCGGTTATCGCTACCGAATTGAAGGGCCGCGAGTCCCATCATGCGGAACACGTTATACCGGTCCCCAGGAGTCAATTCCGAGTACACTGTGCCAGCGCGGAATCGCGATAGGCAGCGAAGCCAGGATCCTCTGGTAAGCGCGAGCCACTTCAACCCGGGGAGAGATGCACAGTGGTTGCGAAGCGCGAGCAGCGCTTCCCTAAGAGAAGGCAGAAGAACCTCTTGAGCTTCGCCACGAGTTACCGTCTGATTCGTTGGGAATCGTGCGAGCATTCCTCGACCGAGGTCTGCCCATTCGTGATACCTGTGATTCCAGAAGGTGGATTCCACCTCTCTATGATCGCGAACCAGCGCCATGTTGATTGGGTCAATTGCAGCTACGTGTTCGCTCATAGGACAAACCGTATGCGCTTCGACGGCTTTTGGAACAGACATGGATCAGAATCGATATCAGTGGTTGGATCAGGAGTCGCGCCGCGAGAGGTTCACGGTACGCCGTGTGCCCAGATCGCGTGCCCGTTTTGCCGCTCCGCATCCTACCGCCAGTTCGAATCCGCGGTCGCTTCACGCCAGCACGGTGAGCGCGCGATCGTGACCTCCCCATCACCTTGATCGGTGCCCTTTGCTGACACCCTGTCCACCCGCTCGTTGGTGTCCTCGTTTTGCCTCACCGTCGTCCGAAACGCCCCCATCCCCCTCCGCCCAGTCACAAACCCCTCCCCCGAACTGTACCACAAGCCCCCGCCCGCCCAAAGCCGAAACCCCGGCCCCCGCCCCCGTCAAGCAGTCGTCGCCGGCCACTGCCGGCGCCCTCCCCTACGTCCCTTCGTCCC
>Ga0334889_1002654_pt1 | contig 19637 bp, 17 predicted proteins | sample GraSluR1_MG_2_FD_207222 | JGI IMG/M metagenome (GOLD analysis project Ga0334889, IMG submission 207222) | Sludge microbial communities from methane-producing bioreactor in Wageningen University, Netherlands - Granular Sludge_8_08-R1 | ecosystem: Engineered > Bioreactor > Anaerobic > Unclassified... | reverse complement strand
TACTCGAAGATGGCCGTTTGACCGACAGTCACGGTCGAACCGTGGACTTCCGCAACACCGTGATTTTGATGACCAGCAACGTCGGCGCAAGAGACGCGGCGAAGGGCTCTCCTCTCGGGTTCGCCGGGTCGGGCAACGATGACCCGTTCGATTGGAGCCGCCTCAAAAGCGCTATTCTTGACGAGGTGAACCGTATTTTCCGTCCGGAATTCATCAACCGTGTCGATGAGAGCATTGTTTTCCGTCCTTTAGGTCGAGAAAGTGTCGCCGCGATCGTGGACATCATGTTCGCCGATGTCTGTTCGCGATTGTCGGGTCAGGGAGTGGAACTGACTGTTGCGGACGAAGTGAAGGACCTGGTGCGCGAAAAAGGGTATCAGCCCAAGTTCGGCGCCCGTCCTCTCAGAAGGACGATACAGTCGCTCGTCGAAGATCCCCTTGCCGATTATCTTCTGGAAAACGGCGCTTCGAAAGGGCTGCATGTAGGTGCGTCTGTTTCCGAGGGGCATGTTTTTTTCAGCGTCGTCCCGTCGGCGGAGGAAGTTCCCTTGGAAGAGCGTGCGCGTGAGACTGTGCATCAGTAGTCCCCCGGTTGTCATCGGGCGTCTGAAAGGAGGCTGTCATGGACGGTTCGTCGCTTTGGTTCTACTTTCTGCTCTTTTTTGTCGTCTTTCCCTATTTGAAGCAGCAGTCGCTTCGATGGAGGCGTTTCACTTCGCTTAAAAACTGTGAAAAGAGGCGCCGTTCCCGTATTATCACTTTGATTCACCGCCAGGAGAGCATGGGGTTCTGGGGGATGTTCTCCAGGAACTTCATCAACATCGAAGACTCCGAAGAGGTTCTTCGCGCGATACGTTTAACCTCCGACGACACTCCTATAGACCTTATCATCCATACCCCCGGAGGTCTTCTCCTGGCGGCGGAACAGATTGCCCGCGCTTTGAAGAATCATCCGGCAAAGGTTACCGTTATTGTCCCGCATTACGCCATGTCGGGGGGCACTCTTATCGCTCTTGCCGCCGACGAAATTTTGATGGACCGGCACGCGGTTCTCGGTCCTGTGGATCCTCAGATAGGGCAGTACCCCGCGGCCTCCATCCTGAAAGCTGTGGAAGAGAAACCCGTCAGCGAGGTTGACGACAATACGCTGATTCTTGCGGATATCTCGAGAAAGGCCATCCGCCAGACGAAAAGCTTTGTTTTCGAGCTTCTGAACGAAAGAATGGGAGAGGAAAAGGGGATGGCGCTCGCGGAGGCGCTCACGGAAGGCAGATGGACTCATGACTATCCGATAGGAGTCGACGAAGCGACCGCTCTCGGACTTCCGGTCGTGCTCAATGATTACGACTCCTTCTGCAACATTATGGGGTTGTATCATCAGTCGGTGACGGAGAGACCGTCCGTCCAGTATATTCCCGTCCCGTATCCGGGGCGTCCTTCCGGAAATTGAAAGGGCGGTGTGAAAAATGAAAAAGTCCGGAAAGTGGCGTTCGTGTTTTCTTTTTCTCCTTCTTCTTTCTTTCTTAGGAGCTCAGCCGCTCGCCGCATTTGCGGCGGCCGGGAAAGAAATCGTGCTTACTGTCGACGACGAGCGGGTTTCAGTTGATGAGTTTTTCTATCTTTTAGGTCTTCAGTCCGGGGCCGGCACGACGGGCGCTCCTCTGCTTGCCGCTCGGATGACCCCGACGGAGAGAGATGCGTTTCTTGAACAAGTCGCCCGAGCGATTCTTTTCTCGAAGGGGGCGATTATCCGAGGGTTGCATCTTGACCCGGGAGTTTCGGCCCGTATCCGTTGGAATCGTATCAATACGCTTGCCGAGGCGTATATCGGCAGTATGGCCTCTTCGCTCTCCTTCGACGAGAAGGCTTTGCGAATTCATTTCGAAAACAACCGGCAGAAATACCGCCAGGAAGAAACTGTTCGATTCAGGCATATATTTACCACGGAAGAGGGGAATGCTCGAACGGCGCTTCTTCGAATTCTCTCCGGGGAGGCCTTTGCCGAGGTCGCGTCCTTGATCAGCGTTGAGTACACCACCGCCGAAACAGGCGGAGATATGGGATGGGTTTCACGAGGATCGCTCCCGGAGAACTTGGAAGAAGCGGTTTTCTCGGCTCCGTTACAGTCGGTGCTCGGCCCGGTGAAGACGAAATACGGGTATCATGTTTTCGAGGTGCTTGAACACAGGCAGGCCCGGCTGCTCTCATTCGAGGAGGTTCGCGATACGGTCCGCGCCGAACTCGTCGAGCATGTAATGGCTTCCGAGGCGGCCTCACTGAAAAAGCGCTTCCCCGTTCTTTCCGTACCTTCCGCACTCGAAAAATCACTTGCGCGTTAAAAAAGTTTCCCTCTGATCCATGGTGCGATCCATAAGGTGCGGAGCCTGTCCGCACCTTTTTTTATTCTCTTGCCCGTTCGAAACTCATGGACAGAAGAAAATAATCTCTTATAATAAAGATCGAGCGTCTTCTCGCAAAGGCGTTATCCCGCTTTTCGGAAAGGATGGATTGTTTATGGAACAAACAACAGCAAAAACACCAACTTTCGGCCAGGCTCTTTTCGTGCTTCTTGTGGATGCCGCCATTATCAGTTATGGTGTGCTCGATATTCATTTCGAATCGGGGGCTGTTTTCGGCCTCGCACTCTCCGCGCATATTCCGCTCTTCCTTGCCGCTGTTTTTACCGCTATTATGGGAGCGATATTCGTCGGCAAACCTTGGCGCGAAGTTGAAGAAGGAATGATCAACGGCATTACGGTCGCTCTGCAAGCCGTCCTTATTTTGCTTGCCGTCGGAGGACTCGTCGGAGCTTGGATTTTGAGCGGCGTTGTGCCTACGCTCATTTTTTACGGCCTGAATCTTTTGTCGCCTCAGTACTTTCTTCTGGCGGCTCTTCTGATCTGCGCCATTGTCTCTCTTTCCACGGGAAGTTCCTGGAGTACCAGCGGTACTGTGGGAATAGCGCTCATGGGAATTGGCGCGGGGCTCGGAGTACCGGCTCCGGTGACTGCGGGTTTTGTCATCTCAGGCGCCTACTTCGGCGATAAAATTTCTCCTCTCTCGGATACAACGAATCTTGCTCCCGCAGTTGCCGGATCGGACCTCTTCAGCCATATAAGGGCAATGCTCTGGACCACCGGTCCCACCATGATCATTGTTGCCGCTATCGCCTATTACATGGGCGGAGGATACGCGGGAGGAGAAATGGACGCCTCCAGAATATCGATCATCCAGCAGATGATGTCCGCGGAATTCTCCATCTCCATCTATGGATTCCTTCCGCCGCTCCTCGTTCTCGTTCTTGCGGCGATGAAAGTTCCCGCTATTCCGGGCATCGTTGCCGGTATGCTTCTGGCGTCCATCATGGCGCTTTTCCAAGGAATCGGCATTCCCGATGTTATGGGCGCTCTGTACTCCGGATACTCGCCCTCCATGATCGCCGAGGTGGCGGAAGCCGGGGATATTTCCTCCGTGAACGAACTGCTTAAGGGGGCGGCCGTCTTCTCCGCGGATGCGTTCGAATCCGTCAAGGAAGTTGCAGGCATGCTCAACGGCCTTCTTGAGCGCGGCGGGCTGACCGGAATGCTCGAAACGGTGGCGCTTATCCTTGTGGCTTTGGTGCTTGGCGGTATCATGGAGACATGCGGCTTCCTCGAAGTGCTTCTGGCTCGCCTCATGCAGAGCGTAAAATCCGTGTTCGGCCTTGTCGCATCCGTTCTCGTCTCGTGCGTCTTTACCAACATGTTCCTTGGCGACCAGTACCTTTCGCTCGTCATGCCCGGACGCATGTTCAAGCCCGCCTTTGGCAAGTTCGAACAAAACGGGAGAAAACTCGACCCCAGATTGCTTTCAAGATCGCTTGAGGATTCCGGAACGCTCACATCGGTCCTCGTGCCGTGGAATACGTGCGGCGCGTATAACAGCAGCGTACTCGGCGTACCGACGCTCTCGTATCTTCCCTACGCCTTCCTCAATTACCTGAATCCTCTCGTGGCTTTGTTGATGACCAGGCTCGGAATCGGTATACCCTGGATCGAGCCCGGCGACAAGAAGGCTCGATAGGCGTGGACAACGTGCTTCGGGGGAGCGGAACTCATTTCCCCCGCTGGATGCGGTGGAGCGGAATGGGGATGGGGATTTTTCTCCTGGCTGATGGAATGCGCCGTCTCTTCGCCGGCGGAGGCGACCTCTCGGGTGTTTTTGCCTATCTCCTGATCGGTACGGCGTGCATCTACATCGCCGGATACGAAAAGAAGGTCTTCCTCTCGGAAAAGGGGTTTGAGAGAGAGACGCTCTTCTGGGGACGAGGCCGCAAAGAACAGGTCTCCTGGATTGATATGGAGGAAGTGATTCTCCTTCCTTCGGGCAAAGGTACCGCCGTTCTTTTACCCTTGAAACAGAGAGGATGGAGAGCCTTTTTCCCCGGAGTTCGCGAGGATGAAGTGAGAGAATTCGTAGCCCGCTTCAGAGAAGACCTCCCTGTTCGCAAAGGGAGCGGTTCATAAGCAATTTCGCGTGTACAGTGCGGAGGAGGGGACTTCACGTCTCCTCCATTTTTCCACTTTCGATGAAAGGATAGATTTTATGGCTCGGCAGAATAGAATACAACAGGCGTTGGCGCTGGGACAAAGCATGTGGTGCGACTTTCTGAGCAGGGACTTGCTTCGTTCCGCGGGCCTTGACAGAATGATCGAACAAGGGGTCCGCGGCGTGACGACGAACCCTTCTATTTTCGAAAATGCGATTGCCGGAACATCGGATTACGACACCGATATTCAAGCGATGGTGCGTGAAAAGAAGACCGTCGAAGAGATCTATACGGCGTTGACCATCGCCGACGTACAGGAGGGGGCCGATCGTTTCCTCCCGCTTTACGAGGCAAGCTGCGGGGGCGATGGTTTTGTAAGCCTCGAGGTGAGCCCTTTGCTTTGTCACGATGAAAAAGGCACTGTTGAAGAAGCGGTGCGTCTTTTCGAACGACTCGACAGAAAGAACGTCATGATCAAGATACCGGCGACTCCTGCCGGTATGGGCGCGATTCGCCGCTGTATTGCGCTTGGTCTCAATGTCAACGCCACGCTCATCTTCTCGCGGACTCAGTACCAACAGGTTGCCGAGGCGTGGATTTCAGGCCTTGAAGAAAGAGACGCATCGGGAAAGTCTGTGCAAGGCATCGCGTCGGTAGCATCTCTCTTTGTCAGTCGTGTCGACACCGCAGTGGATAAACTTCTCGAAAAAACGGACGGAAAGGAACTCGCCGGCAGGATCGCAGTCGATAACGCCCGCGCCGCATATTCCGACTTTGAAGAGATAGCTGCATCCGCACGCTGGAAAACTCTTGCGGAAAAGGGCGCTTTACTCCAGCGACCGCTTTGGGCCAGTACGGGAACAAAAAATCCCGCCTTTTCGCCGACGCTGTACGTTGATTCGCTCATTGGCCCTCATACTGTCAATACGCTGCCTCCGGCAACTCTTGAAGCTTTTCTCTCGAGCGGAGAGGCCGCGTTGACGATCACATCCGACATGGAGGGCGGAGCGGCGAGAATGGCCCGTCTTCCGTCTTTCGGCATCGACCTGGATTCTGTTATGGATACGTTGTTGCAAGAGGGACTTGCGGCATTTGAAAAGGCCTATCGTACCCTATTGGAGGAGATCGGGAAAAAAGGAAATCTTCTTTCTTTCAAATAGACTGTTGACATATTGGACGGTGCTCCTTATAATACTCCCGTTTGCGCATACGGGGCTATAGCTCAGTTGGGAGAGCGCTTGAATGGCATTCAAGAGGTCAGGGGTTCGAATCCCCTTAGCTCCACCATTTACGCAGGATCAGGCCGTCCGGTGAGATCGGACGGCCATTTTTCTTCCCTTTGATTACAAATACACTCAGAAAGAGGAGGAAAACAATGTCACCGAAAGGGTTCCATTTTATTGTGGAAGCATCAGGGTGCGGACCGATTATTTCTCAGGTGGACAGGCTGCAGGAGATACTTGTCGAAGCCGCAAAACGTGCGAACACTCAGGTCTGGTCGGTCTCCTTTCATAGATTTCCTCCCGACGGCGTGAGCGGTGTTGTTGTCATCAGCGAATCACATCTCTCTATTCATACATGGCCCGAAGTCGGCTATATGGCGCTGGATATATACACCTGCGGCGAGGAGAGCAAGCCGCAGATAGCCGTCGATTATGTGCTTGAACAGATTGGCGCGAAGCACACCCATATCACGGAAATTACCCGCGGTCTCGACGACGGCGATATGGAGTATTACCATTCCTTCGTTACATGGCAGGAGGTTCTCCGGCGCAACGGAACCAACTAAAAGAAAGACCCCGTGGAAACCTTCGGGTTTGTGCGGGGTCTTTTTCTGTATACTCACGCAGCGTAGCATGCATCGTTGAAAATATCCGGTGTCTATGTTACCTTATCACAGACGTCTTTCAAAAATGTCCGCTATCGCATCGGCATGCAAGAATTGTGCTGCAAAAGTTCGTCCGTGCACCTCGACAAGTCGAAAATCTTCCGGGAAGAGAAGGAAGACAAAAGAATTCATTAGGAGGAAACCCCGGTGAACGAGAAAATACGTTCGTTAGCGAAAAAATACGAAGAGAAGATGCTGGGGCTCCGCCGCCGCATTCACCAGCTTCCTGAATTGAGCGGCGAGGAGCGCGAAACAGCCGCACTGGTGGCGTCCGTCCTGGAGGAACATGGAATCGAGGTGCGGACAGGTGTTGGCGGGTACGGTGTTGTCGGCGTGCTTCGGGGAAGCGTTGAAGGCCCCTGCGTTGCTCTTAGGGCGGATATGGACGCTCTTCCCATGGAGGAGAAGACGGGACTTCCCTGGGCTTCGGAACTAAAGGGGGTTATGCATGCGTGCGGGCATGACGCGCACACCGCGATGCTGTTAGGAGCGATGTGCGTGCTTTCCGAGATGAAGAGCGAGCTTGCCGGAACGGTCAAGTGCATCTTTCAGCCCGCCGAGGAGGCCAATCCGGTCGGAGGGGCGCCGGCGATGATCCAGCAAGGAGCTCTCAAAACGCCCGATGTCGACGCTATTTTCGGCATGCATGTGTGGCCTTCTCTTGTCACGGGGACGCTTGGTACACGTTCCGGGGCGCTTATGGGAGCTTCGGATCGCCTCTTTCTGACTGTACGAGGGAAGGGCGCTCATGGCTCGGAACCGGAGAACGGAGTGGACGCCATCTCCATAGCGGCTCAGATACTCACCGCTTTGCAGACGATCGTTTCACGCAACGTAAGCCCTCTTGATGCGGCTGTTGTAAGCATCGGCACAATCAAGGGCGGAAACAGGTACAATGTGATAGCGGACGAGGTCGTTCTTGAGGGGACCGTGAGAACGATCAACCCGGAAACGCAGGAGAAGATGCCCGGACGCATAGAAGCGATCGTCCGCGGAATCGCGAGAGGAATGGGCGGGGATTGCGATATGGAGTACGTAAAGGGCTACCCCCCCCTTATGAACGATCCCGAGCTTGCGAAAACCGCTTTTTCCGTTTTGAAAAAGGTCGTCGGTGAAGAAAAGATTGTGCATGTAGAGAAGCCCGCCCTTGGGGGAGAGGACTTCGCATTCTTCAGCAGAGAGATTCCCGCGCTATTCCTCTGGCTGGGGTGCAGACCGGAGGGAGTGCCCAAGGAAGAAATGTCTCCTCTTCATAACAACAAGTTTCTTCCGGATGAAAAAGCGCTTTCTCTAGGGGTGGAAACGCTTGTTTCCTGCGCCCTCGAATATCTGGAAGGGCGAAAAGGAGCGTGAGAACAACGATGGACAACGCGATGGAGCAGCGGCTCATTCAATTGAGAAGAGAGTTTCACGCACATGCCGAGACTGGCTGGACGGAGTTTTGGACGACCGCGAAAATCGCAGGAGTTTTAAAAGGCCTGGGGTTTCGGGTTTCCGTTGGTAAGGAAATTCTCGATTTGGAATCCGTTATGGGACGCCCGTCGGAAGATGAGATAGCGAACTGTATTGAGCGTGCTGTACATCAAGGAGCCGACCCGGAGTGGATCAAACGGATGGACGGATATACAGGCGCATTGGCCGTTCTCGATACAGGAAAAAAAGGCCCGACACTCGCTTTTCGTTTCGATATCGATGCGGTGGATGTTGCGGAGGCTGCGGAAGAGAAGCACCGCCCCTTCCGCGAGGGCTTTGCGTCCATGAACGAGAATGCCATGCACTCCTGCGGTCACGATGCGCATACCGTTATCGGTCTTGGATTTGCCGAAATGCTAATGGAGCGCAAGGAAGAACTCAAAGGCGTCATCAAAATCATCTTCCAACCTGCCGAAGAGGGGGTCCGCGGCGGGAAAGCCATTGCGATGAAAGGTCTTTTGGACGATGTTGACTACTTCCTCGGCGCGCATATCGGTATGGGCATTCCAACGGGAAATGTTGCTCCGGGATGCGGAGATTTCCTTTGCACAACGAAGTTCGACGCCGTATACAAGGGGAAGGCCGCGCATGCCGGAGGCGCCCCGAACGAGGGGAAAAACGCGCTTTTGGCGGCGGCATCGGCGACTTTGGCTCTTGCGGGAATCGCGCCGCACAAGGATGGGGCCACCCGCCTGAACGTCGGCGTTCTGCATGCGGGGACAGGGCGTAACGTTGTTCCCTCGAAGGCGATGATGAAAGTAGAAACTCGTGGTTCGACTACCGCGTTGAACGAGTATATGTACGGTCGTGCGATGGAAATAGTCGAAGGAGCGGCAACCATGTACGGCGTGGAGCTCTCGGTGGCCAAGATGGGGGAGGCTGTCGACGCCTTCAGCGACGAAGAGCTCGTCGACCTTGTCGCAGAGAAGGCGCTTTCGATTCCCGGGATAGAGAAGCTCGCCCCTTCCGTCAGCCTTGGCGGCAGCGAGGATGTTTCCTGGATGATGCGCGCCGTACAGCAGCATGGCGGGAAAGCCGTCTATTTCGTGCTCGGCTCCGATATTGCAGCAGGCCATCACAACGAGTTTTTTGACGTGGACGAAAGGGTCCTGAGTTACGGGGCGGCCCTTTTCGCCGATCTGGCGTTCGCCTTGTCGGAGAGATAACTTTCCAAAGAGAGGAGGGGCGTGAGGAGGTTACCTGAAGTTTCTGTGTACCGCAAAGGCAGAGAAACCGGGTGATTGTTTCAAAAGATATTGTCAAGGAGGGATTTTGATGGAAAACAACAAGCAGCAACCCAAGAAAAGAGGACTCTTTGAAAGCTTCATCAAGGGAATTGAAGTGGTCGGCAACTGGTTGCCTCATCCGTTTTGGCTTTTCGTAATTCTTTCCCTTATTGTCCTTGGACTCTCTCACTATCTTGGCAATCAGGGAGTCGCGGTGAAGTACATGGCCGCGAAGGCCGGAGAGGCTCCGCAGGAAGTAACCGTCGCTGTCGAGAACCTGCTTTCGTTCAAGTATATGCGTGGTTTTATGGCGGATTTCGTCAAGACATACGTTAACTTTGCCCCCCTCGGGCTGATCGTTGTTATGACGCTGGGTATCGGCCTTGTTGAACAGTCCGGTATGATCTCCGCGCTCATGAGAAAGACGATCCTCGGAGCCCCCTCCTACATGATTACCGCGGTACTTGCTCTGGTAGGTATTAACGCGAATCTGGCTTCGGACGCAGGGATAATCTTCACCCCGGCAATCGGTGCCGCAGTATTCAAGGCACTGGGAAGAAATCCGTGGGTCGGTATCATCGCTGGTTTCGCGGCTGCAAGCGGAGGATTTACCGCAAACTTTTTCATCGCCGGAACTGACGCATTGCTCGCCGGAATTACAGCTTCCGCCGCCCAGGGAATGAATGTCCCCGGACCGACGCATCCTCTTATTAACTGGTACTTCATGGCTGTTGCCACTATTGTTGTGATGTTCGTCACGACGTTCGTCACAGAGAAGTTCACCGTAAAAATGCTTGGCGATACAGCCCATGACAAAGACTCCGATGAGCTACTGAAGCACGCCGTCACGCCCGATGAGAACAAAGGCCTTCGGTGGGCAGCGGTTGTCACGGTTCTCTGCATTGGCGTTTTGCTTTACCTCACAATTCCGGAAGGATCGTTCTTCCGGGCGGATGATGGTTCGATTGTACCAAGATCTCCTCTATTGAGTAGCGTCGTGGGTATCTTGTTCTTCCTCTTCTTCTTTGTGGGAATCGCCTACGGATTCGGGGCGGGGACTATCAAAAAGATGGACGATGTGCCCAAACTCATGCAGAAAGGCCTCTCGGGCGGTCTGAGTTTCATGGTCGTTGTGCTTCCTGCGGCTATTTTCGTTCAGCTCTTCAACGCGAGCAAGCTGACGACGGTTCTTGCGGTGAACGGCGCACATTGGCTTGAACGCATGAATCTCGGCGGAATTCCGCTGTTGATCATGTTCATTTTGTTGTGCACGTTCATCAACCTCTTTATTACCAGCGGCTCGGCCAAGTGGCTGATTCTCGCGCCTATTTTCGTGCCGATGTTCTCCATAGTCGGTTTCTCTCCGGCGCTCACGCAGGTGGCCTACCGTATCGGCGACTCTTCGTCGAATATTATTTCGCCGCTTTCGTACTACGTGCCGGTGATCATCGGCTTCCTGGAGCAGTACCGCACCGATCCGGATACGAAGATCGGTATCGGAACGGTTATTTCGCTTGAAATGCCCTATACCATTGCATACCTCATTTGCTTCACCGCGCTGCTGATCGTGTGGTACACGCTCGGCCTGCCTCTTGGTCCGGGAACGCCCGCTCTCATGTAATTGAGACACGGTAACGGAGAAGCAAACGCATAAAAAAAGCCTCCGCGATTTGCGGAGGCTTTTTTATCGGCTTGGGTGTCAATTAAAGGGCGGCTTTCGCTCCGGCTTTAATCGCCGTGATCATCTTTTCAATCCTGGCGTCGTCCATTACGATGTTGAGTCCGAACATGACCGCTCTGCTCAGGATCTTTTCGGTTCGTTCCCATTCAAGAGGGCGATAGAGGGGCATGTCCTCTACATAGGGGCAGTCGTAGGGGCAACGGGTCCTGCTGTACATAGCGCCTTCCCTGAGCGTCGTCCAGTGTTTCGCGTAGTGCCACGTGTTGCCCGAGAGAATGGAACACCCGACTCCTGCCTCTTTTACGGCTTTTTGGAAGAGAACGGCCTTTTCCGGCGTCGGGAGAAGAAAAACGATCTGCGTGGCGATTTCGCCTTCCCTGTCCGGAAGGTCTCGGAGTTCAAGCCCCGTCTTTTTCACGGCTTCAAGAATCGTCGATTTCGTCTTTCTGGTCATCGAAATGGCCTGCTGCATTTTTGCCGCCTGCACAAGACCAAGCGCACCCTGCAGTTCGCTCATGCGGAAGTTGAATCCAAGGCAAGCCTTTCCCTCGGCTCCTCTGTCGAGAAGTTTACTGTGGATGTGCCCATGGTCATGGTAGTACTCCATTTTACTGTACAGCTCGTCGTCGTTGGTCACGATCAGGCCGCCTTCGCCGACTGTAAGGAGCTTGTTCGGGTCCAGACTGTAGGATCCCCAGAGCCCCATTGTCCCGAGCGCCTTGCCTTTATATGTTCCTCCCATAGCCTGGCAGGCGTCCTCGACGACGGGGATGCCGTATTTGGCTCCCAGTGCGCTGAAAGCATCCATGTCCGCCGCGGCGCCGAACATGTGCACCGGCATGATCGCTTTTGTGCGCTCCGTAATAAGATCCTCCGCCGATTCGGGGCTGAGATTCAGGCTTTCGTCGACGTCTCCGAGGACCGGAACGGCCCCGCACTCCAGAATGGCTTCAACCGTGGCGATAAAAGTGAACGAGGATGTGATGATCTCGTCGCCGGGGCAGATCCCCATCGCCTTGAACGGAACGTAAAGCGCCGCCGTTCCGCTGCTCACTGCGAGACAGTGCTTCGCTCCGGAGAGTTCCGCGACTTTCGCCTCGAACTCGTCCACCCTGTAGTTCCCGTCCCGTACCTCATGATAGGCGTAGCGGTGAATGACTTTACGCTTGAGGACGTCGGCGACGGCCTCTATTTCAAGATGATCGAAGAGTTCGGAACCCGGCATGCTACATCGCCTCCTTATAGATTTCCATGCATAGATCGGTTGTCATGGTGCGAGGGTTGTTCGCCATCGGACGTGCGACGCCCATCGCCTTTTCGGCCATCGTCGCGAAGTGTTCCTCGGTGATACGGGAATCGAGATCGGAGAGGGTCGAAGGGAGGGCGATGTCGGCGACGAGCTGATGAAGCAGCGCGGAGCACATCGAGGCCGCATCCCAGATGTTCTCCTCCTCGAAAGAACCGCCAAGAAGCCCGGCCGCGGATGCGAACTTTTCGGGGAGCGCCATCGCGTTGAACTGCGCCACGTAGGGGAGCAGAAGCGCGTTCGCTTGCCCGTGCCCGATGCCGAACATGCTTCCGAGAGGATAAGCGAGCGCGTGGCACGCTGTGACTCCTGCGTTTGCGAGCGCAATCCCGCCGTAGAGCGCGGCGAGCATCATTTCGCTTCGGGCGTGTATATCCGTCCCGTTATATACGGCGACTCGGAGATAGCGGCCGATACGGGAGACGGCCGCTTCCGCGAACATGTCGCTGAACGGCGAGGACTGTTTGCTTGTGTACGCTTCGAGGGCGTGGGCGAGCGCGTCCATGCCTGTGGCGGCGGTAACGGAGGGCGGCAACGAAACCGTCAGTTCGGGGTCCAGGAGGCTGCATTCCGGGTAGAGCTGGTCTCCGTTGATCCCTCCTTTTACGCCGTCGCTTTTACGTATCAGGACGGAGGTGAAGGTAACTTCCGATCCTGTGCCCGCAGTGGTGGGGATCATGATCTTCGGAACGCCCGGGTTTTTGACGAGTCCCAGCCCCTGGTAGCGTGCGGCGGAGCCTTCGTTTGTCAAGAGTATGCTCGCCGCCTTCGCCACGTCGAGGCAGCTTCCGCCGCCTAGACCGACGACGAGATCGCACCCCTCGCTTTTCGCAAGCGCCGTTGCGCTGTCCACAGTTTCAACGGACGGCTCAGGCTCTACATCGTAAAAGGGGACGATTGTCAACCCTGCGGCGTTGATAAAAGAAACGATCTTTTCCGCCGTTCCGAGTTTCTCCATGGTTCGGTCGGTTACGAGAAACACTCTTTTTCCGCCGAGCGCAGACGCCTTCTCCCCTATGAGAGAAGAAACCCCCGGGCCGAACGAGATCCGTCCGGCCATGAACATGTTGAATAGCATCTTTCCACCTCGAATTTCCTTGCGGCTAGCGCCGCAGTCTCTGTGTTTCGTCGATCATTCCGTCAGGCGATCAGGGCTTCGAACGCCGCAACGTCCTCGGGAGTGTCGATTTCTATTGTGTCCCGTGCAACGGGAATACAGCGGATCGTGTAGCCGTTTTCGAGAACACGCAGCATCTCGAGGCTCTCCGCTGTTTCAAGCGGGGTCTGACTCCAGGATGAGAATTGAAGCAGAAACTCTCGTTTCCAGGCGTATGGACCGATATGTTTGTAGTATGCTGCTCCGGGGGTGCGCGGGTAGGGGATAGGAGACCTGCTGAAGTAGAGCGCTCTCTGGTTCTTGTCGAAGACCATCTTCACTATGTTCGGCGATTCTATCTCCCGTTCGTTTTCTATTCTCTTCGCAAGCAGGGCGAGCGCGGCGCCTTCGTCCGAGATCGCGGCGACCAGCGGGTCGATCATGTCCGGACCGACAAGCGGATCGTCGACCTGGATATTCAAAACGATCTTCGATGGAAAACGTTCGGAGACCCATGCCACGCGGTCGCCTCCGCTCGGTAGCTGCGATGGAGTGAGCAGAGCTTCTCCTCCGGCGTTTTCGACGACGTCGGCAATCCGATTGTCGTCTGTGGCGACGATGATCCGGTCGACCGAATCGCATTTTCGTACTTGTTCCAAAACCCTCAGCACGAGAGGTACGCCCGCGACCGGAACAAGAGGCTTTCCCGGAAGACGGGTGCTCGCGTATCTGGCCGGAATGACTGCAAGAGTGTTCATCAAAGCATCTCCTTGCGGAAAAAAATCGGAAGTAAATTCTACATCATTTATTATCCCCTGCATAGACTCTTTTTCGCATGAAAAAAACCTCCCTCAAGATCGAGGGAGGTAGGGAGTGTTGCGAACGTGGTTCGATCAGCCTTTGAGAATCTGCGTGCCTTTCGTTCCTTCAAGAGCTTCGAGAGCTTCGTCGAGGCTTGCGATCACAGCGCGCTGACCACCGTTGCGGACGAAGCGAAGAGCTGCTTTTACCTTGGGGCCCATGGAACCGGCTTTGAAATGGCCTTCTTTTTCGAGGACTTCCATCTCGGAGAGCGTCAGCTTTTCAAGCCACTTCTGCTGCGGCGTGTTGTAGTTGATGGCTACTCTGGGAACATCGGTGAGAATCATCAGGAGGTCGGCCTTTACGGAAGCGGCAAGGCGTTCGCCTGCGAGATCTTTATCGATGACCGCCTCCACGCCCTCCCAAGTTCCGTCTTCCTTGCGGATGACGGGAATGCCGCCGCCGCCCGATGCGACTACTGTAAATCCTTTTTCAAGCAGCGTGTTGATGACGTCCGCTTCGACGATCGTCTTGGGGTCAGGGGAGGGGACAACACGACGCCAGCCGCGCCCGGCATCGTCGATCCATGTTTCTCCGGTTTCGGCGCTACGTTTTTTTGCGGCCTCTTCGGTATAGAAGGGACCTACCGGCTTTGTGGGATGTGCGAACGCCGGATCCGCAGGGTCTACCTCGACGCGGGTCACCAAGCACGCCGGAGCGTGCCCTTCGATACCGTCGGCGAGAAGGGTATTCTGTATGCTCTGGCAGAACATGTACCCGATAAGTCCTTGACTCTCCGCCCCGCATATATCCATGGGCATCGCGGGAACAGAGGCGCTTCCCAGTTCGTTCTGTATAAGTATTGCTCCGACCTGCGGACCGTTCCCATGCGTTACGACCACTTCGTGTCCCGCATGGATCATTCTGACGATCTGTGTCACGGTCTTCTGGACGTTTTCACGCTGTTCCGACGCATTCCCCTTTTGTCCTCTTTGAAGAATGGCGTTGCCCCCAAGTGCGACCAAAACTCTCATCTCTGTATAATTCCCTCCTGAATGTGGAAGTTGACTTGTATATTATAGAGTATGCTCGTTATTTCAGCAAGTCTTTAACAAAAGGCGGAAGCACGAATGCCGCTTTGTGGATGTCCTCCGTATAGTATCTCGTCCCTTCGGGAGCTGGTCTTCGGATATCCGCCGGGTCGACGATCTTCGATCCTAAGGTGTAGGTCCACATACCGCTTGGGTAGGTGGGCATAGCTCCCCAGCACATCCGCACGATGGGGAAAACCGAGCTCATCTCGTTGAACGCTCCCTTGACCACGGATGCGTCGGTAAACGGTGATTCCGTCTGGGCGACCACCATGCCGTCCTTTTTCAGCGCAGAAAAAATATCCTTGTAGAACGGGGAACGGAACAATCCGGCGGCAAAGTCGACCGGGTCGGTGCTGTCCACGATAGCCACGTCGAACTCGTCTCTGGTGGAGGCGATAAACTTGATCGCGTCCATAGGGCGGACATCCGCGCGCGGGTCCTCCAGGGCAACGTTGATCGTGGGGAGGTATTTTTTCGACGCGTTGATCACTTCCTCGTCGATATCGACGAGCGTCGCTTTTTCGACACATTTGTGACGGAGCACTTCTCGGAGCACTCCGCCATCTCCGCCGCCGACAATAAGCACTCTCTTCGGAGAAGGATGGGAACAGAGTGCGACATGGGCTATCATCTCCGAATAGCAGAACTCGTCTCGTTCAGTTATCTGGATCGCTCCGTCGAGCACCAGCATCCTGCCGTACTCCTCGGTCTGGACGAGCAGGATATCCTGATACGGGCTGGTGATATTCATAAGAACATCCGACACGCGGAGAGAGAGTTTCATGTTCGAGCTCTGTTCCTCGGTATACCACAATTCGTTTGTCCGCTTTTTACGTATTTCCACGGGACAAGCCTCCTTTCACAAAGTACGCGCTCAATAGCGCATCGGGGACGGGTATTTCCCCGCCCCCGATGGACACTCTTCCGCCAGTATAAAAGAACTTCCTTTATTTTTCAAGAACGTACGCTTTGAGAGGAGGGAAGCCGTTGAAACAAACGGAGGAGTATGTTTGTGTATACGCTCCGGTGGTGAAAAAGTAGAGACGGTCGCCTTCCTCCAAAGACGCGGGAAGGGCATATTTTTCGTTTTCGTACAGGATGTCCATGCTGTCGCAGGTGGGGCCGGCGAGAATGGTCTCCTGGACAGGGCCGGTTTTCTCCGAGTAGATCGGGTATTTGATGGACTCGTCGAGCGTTTCGATCAAGCCGCCGAATTTTCCGGCGTCGAGGTATACCCATGAGTACTGGTTCGCTTCCGATTTCTTCGATATGAGAACGACCTCGGTGACGAGGACGCCCGCGTCGCCTGCCATGAATCTTCCCGGTTCGAGGATGATTTCAGGAAGCTCCTCGCCGAAGTCCTCCTTGAGAAAGCGGATGATCTCCGCCGCGTACACGGAGGTTTCGTGCGTCGGCGAGATGTACGTTGCGGGGAAGCCTCCTCCGAGGTTGAGCATTTTTAAAGGAATTCCTTCCGCAGCAGCGCAATCGAAAAGATACTTGCAGGTGGAAATGGCGTTGTCCCACTGACCGATGTCCCGCTGCTGAGAGCCAACATGGAAAGAAATGCCGTACGGTTCAAGGCCGAGTTTGGCGGCCAGAATGATCAGCTTGAAAATCGTGTCGGGGTGCGCGCCGAACTTTCTGGAGAGCGGCCAGTCGGCGCCGCTTCCATCCGTTAAGATGCGGAAAAAAACACGCGATCCGGGAGCGTTTTTCGCGATCTTTCGCAGATCGCTCTCGGAATCCGTCGCAAAAAGGCGGACTCCCTTGGAGAATGCGTATGCGATATTTCGAGCTTTTTTTATGGTATTGCCGTAACTGATCCTGTCCGGCGAAGCGCCGAGTGCAAGAATGTGATCCAGCTCGTAAATGGAAGCGATGTCGAAGCAGCTTCCCTTTTGTACAAGCATACGGAGCACCTCTTCAAGAGGGTTCGCCTTCACGGCATAATAGATCTTCGCAAAGGGCAGTGAATCAAGAAGTTCATCGTACTTTTCCTCGACCTTTTTCAAGTCCACGATAAGAAAAGGTGTCTCTTTGTCATCGGAGAACGCCTTTATCCGCGCAAAATTCTCCTTGGACATGTAGCGTTCGAGGTCGAACTGAAACTCGTTTTCCACGTCTCTACCTCCTCCTTAGGGGTAATCTAAAAACCTATGCAGTGTACGACCTTCAAGTCAGAAAAGCAAGAGGGATCAAAAAAAGAAAGAGTAAACTCGGTAGGTATTTTCATCTCTTTCTTCTTCCCGTTTCCATGATAGAATCGAATTCTGTTGTGAGAACTTCCGCACCGTACGACGAGGAGGCACGTTTCATGTTTTATGGCAAAAGAAAAGTACCTGAGTGGGCGAAGCAGGCAGCGCTTCTGATCGTCCTGTTGGTACTTGCTGTTTCCGCCTGGCAGTGGTACCGGATACTTGAACATCGCGCAGAAGAAGAACTCTCCGCTCCCGCACCGGCCCCTTCTCCGGAGCCGACGCCGTTTCCCGCTCCTGCGCCTGAACCCGGGCCTGAACTCGAACACGAACCCGAGTCCGAACCTCTCGTTTCGGCGGAACCTCGCGTTATCTTGCGGCCGCCCGCGCCTCCTCATGACGCGCGGATCGATGAACCTTGGCTTCATGTTGTCAAGGGGCAGTTTCGAATGTACCTCTACAGAGGCGAGGAGGTCGAGCGCGTGTATCATATCGCCATCGGAGCGAACGGCGGACAAAAACAAAGAGTGGGGGATCATCGTACGCCCGTCGGGAGTTTTTCCGTTCAGCAGATTCAGGATTCAAAAAAATGGACCTATGATTTCGGTGATGGGAAAGGACCTATTCAGGGCGCGTACGGTCCTTGGTTCATACGACTGCGAACCCCCGGTTGGAAGGGGATCGGCATACACGGCACCCACGATCCGGATTCGATCGGGACAATGATCACTCAGGGGTGCGTTCGCCTTTGGAACGAAGATCTCGAAGAATTAAAGGAAAAGGTCTTCATTGGAATGAAAGTTTTCATTTCGGAGTAGGACGATGCAATGGATTTCCATCTGATTGACCTCCCGTTACCGAAAACAGGTTTCAGGCGATTTGTTTCAGCATGGCTTTTGCGGGATGCTGCAAGAGACAAGACATATATCGTCGACCCGGGGCCGCCCTCTACCTGGCCACTGCTTCGTGACGCGGTGAACAGTAAAGGGAACGGCCGTGTCGACGCCGTGCTGTTGACCCATATTCATATCGATCATGCCGGAGCATCCGGGCTTGTCGCGAGAGACTTCGGCGCCTCCGTTGCAGCCCCGCAAAAGGGCGTGCCGCACCTGGTCGATCCTTCGGCTCTCTGGCATGGAAGCATCCAAACGCTTGGCGAAACGGCGTTGCTCTACGGGAAGCCGTCTCCTGTCCCGCTGGAGAAAATCCTTTCGATAGATTCTTTGCCGAAAGGATTTTCCGTTGTAGATACACCGGGTCATGCGGCGCACCATCAGAGTTTCCTTTTCGACGACGACGGCGCGCTGACTCTCTTTGCCGGGGAAGCCGCCGGAGTCTATCTTGAAGGGGAAGAACCTTTCCCCTATCTCCGGCCTGCGACCCCGCCCCGTTTTTTCCCCGATGTCACGTTGGCCTCCCTTGACAAGCTTCTGGAGCGCGGATGCTCCCGAATCTGCTACGGTCATTTCGGTGCGGCGGAAGGAGCAAGAGAGATGCTCACATTCGCCAAAGAGCAGCTGCTGTTCTGGAAGGACGTCATCCTTGGTCTCCTTCGGGGCAAAGCGGAACCGGGCGACGAAGAGCTCTTCCTCGAGGAACTTCTGGAACGCGATCCTTTTCTTGCCGCTTGGCGGCGAATGGATCACGATATACGAGAACGTGAGCGTATGTTTCTCTACAATAGTATCAGGGGGTACCTGGAGGCGTTTGCCCCGCAGAGTGAATAAACGGGGAGACTCCTTTCGGAACCTCCCCGTACTGCAAGCAGCTCGCGTCAGTTATTCTCCTCCGTCTTTTCATTTTTCTCGTAGGTATAGACGATTCCTTCGAAAGGTTCCGGTAACACCCGGCTGGCTATCGTCATGCTCCCTTCGTTGAACGTGATGGAGGAGAGGCGTAAAGGAAAGATGAACTTGCTCAAGTCGAGAAGCGGTTGGATCTGAGAGACAGCTTTTTCCGTGATGAAGTCCGGAACATCGACGCGATTGACACGAAGAGTATAGTCGTCGAGCCAGACCTGCTGCATGTCGACGATCTTGAACTTGCTGAATATCTCGATGAGGATATTCAGCGTGAACAGCACCCGGGCGTGGTAATTCCCGCGCGCGTATATCCCGTCGGGCGTCATCCGAACCTGAAGGTTGTGCCATTCGTCATCGTCGCCGAACTGTTTTTGAAGCAGGTTTTCGTTCAGGTCTTTCTCCGTAATGGAGGCGAAAACGTGGACATTGAGCACTTCTTTCGCGTCGAGCCCCCCTTCTTGCTCCCATCGAGAAGGAGGAGTGAGCGTGACGCCGACTGCGCGCAATCTCAAAGAATCAATACGCACTCCGCCGATATCGCAGC
>Ga0334889_1002644_pt1 | contig 19666 bp, 12 predicted proteins | sample GraSluR1_MG_2_FD_207222 | JGI IMG/M metagenome (GOLD analysis project Ga0334889, IMG submission 207222) | Sludge microbial communities from methane-producing bioreactor in Wageningen University, Netherlands - Granular Sludge_8_08-R1 | ecosystem: Engineered > Bioreactor > Anaerobic > Unclassified... | reverse complement strand
AGTGGGCCGGATGGGCCTTTTCCGACAAGGAGTGGTGGATCCAGGCGGCGGAAGATCAACGTCGCTCTGAATTCACGTTGGGCCAGGGCACCGTGGCCATCGCCGATGGGGATGAGTGGGACGACGCCCCGCATCCCCCCGTGCCGGCCAGTGGCACGTTCGATGTCTGGCTCCACACGCGTCCGATCGATCTGTCCAATGCCAAACCCAACACCGTCCAGCTCAAGTTCGATTCGAGCTGGCGCCCGGAATATGATACCAACTACCACCAGACCGCCAATTTGCGGGTTGTCTTTGACAACGCCGAGCCGATCGAGCTGTTTCGCTGGGAGTCCAATTCGGACAGCCCGAACTTCAAGAACGACGCCACCAACGAGACCATCATCCTCGACATCCCCAATCCCGACGGCGCCCAGAGCATGGTGATTATCTTCGGCTATTTCGATGCGGGCAACGACTGGTGGTGGGCCATCGACAACATTCTCATAACCGCCGAATGGAGCGGCGTCCGTGCCTACAATCCGAGCCCCGCCACCGGTTCCGTGGAAGTGCCCGTCCGGACGACCCTGGGCTGGACGGCCGGCGACTTCGTCGGTGGATTGTCGCCGAAACATCGGATCGTCCTCAGCGACAACGTCGATGCGGTCACCGACGGCACCGCGGTCATCGCCACCCAGGACGCCGAGAGCTTTGATGCGACCGGATTGCTCCAGTACGACACGACGTACTATTGGCGCGTCGATGAGGCCAACAGCGTTCGTGGTTGGGACGAGGGCGGCGTGTGGAGCTTCACCACGGAGTCGTTCGCCTATGCGATCGAGACCATTGCCGTGACGACCAATGCGACGTCGGACGAGGCGTCGCCACCGGAGAATACCATCAACGGCTCCGGGCTCGATGAGAACGATCACCATTCGACCATCACCTCTCACATGTGGCTCGGCACCCCAGACGAGGAGCCCATGTGGCTCGTCTACGAGTTCGATCGTCTCTACAAGCTCCACCAGATGCTCGCGTGGAACTACAACAGCGAGTTCGAGATGATCCTCGGTTTCGGCCTGAAGGACGTGACGGTCGAGTATTCACAGGACGGCGTCGCGTGGACGGCCCTCGGTGATGTGGAGTTCGCCAAGGCGACTTCGACCGCCACGTATGCGGCCAACACGACGGTCGACTTCGGCGGCGTGGCCGCCAAGTTCGTCCGCCTGACCGTCCGTAGCGGATGGGGCACGGCGGGCAAGTTCGGTCTTAGCGAGGTTCGCTTCCTGTTCATCCCGGCCCACGCACAGCAGCCACAACCGGCCGATGGCGCCACCGAGGTGGGAATTGACGCCGCCTTGGCTTGGCGGAGCGGCCGCGAAGCGGTCACACATAAGGTCTATTTCAGTACGGACGCCCAAGCCGTAGCCGATGGCGTCGCGCTGGCCGGTTCGGTCGGCAGGGCCGACTATCAGCCGGCCCTGATGGACTTCGCGACCACGTACTACTGGCGCGTCGACGAGGTCAACGAGGCGGCGAGCCCCAGCACGTGGGACGGCGCCCTGTGGAGCTTTACGACCGCCGAATACGCCCTGGTTGACGGCTTCGAAAGCTACACCGACGACATCGACGCCGGCGAGGCCATCTTCGACACATGGCTCGACGGCTGGGTCAACAACACCGGCTCAACGGTGGGCTATATCAATGCCCCCTTTGCCGAGAAGAGAATCGTTCACAGTGGGCGTCAGTCGATGCCGTTGCAGTATGACAACACATCGTCGCCGTTCTACTCCGAGGCGGAGCGTGTCTTCGATGCGGCCCAGAACTGGACGCTCGGCGGCGCCGACCATCTGAGCCTGTACTTCCGAGGCGATGCGGAAAACTCGGCCGAGACATTGTACCTCGTGCTCAAAGACAATGCCGGCGAGACGGCCACCGTCGTCCATGCGGACGCGCAGGCCATCCAGGTGACCGAATGGCAGCAGTGGCGGATTGCGGTCAGTGAGCTTGCCGGTGTCGATCCGAGCCGGGTCAAGGCGGTGACCATCGGCGTCGGCAATCGGACCAGCCCGACCGCCGGTGGAACAGGGATCGTCTATATCGACGATCTCGGTTTCGGTCGGCCTGTGGCCCAGTAGCTCCGTCGAGGCGGTGCCTGCGGTATGATGTGGGTGCATCTGCGGGGTCTGTCCCTGTCCTGATCGCCGTCGGGACCGAGGGCAGGCCCCTGCTGTTCGCTTGCCAACTCACGCCGGTGGAATCCAGCCGTAATTGCGGTAGCGAGAGTCGAACGTGCCGTCGGCGTGCAGATCGATCAGGCCGAACCCTTCCCGAAGGCCCCGATGAGGTCACCATGAACGATCGGCACGCACAGGCCGCGATGAACAGTCTGAGCTGCGACCGCGAGTCGGGGCAAAATACGACAATCGTAGGTCAGTCAGGTGCGCCTTCGGCGCCAACGCTTTGGCAAGTGCTTCCCGTCTAAACAGTTAGACACACCCCAAAAGAACGAAACGGAGAGGGCGGGATTCGAACCCGCGGTACCCGAAGGCACACTGGTTTTCGAAACCAGCTCGATCAGCCACTCCGACACCTCTCCGTGCTGCTTCCGTCAGGGGCCCATCTGCGGCGTTCTGCCGAGACGTGAGACCCAACCTCCCTATTGTAGCCGTAAGGCGGTGCCTATCAAGCAGAAAAAGCGGCAGCTAACCGAATATCCAACGGGAGGCTGAAAAAAACAAGGGGTGTATAAGTGCCTTTCAAATAAAGAAATACAGGCCGAGCGACTCCTTCTTTTATGAAATGGTCTTGCAATAGATGAATATCAGTTCATAATATGAATATGAAGTCTCTTGCTGACTACCTATTCATATTGTGGTCCTGATGGGAGCAGGTCATGGCTGAGAAGACAAGACCCTCGCGGAGGCAGCGTGAGCGACAGCGGCACCGGGACGAGATTGTGGACGCGGCGATGCGACTCTTCTCTGAGAAGGGCTTCCACAACGTCTCGATGCAAGAGATTGCCGCCGAGGCCGAGTTTGCCACGGGGACGATCTACAACTTCTTCGACAGCAAGGAGGCGCTCTACCGGGAGATCATGGACGAAGTGGCCGACAACGTTCTGTCGCTGGTCAAGCCGATTCTCGAAGGTGAGACAGACGAGCGGGAGAAGATCGCCGGCTTCATCGGGGCCAGCGTTCGTGTCTTCCAGGAGAACTCAGCGGCCATTCGGCTGTTCCTCCGGTCCAATCAAGGGCCGCTGGTCCACGTCAGCACGGCCCATTTCAGCGAGACGGCGGCCGAGGTGCACAGAACGCTGCAAACGATGCTCAAGCAGGTCTTCGCGTCCGGGATGAACAAGGGGCTGTTTCGGCCCCTGGATCCGGGCGTGGCGGCGATGGCTCTGGATGCGGCGTTGCGCGCGATCGTCTTTTCTGCGGCAGAGAATGTGCAGGATAGTGCGCTCGAACAGAGGGTTGCCGGAATTGAAGAGTTGTTCTTCCGAGGGATCTTGCATGTATAGAGCCGGAATCACGTCAAGAACCGTCGCCATACGGTGCGTTGCTGTCCTTGCCGTCCTGGTGGTCGCGGGTTGTCATTCGTTCGACGGTGAGAAGGTGCGAGCCGAGCACGCCGAACGCTATCCCGTAGAGTTGGCCGCCAGGACGGAAGAGATGCTGAGCGCCAGCCAGCCGCTGGACCTCGACGCCTGCATCCGCATCGCGCTGGAGAACAATCTCGACGTCCGCAGTTCGCAGATCCAGCAGCGCATCGCGACGCTGGAGCGCAAAATCGCGTTCGCCAATTTCCTGCCGGTTCTGGACGTCGGCTACATGCACTACGAGTTCGACCCGGCAATCGCCCTGGAGTTGCCCGATACGACCTTTCGGATCGACAAGATCCGTACGGTGACGTGGCAGGCGAACATGTCGATCTTCAGCCCGGCCACGTGGTTTCTCTACGCAATGCACAAACGGGGGGCGGAGATCGCTGAACTGGTGACGACGTATACACGGCAGGTGACGGCCCTGCAGACCACCATCCTCTACTTTCAGTGCCTTTCGCTGGAGGAGATGGGGCGGGCCCTGGACAGCGAACTGGCGGCGGCGTTGGAGACCGAGAGGCGCATGGAGTCGCTCCGCCAGGAGGGGCTCGTCAGCGCGTGGCAGGCCGACCAGGCGAAGGTGCTTGTTCAGGCCCGGCGGCTGGAGTACCGCCGGACCCAACGAGAACTGCAACGGGCCAGGGCCGATCTGCTGGCGGCGATGGGGCTCGCACCCACGGCTGAGATCGCGCTGGCGGCTCAGACGCCACTGGAAGTGCCCGGCGGCGCCCTGGAGGATTGGATCGCCGAGGCGCTGCTTGGCCATCCGCACCTCGCGATCGCGGATCGGAACGTCGAGATTCAGAAGGAACAAGTCAAGATCGCCGTGGCCGGCTTCCTGCCTCAGGTGTTCGGATTCGCCACGTATCCGGACTCGATCGACGACTTCGTCGATACCTCGGGCCAGTGGATCTACGGGCTGTCGGCGACGATGACTCTCTTCAACGGGTTCGCCAACGTCAACGAATACAAGGCGGCCAAGGCGCGTCGAGAGGAGAGCTTCCTCCAGAGAGAGCAGGCGTCTCTGGCGATCATTCTGGAAGTGGTCCGGGCCCATCTGATGCTCGAAACGATCACCGAGCAGGCAACTCTGGCCCAGAGTATCTACGATGTGGCTGCCGGGCGGGCCGCCGAGGCCGAGCAGAAGTGGCGTGAGGGATTGATCGATTCATCGGAGATGTTCGACCTGACCGCGCAGCGGGACAAGGCGCGCGGGCAGGCCGTCGCGGCGAAGTTCCAGCATCAGGTCGGCATCGCAACCTTGCTCAATGTCATGGGAAAGACACAGATCGATATCGGAGAGCCAGAGCATGACGGCACGTCCTAAGAAAGACACGCAATCCGGCAAGTCGCATCGGGTGCGAAACGTTCTGATCGGTGTGGTGGTGGTCATCTGCCTCGGCGGCGGCGCCTTTCTGGTGTACCAGCAGACAGGCCGGGCCGACCAGGCCGCGACGACAGAGCAGAGCGAACGCCCGCGGACCAACGTCGTGGTCACACCAACGTCGGTTCGCGACTTCGAGCGGGTCCTCGCCGTCCAGGGCAACCTCAAGAGCAAGAACTTCGCGATGGTTTCGCCACGGGTTCCGGGGACGATCGAGAGGATCTTCGTTGAGGAGGGTGACCCGGCGGTAGCGGGGCAGACGAAGCTCTTCGCGACCGATGCGGCCAACCTCGCCAACAGCGTGCGGATCAAACAGCATGCAACGGTGGTGGCGCAGAGTTCGAGCCGGGAGGCTGCGGCCAATCTGGAACGCGTTACGGTCGATCTGGAGAAGGCCGAACTCGACTACAATCGTTTCACGCGGCTGCGCGAGAAGGAGGCCGTTACGGCCGATGCGTTCGAACAGCAGCAGTCGCGTTACCGGCAGCTCCAGGCGGCCCGGAAGCTGGCCGAGGCCCAGGTGGAGCTGGCGGCCGCCCGGGAGGCCCAGAGCAAGGCCGAGTTGGCCATTGCCGAGAAGGACCTGGCCGATGCCATGGTCCTCGCTCCGATTGACGGCAAGGTCAGCCTTCGTCTCCAGGAGCCGGGGGAGATGGGCAGTCCCGGCCAGCCCGTGCTGCGGATCGACGACACTTCGGTCGTGGACGTGGTGGCGTTTCTTCCGTCGCAGTATTATGGCGTCGTTGCGCCGGGCCGGACGGAGATGAGGGTCGAGGCCTCCGGCGTAGACGTCGGCCGGCAGATCATCTCCTATCGAAGCCCGACGATCCACCCCCGGCTGCGAACCTTCGAGATCAAGAGTGTCTTGGAGAACCCGCCGGAGGGCATCACTTCAGGCGCGATCGCACAAATCACCGTCGTCCTCGAAGCGCGCCGGGGCCTGGGCGTGCCGTCGGAGTCGATCCAGCAGCGCGGCGGTCGGTCAGTCGTGTTTGTCGTCGAAGACGAAACGGCCCGCGAAGTTCCGGTCGAGACGGGCCTCGAATCCAACGGCTGGACCGAAATCCATGAAGGCGAACTACAGGAAGGCAAGCCCGTCATCAGCATGGGCCAGTACATGGTTGAGGCGGGTACGCCGGTGGTCGTTCAGCAGGAGGGCCGGTAATGTTCTTGTCCGATGCATCGATCCGCAGGCCCATCGCGATGAGCTGCCTGATCATCGCGCTGTCGCTGCTGGGCGTCAACGCCTACCGCAAGATGGGCATCGAGCTGATGCCGAAGATGGACGTTCCTTACATCACCGTGACCACGATTTATCCCGGGGCCAGTCCCGAGCAGATCGAAACCGACGTGGCCAGGCGGATCGAGGACCAGGTGGTCACCATCGACGGTCTCAAGCACGTCAACTCCGCCTGCATGGAGAACGTCTGCATGACGCTCCTGGAGTTCGAGCTGGAGGTGGACGTGGACATCGCAGCCACCGACGTGCGCGAGCGGCTCGACCTGATCACGGCGGACTTCCCTGAAGACGTACAAGACCCGATGATCCTGAAATTCGACATCGGCGCCCAACCGATCATCAACCTGGCCCTGACCGGTGACGTTGAGCTGGATGAGTTGTACGACTTCGCCGATAACGTCCTGCGCGATCGTCTGACGGTCCTGGCGGGGGTGGCCAACGTCGAATTGGTCGGTGGCGCCAAGCGTGAGGTGCAGATTCAGTTGGACCGTGAGGCGCTGGCGGCCAGGGGTCTGTCCAGTCTGGACGTGGTGCAGGCCGTACAGCAGGGGATCCGCACGATTCCCTCCGGCCGCGTGCAGGACGCCGGGCGGGAGTATTCGGTCAGGTTTGACGCCGACTACACCACCGTTGCAGAGGTCGGCAACCTCGAAATCGCCGGCACGGACGGCCAACGCTGCTATATTCGCGACGTCGGACGGGTCGTCATGGCCACGGAAGAACTGCGGCAATTGGCCTTCGTCGACGGTCGACCCTGCATCTACATCAACGTGGTCAAGAAGGCCGAGGCCAACACCGTGCGTGTGGTCGACCAGGTCCGGACCGCGATGGATCGGTTGAATGAGGAACTGCCCGGCGGCATGGAACTGGTCTGGGTCAGCGATGACGGCCGGTTCATCGAGGCCACCGTCCGCAGCGCCTGGACCAACGTAGGGCAAGGGATTGGCCTGACGGCCTTGATCCTGTTCCTGTTCCTCTACAACATCCGTGCGACCTTCGTCGTGGCGATCACCATGCCGCTGACGGTTATCATCGGACTGTTCTTCATCCATCTCGCCGGCTTCAGTTTGAATACGTCCACTCTGATCGCCATCGGCATGTCGGTCGGTATCCTGGTGACAAATTCCATTGTGGTCCTGGAGGCCATTGTCAAGCGTCTCAACAAGACGGGAGACCCCAAGGAAGCTGCGCGTCTGGGCAGCAAGGAAGTCGCCGTGGCGGTGCTCGCCAGCGCCGGCACCAACATTGTCGTGCTGTTTCCCATCGCCATGATGGGCAGCATCATCGGGCAGTTCATGAGCCCACTGGCCCTGAGCATGCTGATTATGACAGCCGTGTCGCTGTTCATCTCGTTCACGTTGACCCCGATTCTCTGCTCGGTTCTCCTCAAGCCGGCCAAGCCGGACAGCCGAGGGCTGCTTGTGCGGGCCGAGGCGCGGTTCAATCGAGGTCTCGACTGGATGCTGGGCGGATATCGAGCGATCCTTGCCTTCAATGAACGACATCGCCCCGTGGCCTTGGCCGTCGTTGTCGTGGTGGTCGCGATCTTCATTCACGCCATGTCGTTGGCCGGCAAGGTGGGTTTTGGTTTCGTCGACAACCCGGATCAGGGGCAGGTGTACGTCAAGTTGGAATACCCGACCACCTACGACCTCAGCAGGACCGCACAGCGCGTCCGCGCGGTCGAAGACAGACTGCGTGACCTCCCCGAACTGAGGCACATGCTCACCTCCATTGGTGATGTGGAAGGGATCATTGGACAGAGCACCGAGGGGGTTTACCTGGCCCAGTTGCTCTTGACCTTTACCGATCGCGACCAGCGGTCGTTGACAATCAATGAACTGCAGGAGGAGGTGCGGTCCCGCCTGACCGATTATCCCGAGTGTATCGTCACGGTGACCATGGGTGCGATCGTGGGCGGCCAGGCACAGGATATCCAGTTGGAAATCTCCGGCGACGACCTGGACACGCTCGACCGATTGGCGCTACGAGTCAGGGAATTGGCCGACGGGATGGATGGATACACCGACACCGACACGACGGTGCGGGAGGGCAAGCCCGAGTTGGCGATCCTGCCGCATCGAGCCGTGCTGGCCGATCTGGGAATCCCGGCGGTCAGTCTGGGGACCATCGTGCGGGCCAATCTGGCCGGCCTGGAAGCCGGCACATTCAAACAGGGCGACCGCAACTATGACATCGTGGTCCAGTTGGCCGAACGACCGGGCAGAGACCAGATCGAGCAGTTTCTCTTTCCCGGTGCGCCGGGTCAGCCGATCCTGCTGTCCAATCTTGCGCAGATCGAAGAGCGGGTCGCACCGATCCAGATCACGCGCAAGGACAAGCAACGCGTCTCCAAGGTCTTCGCCAACTTGGCCGCCGAGATGCCTCTTGGGACCGGCGTGAACCTTCTGAACGAGCGGATCGACGCCGAGGGGGACTTTCCGCCGGGATATGCCTACAGCCACAGCGGACAGTATGAGGTGATGAGCGAGGCCAACGCGGAATTCGGCGAGGCCTTCGTCATCGCTGTGGTTCTCGTGATCCTGACCCTGGCGGCCATACTCGAATCCTTCAAGCAGCCGTGGTTGATCTTGGTGACCGTCCCGCTGGCGCTAATCGGCGTGATGTGGGCCCTGGCCCTGACGGGTTTCAGCCTCACGATGTTCGTGCTGATGGGCATCGTGATGATGATCGGCATCGTGGTCAACAACGCCATCCTGATCATGGACCAGTTCAACGTGCACGTTGTCGAGGGCACCCCGCGTCACAAGGCCATGATTGCCGCGGCGTGCGAGCGTTTCCGCCCGATCGTCATGATCACCCTTGCAGCCGTCCTGGGCATGCTTCCCCTCGCCGTCGGACGGGGCATCGGCGCGGAACTGCGAAATGGCGTCGGCATTGCAGCCGTTGGCGGCATCCTCGTCTCGGGCGTCCTGACGTTGATTGTCATGCCCATCCTCTACGATCTGTTCACACGCAAGGGATCGACGCAGGGAACGACCGGCCACGATCGTTGAGCCCCGGAGGATCCATCCGGCACCCCTCGATGCGACGACTCGGTAAAAGAGGTTGACAGCAGGCTCTGGGGGTAGCGATAATACAGCTATGTGGGTTCGCACCCGTGAGAATCCATGGCGTGGCTGGAAAAGGCGGTTCCCAGCCCTTGCGCTGGGCGTCGCACGGTGGGTGTTCCCGTCGGAAGATCGTGGGAGCTTCGCTGGAGCGGTGCTGCCCTTCGGTATCCATCCTGTCAACTGCAAAGGGGCGTAAGCATGAGCGAATGCCAAACCACACGCCGCGATTTCCTTACGCGTTCCATCGTTCTTGGGGCCGGCGCGGTCGCCCTGGGTCCAGTGGGTCGGGGCCTTCTGTCTGCGACAAGCCGCGGAGCACAGATGAAGTTTGGTCTGGTCACGTACCTTTGGGGCGACGACTGGACGCTTCCAACGCTGATCGCCAACTGCCGCAAGACCGGCGTTCTCGGCGTCGAGCTTCGCACCCAGCACGCGCACGGGGTCGAATCGAACCTGAGTCGGGCCGAGCGAGCGGACGTCAAGAAGCAGTTTGCCGACGGCGGCGTGACGCTGGTGGGACTGGGGACCAACTTCGCGTTTCACCATCCCGAGCGCGACCGTCTTCAAAGGGACATCGAAGGGGCCAAGGAGTACGTGCGGCTTTCCGCCGATTGCGGCGGCTCGGGTGTCAAAGTCAAGCCGGATGCCCTGCCCAAGGGCGTTCCCTACGAAAAGACGATCGAGCAGATCGGCAGATCGCTGACCGAACTCGGGGCGTTCGGCGAGTCGTACGGGCAAGAGATCCGGCTCGAAGTGCACGGCGGGTGTTCGCCGCTGCCGGTGATCAAGGCGATTATGGATGCCGCCGACCACCCCAATGTGAAAGTCTGCTGGAACTGCAACCGACAGGACCTCGAAGGCGAGGGCCTTGCGTACAATTTCCATCTGGTCCGGCCCTTCTTCGGCGCCACCGCCCACGTCCGCGAGCTGGACATGGACGATTATCCTTACCAGGACCTCATCGACCTGATGGTCGGGACCGGCTACGACGGATGGGTCCTGCTGGAGGCGAGAACGCGTCCCGACGATCGCGTGGCGGCGATGGCGGCACAGAGGGCGGTGTTTGCGCAGATGGTCGCCACAGCCCAGTCGGGCCAGGCGCGGTCCGGCCGCGGCGTGAAGGTCACGCAGCACAGCGACAGGGTCACGGTCGAGATCGACGGCAAGCCGTTCACCGAGTACTGCCACACCGCCAAGCCGCGACCTTATTTCTATCCGGTGATGGGGCCGACGGGGGCGGCGGTGATCCGCCATTGGCCGATGGCCGAGAAGCCCGACGAGGCCCGGGACCATCCGCATCAGAAGTCGCTCTGGTTTGCCCACGGCGACGTCAATGGCGTGGACTTCTGGGCCGAAGGCGACACGCGAGGCCGGATCGTCCACGACAAGTTCCTCGAGGTCAGCTCGGGGCCGCACAGTGGCCTGATCACATCGCAGAACAACTGGATCGCCCCGGACGGCCGGACCATCTGCACCGACACTCGCCGGCACCGCTTCTCGGGCGGGCCGGACGCGCGAATCCTGGACTTCGAAATCACCCTCCATGCCTCGCATGGCGAGATCGTCCTCGGCGACACCAAAGAAGGGACCATGGCCATCCGCCTGGCGCCCACGATGCGGCTGAAAGGCAAGGTGGGCCAGGGACGCATCGTCAACAGCGAAGGTATGCGCGACGGCGCGACCTGGGGCCAGCGCGCCGCTTGGTGCGACTACTACGGCCCCGTCGATGGCGAGATCGTCGGCGTGGCGATTTTCGACCATCCGGGCAACCCGCGCCATCCGACGTGGTGGCACGTGCGGGACTACGGGCTGTTTGCGGCCAATCCCTTCGGCATCCACGACTTCGAGAGGAAGCCGGCCGGCACGGGCAACCTGGTCGTCCCGGCCGGCGAGAGCGTCACCTTCAAGTGGCGCTTCTACTTCCACAAGGGCAACGAGATCGAAGGCAAAGTAGCTGAGCGTTATCGTGAATACGCCTCCTGAGGCAAGACGAAAGACAGACGAATGCAATCGCATTCGAGTGCAGACCTTTAGACGAAAGGAGCCATTATGGGTAGTGTAACACGTCGCGACTTCATCAAGAGTTCGGTGGCCGCCGGAGTGGGCCTGGCGCTGGCGGGGCCGCATTCGCGCGTGCTCGGCGCCAACGACCAGATCCGCGTGGCCGTCGTCGGGGTCGGCGGTCAGGGCGGAGGCCACATGCGGTACTTCCACGGCTGCGAAGGCGCCAAGCTGGTGGCCATCTGCGACGCCGACACCCGGCAGATGGAAGGCAAGGCCAAGGCGTTCGAGGAGAAGGAAGGGTACAAGCTGCGGACCTATACCGACGTCCGCAGGCTGCTCGAAGACAAGGACATCGACGTCATCACCTCGGCGACGCCCAACCACTGGCACGCGCTGGTGACGGTGTGGGCCTGCCAGGCGGGCAAGGACGTCTACATCGAGAAGCCGGCCAGCTACTGCATCTGGGAAGGCCGCAAGATGGTCGAGGCAGCCCGCAAGTACAATCGCATCGTGCAGATCGGGATGCAGAAGCGGTCGTCCGAGGCGCATCCGGCGGCGTTCGAGTGGATCCGCGAAGGTCACATCGGCAAGATCCAGTGGGTTCGCGGGTTCTGCTACAAGGGACGGGGCCCCGGCACCAACGGGATCGTCCCGGGCACGAACGGCCCGGCGCCGATTCCGGCCACCGTGGACTACAACCAGTGGTGCGGTCCGGCCGACATGGTCCCGCTGCATCGCAGCCAGTTCCATTACGTCTGGCACTGGATGTGGAACACCGGCAACGGCGACATCGGCAACCAGGGCCCGCACGAGATGGACATCGCCCGCTGGGCGCTGGGCGATCCGGGACTGCCCCGACACGCCTTCAGCATCGGCGGCCGGTTCGGCGTCGGCGAGACGGGCGACGCGGGCGAAACCGCCAACACGCAGATCGCCTACTTCGACTACAAGCCGGCCCCGCTGATCTTCGAGGTGCGCGGACTGCCCCGCAAGAAAGACGATCGCGCGATGGATCATTTCCGTGGCACGCGCGTCGGCGACTGCGTGCAGTGTGAAGGCGGGTACTTCCCCTGCGACGACGGCGGCGGCTGGGTCTACGACAACGACGGCAAGCGGATCAAGCAGTTCTCCGGTCGTGGCGGCGCGGGGCACCATGAGAACTTCATCAAGGCCGTCCGCAGCCGCAAGGTCAGCGACCTCAACGGCGACATCGAGATCGGACATCTGTCCGCAGCCCTGTGTCACATGGCCAACACCTCCCATCGCCTGGGCAAGAAGGCCAAGCCGGATGAGATCAAGGCAACCATCGGCGACAACGCCGAGATGATGGATTCGTTCAACCGGATGCTCGAACACCTGGCCGCCAACGAGGTGGACCTGGAGAAAGAGCCGATCACCATCGGGCCGATGCTGACGATGGACGCCGACAAGGAGCAGTACGTCGGCGAACACAGCGAGCTGGCCAACATGTTCCTGAAGCGCAACTACCGCGAGCCGTTCGTCGTTCCGGAGAAGGTCTGATGCGGTTTGCGTTGTGCAATGAGATGTTCGAAGGCCGGCCGATGGCCGAGGTGGCCAAGATCGCGCGAAGGCTGGGCTATCACGGTCTGGAGATCGCGCCGTTCACGTTGGCGCCGTCGGCGACCGAGGTCAGTGCCTCGCAGCGCAAAGAGACCCGGCTGGCAATCGAAGACCACGGGCTCGAATGCGTGGGGCTGCACTGGCTGTTCGCCGGGCCGACGGGCCTGCACATGACCACGCCCGACGAGGCGACCTGGACGCGCACGCGGGATTACCTCGCCGCCCTGCTCGATCTGTGCAGCGATCTCGGCGGCAAGGTCCTCGTGCTCGGCTCGCCCAAGCAGCGCAGTCTCGTCGCGGGCCAGACGTACAGCGGCGCGTGGCAACGGGCGGCCGACCTGCTCGGCTCCGTGCTCGAGAAGGCAGGCGATCTCGGCCTGATGATCTGTCTGGAGCCGCTGTCGCCTGCGGAGACGGACTTCATCAATACGGTCGAGGAAGGGATGAAGCTGGTTCGCCAGGTGAACCATCCGAATCTGAAGATCCATCTCGACGTCAAGGCGATGTGCTCGGAGTCCAGGCCGGTGCCGGAGATCATTCGCTCGGTGACGGCCGACGAGATCGGCCACTTCCACGTCAACGACGCCAACCTCTACGGCCCCGGCATGGGCGAGGTCGATTACGCCCCCATCGCCGAGGCGATCGACGAGGTCGGCTGGGACCAGTGGCTCTCGGTCGAGGTCTTCAAGTACGACCCCGACCCCGAAACCATCGCCCAAAGGAGCATCGACTACCTCCACAAATTCTGGCCGTAGCCGCCCAGCTCGGCCCAAAGCAAGACGCACCCACGAGGCAGGCCCCCCGCGCCTGCCTCGTTCTCTTGCCACCCGGCTATACTGAACAAGTGAGGAAGGTCCTGAGGGACGCTTTGGCGCGGTGGAAGTGGACGCGGGCGCGCTGGGGGGTGGTGCGGGTGCGCGAGGCGATCTCGGTGTAGGACAGCTCCTCATAGCAGCGGAGATGGACGACGTCGCGGTGGGGGTCGTGGAGCCGCTCGACGGCGGCGGCCACGCGTTCACGCGTCTCGGCGCGAAGCCTCGCATCCAGAGGATCGCCGTCGCCCCACGCGCTGTCGGTGCGATGGCGGTCGAGCAGAGCGATTTGCGCGGACGTCTGGCGACGGCGCTTGCGGAAGGCGTCCTGGGTCTTGGCATAGGCGATCTGATACATCCAGGGCCAGAAGCGCTCCGGCTCGCGCAACGATTCGACGCCGCAGATCATCGCCAGAAGCGTCTCCTGCAGCACGTCTTCGGTGACATCGTGACACAGCGTGATCCGAAAGACGAAAGGATGCAATCGCCGCCAGACCACGCCGGCCAGCTCGCCCATGCCCGCCCGGTCGCCCGCGCGGGCCCGATCCAGCAGGACCATGTGTTGATTCTCCGCATTCATCGCTACGCTCCACGCGCCATCCGCTTACCTTTGCCGGCAGGACGATCCCGCCCGATCTCATCGGCCGACGTCTGCCCCCTCCACCACGGCCGTCACCTGTATGAGGCCGCCATCAACGCAACGGTCACACAGATTCGACAGGCGAGTCGTCGTTTTGTTCCCCCGAATCAGCGGAGTTTTCGGACGCGACGGGCCGTTCGGAGGATTCCGCGCCCCCATCGAGCACGCGCCAGGCGGGCGGCGCCAACTCGGGCAGGTCCCACGGGCCGTTGCACCGATGGCAGCGGTCCATGTCGGGCCTGCGGCGCAGCCCGCAATTGGCGCAGGTCACCAGCGCCTCTTTCGGCCGGGTCATGCGATACGTGATGTACGCCGGCAGACCGAAGGCGAGCGTGCCGAGCAGCCACAGCGAGCGGACGCCGCCGGGCAGCCCCGTGTCGGCCGCATCCCGCACCACGCGCCACGCCAGGAGCACCGCCAGCAGAATCCCCGGCAGGATGATCCAGACGGCGCTGAGCAACTGCATGACGATGCCCTGGCGGACCAGGTCCCGCTGCATCGCCGCGAACGAATTGGGCACGAGCAACAGGGTCCGATGGCTCGCGCCGGCCTCAATCCGATTGGCGAGGAGGAATGACGCAAGCGTCAGGGCAGGCGGATGAACGTTCTCCAGCAGGTACTTCGACACCGTCAGCGCCGGGGCCCACGGTACTTCGAACAAAGCCGCCCGCGCCGAGCCCATCGATCTCACGTGGTAGCCGGCGCCTCTCCATACATCTTCTTGCATTCGCGTGTGGGCGGTTGTCAGCAAGCGGCCATCCTTGTCGAAGATCGACATCGCCATCGAGGTCCCCTGCCGCGAGACGCCGACCGCAAGCAGGCCGGCGTACTCGTCGTACTCGGGCCCGATCGTGATCGCCCGGACCTCGTGCCGGAGCAACCGGGAAGGCCGACGCGACCCTTCGCCGTACAACGTCTTGGGAACAGGCAATATACCCTTTGCGGGAACCAGTTCCAGCGTTCGCTGGTCCAGAAGGACGATTTGCCCTGAGGCGTCGATCACAGGGGCATACCGGCTCCAGTAACCGCTGCCCGTGCCGGATCGTATCGTCCAGCGATACTCATATCGCGGTGGTGAATCCTCGTCTTGTGCTTCCCGTAGCACTCGTTCCTTGGGCGGCTCCCAACCGAGACGGAGACGTTCGTAGTGCGGCGGAGAGCCCACGACAAGCGGCCTTGACAGCATGGCGTCCGTCAGCTCAGCTCCGGCTTTGACGATCATGGCCTCGCAGTCGATCGCGAAGAAACGATGCAGGTTCCTGTCGTAGACGATGTGGCGCAGCGAGGCACCGGCAACGTGGACGGGATCGCGGAATCGGCCAAGCTCCTCGCCCGCCGACTTGGACACGCCGTCCGGTCCGGCGTAATGGACCGCCGTCGGCCGCTCGATGCTCCCACCGCCGTCGCGGCGTTCCCAATACGTATCACGAAACACGATCTGCCCGGCCGACCGGTCGAAGTACATCCACGCCTTGTCGGCCGAGTAGTAGAACACGTCCGAGCGGTCCCCGCCCGGGCTTCTGGAGAGGAAGTAATCGGCGAACCCCAGCGTCACAATGAGGGATTCGGAATCCATTCGTGCATAGGCGCTCGAGCGTCGGTCGGCATTGGGATCGTTCTCGATCTCGTCGGGCAGAATCCCCGACGGCGAGACCTCCACTCGCGTGGCCTCCTCAGGCATGCGGGCGCAGAGCAACAACTCCGCAAAAAAGCGGCCCCAATACAAGGGGATCGCGAAGAGCACAAGGACCATCACGCCCGTGGCCAGGACCCTGATGCCGTAGTTCGTCGTGGTTTTCATCGTTCGGCACTCCTAAAGCGAAGACGACGCGAAGCGGCACCAAGTGCCGGCCAGGCAGGCAAGGATGAAGATCGCAAGGATCGCGGCACTGTCCGGACCGAACCCCTTGATCACGAGCAGCAGCGGCACGAGCAGGACCACCGGCAGCACGCCCAGCGTCGGGGCCAGCGACCGGCGGTGCCAGCCCGCGTAGATCCCCACGCTGTAACACGCCAGGCACATCAGGAAGAGGCCGCGAAACACGTCCGGCACGACCCCCCGATAGACCGGCACCCCGTCCACATTGGGACCAAGCAGCATCGTCGCCGCGACGGCCGGCGGGAGCAGGAGGATCAGGATCGCCAGCACCCCGGCGGCGATGCGGGCGATGAAGATCTGGGCCCGCGTGACGGGCAGCGCCGTCAGAAAGGCCGAGATGTTCCGCACCCGGTCTGCGTACATCTGGGCCACTCCCAGGCCGCACAGCCCACCCACAACAGCAATCGTCGCCGCAATGCCTCCTGCGATGCCGAAGAGTTCGCGGTCGCTTCCGTCGAAGCTCACTGCGATCGAGACCAGCATCGCGGTCAGCAGTCCGCTCAGGATCAGGGCGGCTGCGAAGTAGGCGACGTGGTCGATGATCTCTCGTTTCAGCAGCGTCCAATACGTTCGCATGTCAAACCTCACTTCCTTCGACGACCGCCGCCGTGGCCGGCCTCGTGCACTCGATGAAGATGTCCTCCAGCGTCATGGCCAGTTCGGTGCAGCTCTGGGGCCCGAACGTTTCGAGGATCGCCTGCTTCTGCGGGTTCCAGTCGGCGACGGTCAGCACCATCTCGCGTCCGGCGTTTCGCTGGTGGATGATCTCGGTGATGTAGAGGTCCTTCGGGGCCTCCGATGGGAACAGGATCTGGAGCTTGCGGACGCGGCGCTTGAGTTCCTCGAGCTCACAATCGACGATGAGCTTTCCAGCGACCATGATACCGATCCGGTCGGCGATACGCTCGACGTCGCCGAGGATGTGCGAGCTGAACAGGATCGTACGGTCCTGCTTCTGGATCAGGTCGATGGCCAGTTCGAGGAACTGGCGTCGCGCGACGGTGTCGAGGCCGAGCGTCGGGTCGTCGAGGATCAGCAGCTCGGGATCGACCGCCATCGCCAGCGCAAGGTTGAGTTCGGCCCTCATGCCGGCCGACAGCTCCTTGATCTTACGATCCATCGGCAGCCGGAAGGTCTCCATGAGCTGGCTGAAGAACGCCTCGTTCCAGTGCAGAGCCAAGTCCCGGCACAGGCCGATGAGCCGGCGGACGCGGTAGTTCTGGATCAGGTTGTGTCCCTCGGCCACGTACCCGATGCGGGCGCGGGCCCTGGCGGACAGGCGTCGCGAATCAGCGCCCAGCAGCATGGTCCGGCCTCGCGTGGGCGGCTCGAGGCCCAGCAGGGTGCGGATCAGCGTGGTCTTGCCGCACCCGTTGCGGCCGAGCAGCCCGTAGATGCAGCCGCGAGGCACCTCCAGGTCGATGCCGTTCAGCACGCAGCGGCCCTCGTAGTACTTGACCAGATTCTCAACGACAATCGGATGGTCATCCATTTTGAAACCTCTCGTTCCTCATTCAACGGTCCACGTCCTGCCCCCCCGCCGCCTGCAACGCCGCCGGGGCGCGGTTTCGGTCCTGTCCATACCATGCGTCAACGATCTTCCCGTCGCGTCCGATGACGAAGTTGACGGGCCCATCGCTGGATTTCATCCCATAGCCCTCGGCGAAGAGCTTCGCCGTATCCTCGGAAGAATCGAGGATGCAGGGAAATGCAATCGCCTCGTCGCGCACAAACGTCTGCGCGATGCGTGGGTCGTCGGCGACATTCACGGCGAGAATCGCCAGTCCCTTGTCTTTCGTCTTCCCGTGCAACGACTGGAGATATCGCATCTGTTCGCGGCACTCGGGCGAACCGACCTGCCAGAGACAGAGCCACACGACCTTGTCCCGCAAGTCGGACAGGCGGATCGCGTTTCCAGAGATCGAGGGCAGGTCGAAGTCGGGCGCATCGGAGCCGGGCTTCAGAAGGAAGTCTTCCAGCTCCGGCGGCTCCCACGCGCGGAACCCTTCCGGCGGCGACCACGCGAACGTCTCGTCCGAAATTCGCTCGTCGATTTCCACACGGAACCACTCCTCCGCAATCACGTGGTTCTGGCCCGCCAGCCGAACGATCTCCTTGACCCGGCGAGGCAAATGGTCCTTCCGCGAGAGCCAGTAGTGCCGCGTGCGCTGCGCCTTGAAGTAGCTGACCTCGATCACGTCGCACTCCTCGCCCGAGGCCTCGTTCGTCCCTCGAAGGCGAATTCCGTCGATGTGGGGCTCGAATTCATCCGCACCGTTGAAGAATACTCTCGGAGACCACACAAGATCGCTCCAGGCGACGCCGAGCCGAGCCATTTCGTCCGCGACGCCGGCCGGGGAGCCGGCCATGTTTACGTAGACGTTGGATTGCGTCGATTCGTTACGTTCAAAGTCGTCGACTTTCAGAAACGGCCGGTCGCCCGACCAGAAGACCCGCAGCCGATCGCCGTCGGCAACGACCGTCGTGACCTTCGTACTCATTCCGTTGGTCATCTCCACGCGAACGAGATTCGGTTTCTTGAGCTGGACACTGTAGGCGGAAGGCCCACTGCCGGGACCGCTGCAGAAACTCCGATACGACAGGGTCCGGGCCTGGTGTGCCGCATCGAGCATCGCCTCGTACAGGGCCCGCGCCGCCGGTTCTTCGGCCACGATCATCGCCGGCCGCCAGCAGGCGGCCGAAGCGCCGAGCACGTACAGGGCCCAGGCCTCGACAATCACGGCCGCCGCCGTCACCACGATCCAGATATTGGTCTTCTTTCTCATTGGCATATAGACGTCAAGGATTCACGACCGTTACTCCCGCACGCGCGAGAACTGCCGACGGCACAGCAGCAGCACGCCGACCGCGCCGTAGACACACGTCAGCACCAGGCTGTGCACGACGCAGGCGACGCTGTGGGACAGGCTGAACCGGCCGACGGTCAGGGCGTGCGGGCCGTACTCGCCGCCGGCGAATTTGCGCAACAGCTCGAAGGGCGGCCACGCGTACCGCACGAAGGCCGTCAGCCACCCCGCCCCTGCTTCTCCGCGCAGCAGAACCATCAGGGCGTTCATCAGGAGAAAGCCCGCCACAAAAACCACGAGCAACAGCAGGGAATTGAACGCCCGCCCGAGGACCACCGACAGGGACGTCGAAAGGGCCGCAACGGCGTTGAACAGCAGCCACGAGGCCAGGAGCCACACACCAATTCCCTCGATGCTGTTTCTGGGCGTCAGCCAATCCAGCACGCTGAGCAGAACGCCGGTCAGCAGCAGATGGATGGCCGCCTGAAGCGACAGACCGACCAGCCGAAAGAGGTAGAGCTTGCCCGTCCAGAACGGCTTGGTCACGAGCACGCAGATCCGCCCGGAGGCGATGTCGTCGCCGAGAATCCCCGCGCTGAGGGTCAAGGCCAGGAACAGGCCGCTGCCGACGAGGATGAACTTGCCCGTGGTCTCCGTCTTGG
>Ga0334889_1002622_pt1 | contig 19821 bp, 20 predicted proteins | sample GraSluR1_MG_2_FD_207222 | JGI IMG/M metagenome (GOLD analysis project Ga0334889, IMG submission 207222) | Sludge microbial communities from methane-producing bioreactor in Wageningen University, Netherlands - Granular Sludge_8_08-R1 | ecosystem: Engineered > Bioreactor > Anaerobic > Unclassified... | reverse complement strand
TTAAATTATTGATGGGAATTATATTTATAATAGGAATTAAAACATGAACGTTCCAAAAATCGTAGAGATAAAGGACATAATAAAGGAAACACCCACAGTTAAAACCTTCATTTTTGACTGGGAGGTTACAGAAGAGACACCCGGCCAGTTCATGATGGTATGGAATTTTCATGACGAAAAACCCATGTCTCTATCCCTGATTGATCCAGTAAAGGGTGAAATCGGGTTCACCATCAGAAAGGTGGGTAAATTCACCGAGGCAATCCACGAACTCGGGGTAGGAGCTCAGCTCGGATTGAGAGGGCCCTACGGCCGAGGCTTTGAAATTGCAGGCTCACACGTCCTGGCAGTTGGTGGGGGTGTGGGAATGGCCCCACTGGCAGCATTTGCCGAGGAAGCATCCCGGAAAGGTGTGGATGTGGATCTGATAAGTGCAGCAGCGACCCAGAACGAACTGCTCTTTATGGACCGGCTTAACAGAACCAGTACCAATTTAAGGGCCTGTACAGATGATGGGACCTATGGGTTCTGTGGATTCGGAACAGATCTGGCCCAGGAAGTGCTTGAGAGTAACAGTTACGATATGATAGTCACCTGTGGCCCGGAGATAATGATGAAGAAAATAGCAGACCTGGCAGAGGAATATGAAATCCCGGCCCAGTTTTCACTGGAACGCTACATGAAATGTGGGGTGGGCATCTGCGGCCAGTGCTGCGTGGACGATGTCGGATGGAGGATATGTAAAGAGGGCCCGGTGTTCTGGAGTGATGAGGTAAAGTTAATCACAGAATTCGGGAAGTACCGCCGTGACGCAGCGGGTAGGAAGGAACCTCTTTAAAAAGACAGAGAATAACTCCTTTAGAAGACAGGAACCTTCTTTTTAAAAAAATAATCCTAGAAAAAAAATAACAACTTAATCAAACTTAACCTGCTTACTTTTACCGAGCAATTCGTCCAGTTCAATACCCTTCTTGAAGGCCAGTTCCTTGTCTAAGCGGTAATTTTCCTGCTTTGTTTTATGCAGGTGTTCAATCCTTACAAAACGCCATTTTTCACGTATGAACTTGGCACCGACGTAGGGCTGGGCTCCAAATATCTCTGAAAATTCCAGGAGGGCGTCTATTTTACCTGAATCGATGTATATCCTTTCCTGAGAGGTGGATTTCACTTCGATTGCCAGGTAGATCTTACCGTTACCGGCTATTACGTCGGGCAGTGGCTTTTTGGTGGCACCACCAGAGGCAGGCGCTCTCATTGCCGCGCAGTCTGCGTCCCACAGCATCTTCACCAGTTCGCGCTCTTCACGGGTACCTTTTTTACTCATATAATGGCCCTTAAAATAAAATTAAGTTGAACATTATGTTATCTAATAAAATAAACGGATGTATAACCGGGGCTATATTGGTCCTTCATAGCTTTCTATTCGTTTAGCGTTGAAGGTACCGTTGTTTAGGGGGCTTTTCATCCATTCAATACAGGCGTCTTTGATGATCAGATGTTTTTCCGGTATTACTATGTCTATTCTGATGCCGGAGTGACTGTCATCTGGATCTTCTGTTATAAAACGGGAAAATGTGCCAGTGTATTTGTATTTATTTTTTAGGAACCACTGGATTACATTCATTCCATCCATATGGCCGATCCTTTTACCATCCTTCATCACTTCGACTTTGGGTGATCCACAGGTTTTTTCCATCTTTATCATAGTCCCCACCTTTATAATCATTTCAATATCTTTCCTTTATTTTATTAATAACTTTCTAAAATTGGTGATGTGCGTCACTTCAAAAACAATAAATCACTATAGTTCCATTGGAATAAAGAGAAGAAACCTGTTTCATTAGATTAGAAAATAAATAAATAGAATTTCAGTAAAAATAAGGCCGGGGCCGAGATTCGAACCCGAGTCGCGGGATCCACAGTCCCGTAGGATAACCAACTACCCCACCCCGGCAATTGAAAGGGATGCAGGGGATGGGATTCGAACCCACGTAGGCCTACGCCAACAGGTCCTAAGCCTGTCCCCTTTGGCCAGCTCGGGCACCCCTGCAGTATTACTAAACTGCTACATCCTTTGTGCGGTGTTTGTAAGAAGAATATTTCCTTTTTTTAGATATGAAAATGCTCCGGCCGGGATTCGAACCCGAGTCATCGGCTCGAAAGGCCGACATGATTGGCCGGACTACACTACCGGAGCATATGGATCTGTCTATTTATAGCACTCAATCTTAAGAGCTTAAGTGGGCCCAATGGGATTCGAACCCATGGCCGCCCGGTTATGAGCCGGGCGCTCTACCTGGCTAAGCTATGGGCCCAGAACGCCGCCGACAGGGCTCGAACCTGTGACCAATCGGTTAACAGCCGAACGCTCTACCTACTGAGCTACGGCGGCAAATGCCAAGCAAAGCCTGTAAACCGTGCAAACTACTATCAGGGCTTACAAGATCTTAAAACATAGCACATCAAGATGTATTTTAAAAGTTGATGTTTATATTATATAAAGATTGTGTATTACATTCAAATAGTTTTAAGGCATTAAAGCAACGGTTAAACTATGTCATGATTTTCATTTATATATATAGATACGGTATAATTAAGTGTTTTAAACAAATACAATGTAAACCTCAATTTTGTGTTTCATTTCCCAATTGATAGTGGGAGATATAATATACGAGCTTAGAAAAATGAATTTAATAGAAAAAATAAAGGCCCATGAAACTTTAGATTTGCTCGAAAAATCTAATAAGGTAACTTTAAAAGAACATGGAGATAGAATTACCCTGGAAAGGGCGATATTTCTCTCTTGGTGGTGTAATAAGGGTGATTGTGCCTTCTGCTACATGTCCTCCCAGAAACCCAAAATCACTGAACCGGACCGGGCCCGGAGAAATGTGAATTCCATCTTTGCCGAAGCTGAACTGGTACGCAGGATTGGATGGAATATTGAATTCCTATCCGGCGGATATGGATCATTCACCACACAGGAAATAAAGGGAATCTCCGAGAGGATACACTCCATCACCGGGAAACCGGCATGGTTGAACGTGGGGATAACCAGGGAATTGGATGTTTATGGGGATGAGATCGTGGGGATAACCGGTGCAGTGGAAACTGCCAACCCTGAACTCCATGATAAGATCTGCCCCAGCAAATCCCTGGAAGACGTGGTGGAAATGCTGGAGCTGGCTGGGGATTTAGGATTTAAAAAGGCGATAACTATTATTCTGGGTCTGGGAGAAAAACCAGAAGACCTTAAATACCTCTTTGATCTGATAGGAGATGTAGGGATTGACCGGGTGATATTCTACTCCTTAAACCCCCATAAAGACACACCCTATGCAAACACACCACAACCAGCCTCCCTGTACTACGCAGGTACGGTGGCTGCCACCCGGATAAAATATCCCAAACTGGAAATAATCGCCGGAACCTGGATAGACAACCTGGCCAACATAGGGCCATTGATCCTTGCCGGCGCAAATGGCTTGACTAAATTCCCCTTATTTAAAATGTACGGCTCTAATTATGGTCGAAGAGTTGAAGAAGAGGTTAGATGGTCCGGTAGGAAACTGGAAGGTAGCTTCACTGATTTAGATCTTCTGACCAGGGGTGAAAATCTGGATCCAGAACTGGAACCATTCATAAAGAGATACATTGATAAGTGTCTAAGAAATAAATAAGTTAGCCGTAAAATTAGTATTGATCTTTTAACCTACAGATGCAGGGGTACCCAAGCGGTCAACGGGGATAGGTTCAGGGCCTATTGGTGTAGGCCTTCAAGGGTTCGAATCCCTTCCCCTGCACTTATATTATCTTTGAGCACAGATTCGAATATTCCTAGAAAACCAATTTATTCAAGGCAAAGGACTAAATTATCGATAAACTTTTCTATGGCCTCATCATGGTCAACGAAGCTTCTTTCTTTATGTTTATCACTCATTACAGAATATAAGAAGGACAATATGGTCATTGCAAAAACAGGATAATCTATTTTTTCATTCTGGATGTACTTTTCCATATATTTGCCAAGATGATATGGAATCTTTTCAGGAGCAGTTTCTTTAGATATCCTCCTGCTTTCATTCAGGGTTAAATAAACAAAATCAAAGTGATCATCCACTAAATCGGCAAGATCTTTAACTAAAACTTCTAAAAATTCCTGTACTGTTTTAAATTCATCATCAACAAGTAAAAGATTGAAATCTTCCATTATTCTATCATTATTTTGAGTTATAATCGTGTTAAAAAGATTTTTTTTGTTTTTAAATTTTCTAAACAAAGTTTTCTCACTAAAACCCGCTTTTTCTGCTATATTCAAACCAGTAGCTGCAAAATATCCTTTCTTTGAGAATTCCCTTAAAGCCGAGTCCAAAATCTTCTGTTCAGTTTCATCAGTCATACTATCACTTTACAAAAATATCCAAATGAATTTTTAACCATTAAGAAATCCAAAAACATCGTTAAAACCTACGTTCCTATTATTTACTTGATCCATATTTATGATTTCTTTTTAGATTGATCTTAAAAAAATAAGGGAATTATTTTTTTGAAGTCACTAAACCACCTAACAGCATTAAAACTGCTAGATTAATTAATCCTGCTATTGGAATTCCAGTTGGTTGCATGCTTACTGTATTAGTTGCAGCGTTTATCTGTGGTGTACTAATAGAATTTTCCGATTGATTACCGGGATCAACTGGATTAACCGGAATAACTGGATTGGTGGGATTGGTTGGGTTACTTGGATTCCCTGAATATGGCACGTAAATATACCTCATCGATCAGAATTGATCATGTCAGTACTGACACCCGATCAATTCAATATTTGTGTCTGTACTAACACCCATATAAAGTTTATGTAAATAGAAAATTTCCAAAAAAAATTCTGAGTATAATTATTAAACAAGAATAAATCAAGAAAGAAGGGATTAAATAACACCGAAGATACAACTATGTTAATCTATATATGTTATTTTATCTGACATTATTATAAGAAGATAAATTTTTTATTTTATCAATTTGCACGATAAACAAGATTATAAATAAGATATCATATTTTCAGGAGGAATAACCATTAACATGAAATGCGGGTTGGAGATACACGTCCAGCTGGATACTGATTCTAAACTATTCTGTGACTGCCGCACCAACTACCAGGAAGCACCGCCAAACCACAACATCTGTTTCGTTTGTTTGAACCAGCCAGGTGCAAAACCATACCCACCAAACAAGGAAGCCCTGGGCGGGGCGATAAAGATAGCCCTAATGCTGGCCTGTAAGATAAGCCCCGATGTCACCTTTTTCCAGAGGAAACACTACGATTACCCGGACCTACCATCCGGATACCAGAGGACCTCCATACCCATAGGGTTCGAAGGAGACCTGAACGGGGTGCGTATTAGAGAAGTGCACCTGGAAGAGGACCCCGGCCAGTACAAACCAGACCTGGGACTCGTGGATTTCAACAGGTCCGGAATACCCTTAATTGAGATTGTCACTGAACCAGACATGACATCCCCTGAAGAAGCCCGGACATTCCTACGGGAACTTATCCGTGTACTGGAGTACAGTGGAAGCGCCCGGGGAGAGGGTACCATGAGGGCTGATGTGAACATCTCCATTGAAGGGGGTAAAAGAGCTGAAATAAAGAACATCAACTCTATAAAGGGTGCATATAAAGCCCTCCAGTTTGAGATGGTCCGCCAGAAAAATCTTCTGAAGAGAGGCATAGAGATTAAACAGGAGACCAGGGCATTTCTGGAGTCACAGATGATCACCGTGCCCATGAGGCTTAAAGAAGAAGCGGAAGATTACCGGTACATCCCCGACCCAGATTTGCCGCCTATGCTCGCTGAAGAAGAGAGAGTGGAACGTATAAGGGAAGAAATGCCGGAACCTGCTCACATAAAGACGGACAGATTTGTAAAACAGTACGGTATAGAAAAGGACCATGCACGTGTGCTTACCTCTGAACTGGAACTGGCGAACGCCTTTGAGGAGGTGGTTAAGGAGGTAGATCCTGAATTTGCAGCTTTATGGATGAGGGATGAACTCAAGAGGATCCTATCCTACAACAAGATCACCTTCCGGGAAAGTGAAATAACCACCCAGCAATTGGTGGAGTTCCTCCAGTTGTTGCAGGATAAGAAGATCACCACCAAAGCTGGACAGAGGATCATCGAAAACATGCCCCACAACCCGAAGACACCTACCCAAATCGCTGAAGAACTGGGACTGATCGGTGTGGTGGAAGAAGATGTGGTTCAAAAGGCCGTAAAACAGAGTATAGATGAAAACCCAGAGGCAGTTTCCGACTACTATGCGGGCAAAAAGAAGGCTCTTAACTTCCTGATGGGTCAGGTTATGAGGATAACCCGGGGAAAAGCAGATCCAGGTGAAATCGTTAAATTACTCCAGGAAGAACTGGATAAGTAGTCTCTAAAGATACATATTATCCATCTTTGAAGTACATAATCTATCTCTGAAGATATATTCCATCTCTGAAAATACATATTTTCTAGTTGATAGTTACACCTTCAACAAAAAAAATTTTTAACCCCAGAGATAAATAAGTAATTGTTGAATTAAACAAATTTCAGGAGTTTAAAACTTTTTTCTTTGCGAACTGAATTTTACAAATTTGGGTTCTAAAGATGGCGAAAAACGTCTTGAACATGGTTCTATGGCATCCTGATATGGAAGCAAACCGGACTATAATAAGTTACATCCATAGAGGGGCACGTAGAAATATTAAAACAGTCCCGGGGAGCCAGATAGACAGAATCGAGAACGGATTTCTCATCTTAAATGATGAAACCCAGATTCCCTTCCACCGGATAGTAAAGGTGGAATATGAGGATAAATACTATGGAAAAAGAGTCCTTGAATAAAAAGGAGTATTATAATGACCAGTACAGCCCTAGTAAAAGATTACATGACTAAAAAAGTTATCACAGTCACCCCAGACACCCCAGCTGGTGAAGTTATAGAATTGATGAAGTTAACCGGCCACGACGGATTCCCAGTTAAGACCAATGGAGAGGTCATTGGAATGGTAACTGCCTTTGATTTTCTCCTAAAACCATGGTCGGATTTAGTGGAAGGACTGATGACCACCGATGTCGTTGTAGCGGATAAGGAAATGTCCATCAACGACGCCGCCCGGGTTATGTTCCGGATGGGCATATCTAGAATGCCCGTGATGAATAAAGAAGGTAAACTAGTGGGAATAATTACCAACACCGATATTGTAAGGTCACATATTGAAAGATCAACACCCACCAAGGTCAACTATTTCAAGAAGACCCTGGAACAGTTATACGGCATAAAAACCAAGCTGGTAAGGATGAAAGTGCCCATAAATAAGTTGAGACCCACCCAGAATAAAATCTATGCCGATGAACTGCAGGGCAGAACCTACGAGATCCAAAGAGGCCTGGCCGAGCCCACCATAGTGGTTAAAGTGGATAACAGATACGTGCTGGTGGATGGCCATCACCGCACAGTTGCCGCCCTAAAACTGGGCCATGAAGAGATAGACTCCTATGTAATTGAAATTGATGAGGATTTAAAGCTGGGAATCGAGAAAACTGCAGATAAAGAGGGAATTTTTACATATCAGGATATTGACGTCATCGATGATGCACAACATCCTTTAATCGCCCTAACCGAAACTTTAAGAAAGGAAGAATCGAGAAAATGAAGGACAAAGTTATAAGAGAAGTTTACCAGGTACTGGAAGACAGGCGGGATAATCCCATAGATTCTTACACATCCAATTTAATGAAGGACGATGAAAAACTGGCCGAGGATAAAATACTGGAAAAGATAGGGGAAGAAGCAGCCGAGGTTATAATCGCCGCCAAAAACGATGAAAAACTGGTCCCAGAAGCTGCCGATCTAATCTTCCACACGTTACTAATACTTGTATATAAAAACATCGAGATAGATGAGCTATTTGATGAGTTTGAAAGGAGAAAAGGGCGTTAATTGATTTTTTTTATTGACTAAAAAAAGTTACTACTTTATTTTAAATTCTCCATGAACCGTTCCTTAATCTCTTCTGGTTCCATATCAATAACAGGTACATCAGCATTACCCGGTTCGACCTTAGCATGTACAAATACCGGTCCTTCAGCCTTTAGAACTTCCGTTAAATCTAAATCTCCCTTGAATGAGAATATATTCTTAAATCCCACAGCCTCTGCTATCCGGGATAGGTTTACAGTACTGGCGTAGGTGCACTGGGACCCGGTTGAACCGTAACACTCGTTATCCAGCAATATCAGTATAAAATTCTCTGGGTTCTGGTTGTAAATGGTGACCAGACTACCGAGGTTCATTAAAAGTGATCCATCCCCATCTAGGGCCACCACTTTTCTTTCCTGGGCGAGGGCCAGGCCTAAACCTATGGAAGAGGCCATTCCCATGGATCCCAGCATATAAAAGTGGGTGGGCGAATCCTTGACCGCGTATAACTCCCGGGAGGGAAAACCTATGTTAGAGATTACCGGTTCATCCTCCAGCTGCTCGGAGATCCTTTTAATTGCATCGATTCTTTTCATTTTCTTATTTTTCCCTGTAAGCTTTATTTCTCTGTAAAAGTTTGATTAAATGATTAAATTTCACCAGAATCCAATTTCAAGCAACATGGCCGTGGGGGAGCCGCCCATCTCAGATAGGAGCCAGGCTTCAGACAGTGCTTTGTAAGCATCTTCCGGAGTCTTGGGGAGGAAATATGCGATTTCCAGGGTATCCAGTACACCAGGGGTAGCTTCTCCCATGGGTATCTGTGCGCTCATAAATTCCCCTTCAGTGCCGCGGTGGCTCATAACCATCAGGATTGGTAACTTGTATAGCTTATAGAGGGAGGCTAAAACATTTACTGAGTTGCCTAACCCGGAGTTCTGCATTAAAATTGCTGTTTTCTTACCGCCCAGGTAGGCGCCGGCGCAGATACCGAACCCCTCCTCTTCCCGGGTCACCGGGACATGGGTGATCTCCTCGTCACAGTCCACCATCTCTATTATCTTACCCAGATTTACACAGGGCAAACTGACCACGAAGTCTATACCTGCCTTTTTAAGGCCCTGATAAATAGCATCACTGCTGTCCATTTTAAACACTTGTTTAATTAGTTACCTACTATCTTTAGTAGTCTATTCTAATAAACTTGAGTATTCCTAGAGGATAATCTATTAAATATTTGCTAGTTAATTTTATATCAAACAGAATAGAAAATTATTACTGTATTCTAATTATAAAAGGGGGTTGGCGTGGTCATGCCACAAAGGAAGAGTAAATTTGAAAGATTGAAGGTACTTATTAGACCTACAGGTAAACCATTGTGGGCAACCGCGGTAAAATCCTTTCTTTTGATGGTCTTGGCGGTTCTAATTGCTAGATTTTTAGGTTGGGATAATGGTCTCTCTGTGGTTGCTCTCGTCACCATCGTGATCACCAGGATAATAGATATTGATCTACCAGTTAGGAAGGTAGCTCCACTAACGTTTATTGGATTTATCATGGCTGTGTTAGCTTTTACCAGTGTCTCTTTAGGATCAAGTAGTGATCTTGTTTTTATATTAATCACAGTTATCTGGGCCTTTTTCTGTATTTCTCTGTATATATTCGGGAAATCAATTGGATTTTTCGGTTACATAATATTCGTCATGTACTTCATTGCGGTGATAGTGGTTAATACTAAATCCACCGCCCTGGACTATATTTATTACTGTTTACTGGCATCTTTAGTTGCTTCAATCCTGTTTATACCACGTTTATGGAAAATGAAAGAGGATCTGCGTAGTAGGGTGGCAGTGGGATTTAATCCTCAAAATTCTTTACAGGCGGTTTTAAAAAACCTACATGCACTTTCAGGCGTCCCACTGGATCCAACTGACTATGAACTTTTTAAATTAGGACTCTATCTATCTGGTTTTCGTGAGTACAGTAGATTACTCTACTTTCGAATATCTAAAGGATATCAGGATAAATTCAAAGAATACCTGGAGGATATAAACAAAACCAGCTTAAAGATAGGGGAATCAATAATACAAGGTAAAAAACAAGTTAATATTGATAAGTTAAATGAGGATGTTTCAATTATAAAGAAAGCGACTATAGATTCTGGTGAAAAAGATCTCAATGCTTTCCTGGGTATCGGTTATCAGATGGTGGAGCTTATTAAAAGATCTGCCGAACTTTTATCAGAGAAGATATCCGGAGAAAAGTTAAAAATATCCACAGCTAAAACATCCCTTAAGGATGTTCTTAAGGCTAATTTTAACCTTAAAAATATTTACATGCGGCATGCGATACGTTTTGCACTGGCCATGACTTTAGGTCTTTTATTAGTTCATCTTACCCATGGCCGAGATGTTATCTGGGTGACCATGGGTATTTTAATTGTCATAAGACCAGATGTAACCAGCACAATCAACAGTATGGTGGTGAGGGTTTTATATAATTTACTTGCTATCATAATAGCCATTATCCTGGCATTTTTCTTCCCACATGAGATACTGTTGATATTTGCCCTTATCATGATTTTCTTAGCTCTAGCATGGTTACCTAACTACGTTGGACCTTCAGTAATGGCCCTTACCGTGTTCACGGTATTGATATGGCCCACTGGAACAGTAATTGAAAACTCCATGGCCAGGATAATCGATATAACTTTAGGGGCCGTAATAGCCATCATCTGTGCTTACGTTATTTTGCCAAGCAGGGTTACCATAGATCTACCGGGTCTAATTGCCGGTGCCATCAAAGCGAATAAGGAGTACATGAAAACGGTAATAGTACCTCCGGAAGAGTACAACCACCAGAAAGCGGTTCAACAATTTAACAACTATTTATTACAGGAAAATAATCTAGAAGCGGCTATTACAAAGATTCAGGATTTCTTCACGGACATAAGTGATGATATGGTCATCTATGATGGTTTGATAGCTGTTAATCATAAGTTATTTGCTGATATATCAGTATTAGGTGCATTACAGGAGAAAAAACTGGTAAAAGATGTTCATATTGATAATCAACTATTGGTATCCATTATGGATGATCTTATAGGGGCAGTAGAAAAGGATGTTAAGCCCAGTAAAGCTTATTTAGATTCTTCTCATTATTCGTTTGAATCATATGTTCGGAAGGATTTAGATAAGTACGTGGATTGGGTGATATCTGATGTAGGTTTGCTCCAGGAATTAGTATATTCTGGTTCAGTTAAGGATATTTTCGCCAGATATCGAGATATAATCTGATTTAATAAAGTATGAATAAAATTTGTTGGACATTTAACTGGAGCTAAAAGGAATAAAAATTTGAATAGATGATATATGCAAAATTAATAAAAAAAGAATGGTTTAAGTAATTATTTCATCTAAACGGTCTTCTTTTATACCATTCTTGATCTCTAAGGCCATTCTACGGCCCATGCTTAATGGTTCTCCGTGGTACAGGTAACTGTATTGTGATCCGTTCATGAAGGTGTTTGTTCCACCGTCTGATCGGGCGCTCATCTCAAATACAACCACTTCAAGATTATCGGTTACCAGGGTCTGCATACAGAATGGACCATTAAATCCTGGTGGTACTAATTTTTTGGCACCTTCTGTGATTTTGTCTCCTATGTCAAATACCTGCGGAAGTAGTGATTCTCTTATAACTACTGGATGGTTTCCAGTTACGACGTATGATGGATCTGCGTTAAGATCCAGTTGATCTTTAGCCGGAACTCTAACTAAACCATCTATGGTTGATTCATATCTACTGTCCATTCCTAAAACTTCTGCATCTTGTTTTAATCCTGAGAAGAAGTAATGAATACAGTAGTTACATCCTAATACGTATTCTTCAATATGTGCTTCCTTTATATCCTCTTCTTCGATCCAGCCTCGTTTCTTCATGGCTTCAATTTTTTCATCATATTCTTCAGTTGATGAAGCAACGAAGTATCCTCTTCCCCCTCTGGCTCCGGGGAACTTTACCATGACGGTGCCTTCAATTTTCGCAGGATCGGTTATCTTTTTCGGAATTCTGACCCCGGATTCAGTCATCAACTTTCTTTCCAGGTCCCTTTCTGCCTCCCACCTTAAGATGTCCCTGTTTCCGAACATGGGTACGTTGAAGATGGTTTCAATATTATCTAACCCAGCATAAGCCACGAATGATCCGTGTGGGAATACTATGCTGTTTAAGTCCTTTAATTGTTCCTGGACTTCATCATTAACTATATCACTAAATTTATCTACCGTGATTATTTCATCTACAACCCCAAATCTTTGATAAGGAACTTCCCGTCCTTTTTCGCAGACTGCTGCAGTCCTAAACCCTTCTGTTTTTGCCCCCTGAAACATATGCAAAGAAGAGTGGCTTCCTAGAGTGGCAATTGTTATATCTTCTTTGTCATATCCATCTAAAATGTCAAGAATCTCCTGCCTGTTTATCTTACTCATTTGTTAATCCCTCCATATCTAACTAGACATGTACTTAAATTAACATGGCCCACACTAATAGTTATCTTTTTCGTATTGTTATTTAGTATGACCAATGATTTAACAATACATACCAAGTTAAATAAAGCCCGCTAAATATTTTTTTAAGGCTAAAATTGGATGTTATGTGTAGAAAAATTTTTAATAGTCTTTAGGGAATAGAAATTAAATAAAGATAGATTAAAATAAATTTTATAGAATCAAAATGAAATTAGAGGTTGATAAGATCATTTATCCTCAACTAAAACCTTCAATTTACCATCGTATAGATCTATTATAAGGCCGTGTACAGGAACATCATCTGGGATAAATGGAGATTCCTTTATTTCTTGAACTGCGTTTAACACATTCTCCTCTTCACCTTCAATTGCCCCTATCCATTCTTTGAGATCAACCCCTGAAAGAATTTCCTCAGGGATACCTCTGGCTTTCATGGCACTTATGAGTTTTTCAGGGTCTACGTTGGCCATTCCGCATTCGTAGTGTCCTACCACCATAACCTCTTCCGCACCAAGTGCGTATATTGCCGCTGCAACGGATCGTATAACATCCCTGTCGACTATGGTGTTACCTGCATTTTTGATTATCTTTGCGTCTCCCCTGTCTATTCCCATGGCTGGTTCTAAAAAACCGGTGAGCCGTGTATCCATACAGGTTACAATGGCCAGTTTCTTTTGTGGGGAGTGGCTTAGTTTTTTTGGTTCAAATTCTTTGACAAATTCTTGGTTGGCTTTGAGTACTTCGTCGAGTATCATAATTTATCACCTTAAATTGTATCATCCTCTAAATACCTTAAATTGTATTCCTAAATGCCTTAATTCTCTAAATTTACCATAAATTGTATCCTCTAAGATAAAGTAAACCGCATTTACTATGGGTGATCTATTATTCTCATTTAAAGAGGTGATTACTAGAATTTGAGCGAATTTTTCTAGTGAATATGATATAATCTATCACCCTGGAAATGCGGTTACTCTACCTATGGGGCTGAGGTTTTTCATTCCTCACTTGGTTCTTTATCAGTTACAGAAAGTGGCGGTTTTTGTTCCAGGTCGTATCCTGGTTTGTAATCAAATTCTTCCTGTAATTTGACGTTTATTTCATGGAAGATTCTGGCCAGTGGTATTTCACTGGGGCAGACTTCTTCGCACTGTCCACAGTTTGTGCAGGAGTCCACCATATGGAGCATTCTTACAAAGTGGAACATGGGTGATGGGGGTATTATTCCCTTTTCCACCCAGTTGTTGGATTCTGACTGGATGGAACAGTCCCTGCAGAAACAGAGTGGGCATGCTTCTCGGCAACCATAACATTTTATGCACTTGGAGAATTCGTCCATGTACTGGTCGATTGTTATCAGGGTGCCTTCGTCTTCGAAGTTCCTGGTCTGCCATTTATTCGCCAGTTTTACCATTGTTTTGTCTATGTTTGCACGTATTTCAACACCTTTAGGTACAGGATCCTGTACCCTTAGTGCTCCTGCTTTTATGGCTTTTTCCAGGACCTCTGCACCTTTTTCTGAAAACACCTCGATGAAGGTTGCTTTCCCAGCTAAAGGCCCTATCACTCCCCAGTTACCCATGGCTATATCTGACATCCTTGGTATGTTATTTTCACATCTCCGGCAGTTGGTCCTGCGGCCGTATCCTTCATCTTCCAGATCATCTATGCTTATCTCCTTCTCTTCATTATCTGCTGTTTCTATTATCAGCTTTCCCTTGGCAATCTCTTCCTTGATCACCATGTCTGGATCAATTTCATAGAACTTTTCTACCATTTCACGGGCCTTCACCGGGGGTAAAGTACCGCCGCAGTTAACTCCAATCATGACCACGTTGTCTCTTTCTATCTGTTTTCTTTTCATGAGTTCTACTATGGTCATTGCGTCACATGGTTTAGTGGTGACTGCTAATTTCAGGTCCTTTGCACCATCAAGGTACCGGACAATGGTTTTGCCAATGTTTAACGTACCGCAGTGCAGTGACCCTGCTGATTCTATGACCTTATCAGGATCGGTTATGAGGGTAGGTACAGCATCATACAGGTCTAAACCTTTCTTTACAGCCAATACTGCATCGACAATACCTTCTTCCAGGAGGAATTTCAGTACGGAGGTGACTGCTCCCCCGCATTCTCCACTTTCTGCTATCTCTGCGTCTTGAGATAATCCGTAGTACATGTCGTTTACTTCAACCATTCAAATCACCCTACCTTCCCTTTTTCTTCCAGTCTCCATGAGAAGGGACCCAGTTCTTTCACCTGGTTTATCATCATCTTCATGGTGTTTGCAAATTTTTCTCCTTCTGAAGCTGAGATCCAATCCAGGTGGAATCTTTCTTCCTCAATTCCAAGGGTTTTTATCACTGTTTTCAGGGCGGTTATTCTGCGATCACAGGCAAAGTTACCCCTATCGTAGTGGCAGTCTCCAAAGTGGCAACCTGCAACCATTACTCCATCTGCTCCTTCATTGAAGGCCTTCATTATGAAGAGTGGATTTATTCTACCGGAGCACATCACCCGGATTATACGTACGTTTGGGGGGTATTGCATCCTCGCTGTACCTGCAGTGTCTGCTCCTCCATAGGAACACCAATTACAGCAGAAGACTAATATTTTAGGTTCCCATTCCATAATCTATCCTCCTAATCGTTAAAATCAAGTTATTAAAGCGTTCAATATTTAATTATACCTTGTTTGAGCATCATTTTTAGCACTAAAGAATAGTAACCAGATTCTGCACATTTTGTTAATAAGAGGCATTTTGAGCGGATACAGAACCTGGTTTTCTTATGTGGCGTAAGAATCAATTTATCTGTTTATTTTTTTTAAAAAATTAAAAAATGAGGATAAGTCAGTATATCCTCATTTACTTGCAGGTTGTGGGAAGGGGAAGTAAGCAATTGGTGGCTTTCCTTCTTCAACCCCTTTGGTGTATCCAAACTGGTCTTTGATTTTGGCGTTAACTTCGTGCCAGATTTTGGCCAGAGGTATTTCACCCGGGCAGACTTCTTCGCACTGACCACAGTTGGTACAGGATTCCACCATGTGTAACATCCGTTCCAGGTGGAACATTGGTGATGGAGGAACTTCCCCCTTACTCAACCAGTCTGGGCCATTGTTGGCTTCCAGACAGCAGTCATCACAGTAGCAGATGGGGCATGCTTCTCTGCAACCGTAGCATTTTAGGCACCGGGAGAAGTCATCCATGTACTCTGAGAGTACGGAGAAGATTTCTCTTCCTGTTTTGTCTTCCCAGTCTTTGTCCTGCCATTTGTCTGCGAGTCTGACCATTGCGCCGTCGATTTTTTCACGTATTTCAATTCCTTTGGGAATTGGGGCTTCTAAATCTATGACACCAGCTTCTTGTGCTTTTTCCAGGACTTCAGCACCTTTTGGAGAGTTAACTTCAATGAAGGTTGCTTTTCCAGCTAAAGGTCCTATTACTCCCCAGTTTCCGCAAGCTAGGTCGGCCATTTTTGGTATGTTAACTTCACATCTTCTGCAGTTGGTTCTTCTACCGAATCCTTCCTCTTCTAAGTCGTCGATTGGGATCTCTTTTTCTGTACCGTCTTCGGTTTCAACTATGAGTTTACCTTTGGCAATTTCTTCCTTTACCACACTGTCAGGGTCAACTTCGTAGAAATCTTCCATCATCTGTCGACCTTTTACTGGTGGCATGGTACCTCCACAGTTTAGACCGATCATTATCACATTGTCTGCGTTGACTCTCTCTCTTTTCATGAGTTCAACCATGGTCATTGCATCGCAACCTTTGACTGTGACTGCCAGTTTCATGTCCTGGGCACCGTCAAGGTATCGTTCCACTACTTTGGCCAGGTTGAGTGTTCCGAAGTGGAGTGAACCAGAGGCTTTGATAACGTCCTCAGGATCTTCTATGAGTATAGGAACTGCGTCGTAGAGATCTGCACCACTTTCAACGGCTAGAACTGCGTCGACTATCCCTGCTTTCAGTAAATATTTTAGGAGGGTGGTGACTGCGCCACCGTATTCTCCGGCTTCGGCTATTGCTTCGTCGGATGATTTTGCATAGAACTTATCGTTTACTTCGATACTCATTTGGATCCCTCCATTTTAGCTATAGAAACTGCGCATGCCTTGTATTCTGGCATTCCAGATCTGGGGTCTATTGCAGAAGCATTGGTTAGTACGTTTGCAGAGCACTCTCTGAAGTGCATAGGAATATTTACTATTCCTTTCAGAATGTCAGGAGTTACTCTGGCAGGTATTTCGATTTCTCCTCTTCTTGATTTAACTTTAACCTTTTCGTTGTTGATTATTCCAAGCTCTTCAGCGTCTTCGGTGTTTATTTCTACGTATCCTGTTGGTACTTCACGGTCCAGTGTATCGGCTCTTCTGGTCATTGCAGCGTGGTAGTGGAATAATATTCGGGTAGTGGTTAATAACAATGGGTATTCTTCGTCTGGTACTTCTTTTGGTCCCTGTTCTTCAAGTGGTGAGAATATTCCCAGCCCGTCTGGGTGTGCGAATTTTTCTACGTGCATCATGGCGGTTCCAGGGTGTTCTTCAGTTGGGCATGGCCAGTGAAGTGCTTCTGGTCTTTCCAGCCTTTCCCTGTTCATACCTGCATATTGAGGAGTTACGGTCCTGACTTCTTCAAATATGTCCTGTGCAGAGCTGTAATTGAATGCTTCAGGATTTGCACCCATTCTCTTAGCTAGTTCGCCGTATATTTCCCAGTCGACTTTAGCTTCACCTGGTGGGTCTACAGCTTTTCTTATAAGTTGTACTCTTCTCTCACCATTGGTGAATGTTCCTTCCTGTTCAGCCCAGCATGCGGCAGGTAACACAACATCTGCAAATTTAGCTGTGTCAGTCATGAAGATGTCCTGTACCACAAAGAAGTCCAGGTTGTTCAGGGCTTCTTCAACATGGTTGGTGTCCGGGTCAGAAATTACTGGGTCTTCACCGGTGATGTAGAGGACTTTCAGGTCGCCTTTGGCAGCTGAATCTATCATTTCAGGTATTTTAAGTCCGGGTGTACAGACCAGGTCTTTACATTCCCAGGTGACTGTAAATCGTTCACTTATATCTTCATCAATTACCTTCTGATATCCAGGGTAATCTGATGGTAGTGCTCCCATATCACAGGCACCTTGAACGTTGTTTTGACCTCTCAGTGGGTTTACTCCGGTTCCTAATCTTCCGATGTTTCCAGTGAGCATGGCCAGGTTCGCGGTTTGCTGAACGTTGTCCACACCGTGAGAGTGTTCGGTTATACCTAATGAGTAAACTATGGCTGCTTTATCAGCTTTAGCGTATTTTATAGCTATATCTCTGATTACATCTGCTGGTACTTGAGTTATTTCTGCTGCCATTTCAGGAGTGTATTTTGATACCAGTTCTTTTAGTTCTTCATAGTTTTTGGTCCTTTTTTCTATGAATTCTTTGTCTTCAAGGCCTTCACTGATTATCACGTTCATCATAGCATTCATCAGTGCTACATCAGTTCCTGTTTTAAATGGAACGTATTGGTCGGACTGTTTAGCGGTTGGAGTGTATCTTGGGTCGGCTACTATAAAGTATGCACCATTGGCTTTTGCTCTCATTAACCGTCTTCCCACCAGGGGGTGGGCTTCAAGACTGTTTGCTCCAATGGAGAATATCAGATCTGCGTGTTCAAAACTCTCGTAAGAGTTAGTCATAGCTCCGGATCCAAAGGATGCTGCAAGTCCGGCTACGGTAGGACCGTGGCAGAGTCTAGCGCAGTGGTCTATGTTTTGTGTTCCCACTACCACTCTTGCGAATTTCTGGTTAACGTAGATGTTTTCATTTGGTGATCTGGCGCATGCAAAGAATCCTATTTCATTAGGGTCATATGCTTTAAGCTTGGATGCTACCAGATCCAGTGCTTCGTCCCATGAAGCTTCTCTGAATTCACCATTCTCTTTTATGAGTGGTGTGGTTAATCTATCATCTCGGTGGATGATTTCATAACAGAAATTTCCTTTAGGACACAATTTTCCTTCATTTACCGGGTGTCTCTTCCATGGTTCTACCCCGACTACTTTATCATCCTTAACTACGAGGTTCATACCACATCCAACACCACAGTATGGGCATATTGTCGGTACGTATTTAATTTCCATTTTTCTTATCCCCTCATTTGTTTTAAAGTTCTGGTCCATGTATTTCTTATGATCTATTGCACTTTTTTTAATATTCCAGTATGACTGGACATTGCGGAAATCATGGTTTTATTTTTTTAGAAATTGATTCCTTCCTTAAATCCAAAAAAAATAAATAAAATGGAAGGATTTTTTATCTTTTGCACTGTCACTTAGCTTCTTCTTTTTTTGTTCCTCTGAGATAGGTCCACCAGTAAATAACTGCTACAAATATCGCTCCACCGATGATGTTACCTATGGTGGCAGGAATCATGTTATTTACAAAGAACTGTGTCCATGATACTCCACCAAGGAATATTCCCACTGGTATAAAGAACATATTTGCAACTACGTGCTCGAATCCTATTGCAACGAAAGCAAAGATCGGGAACCAAATTCCGACTATTTTACCAATAATATCATCTGAAGCAATAGCCAGATATACTGCGAGACACACAAGCCAGTTACAACCTATGGCTCTCCAGAACACCTGCATCCATGTTAAAGATACGCTGGTCTTTCCTGCTGCAACGAAGCTTGCTCCTCCAAGTGCTTTCGTTTTAGCGAGGGCTATTGCTGCTGCATCCCATGGTGGGGCTGCTAGGATACCACTGGCTACTGCAAGGAAATAAGCTACAAATAGAGCACCTACCAGGTTAAAAATCCAGCTCCAGATCCAATTCCTGGCGAATCCATACCCGCTTGCTTTTCCTGCAAGTAATCCAAAGGGCATGTACATACAGTTACCTGTGAACAGTTCAGAACCGGCTATAACGACCAGTATCAGCCCGACTGGGAACACTGCACCAAAGATTAATTTTTGTAATCCTATTGGACCACCAGCTGCTGCAAAACCTCCGGTTACAACTTCAGCTAAAAGTCCTCCAAAAGCAATATACGCACCTGCTAAAAAGCTCAAAAGAATTAAATTACTCAAAGGAGCCTTTTCTTTCAACGCAGCTATACCAACACATGCTTTTGCTGTGTCAGCAGGTGACTTAAAAGATGATGCCATACCATTCGACCTCCTATTTTTTTCTTTATCTGCCATGAATACTCATGAGACCTTCTTGAAGATCCATAAATTTTCATAGAGTTGTGTCCCCACCCGTTTTAAATCTTTTATGAAAGATGATGATAGATTTAAAAACGACATAAAAAAAACGTGGATTGTGGTG
>Ga0334889_1002619_pt1 | contig 19839 bp, 10 predicted proteins | sample GraSluR1_MG_2_FD_207222 | JGI IMG/M metagenome (GOLD analysis project Ga0334889, IMG submission 207222) | Sludge microbial communities from methane-producing bioreactor in Wageningen University, Netherlands - Granular Sludge_8_08-R1 | ecosystem: Engineered > Bioreactor > Anaerobic > Unclassified... | reverse complement strand
TTACTACTACGCGATGGAATTGATCGAGGGCGAAAGCCTGGACGCGGCCCTGCGGCGCGGGGCATTCCGGGCCCGATCGTCCGCCGCCGACGCTCCGGCCGGCGCGGCCGATTCCCGTTCGTTTGCGTTTGGGCGGGGGGGGCTGGACGCGTATCGTCGTCTGGCCCGTCTCCTGGCGGAGGTAGCCGACGCCCTGGCATACGCCCATCAGAACCACGTGATCCACCGCGACATCAAACCGCAGAACCTGCTGCTGAGTCGCGACGGCCGGCTGCACGTGACGGACTTCGGCCTGGCGCACCTGCTCAGCGAGCCGCACCTGACCACCACGGGCCAGGTCATGGGGACGCCGCTGTACATGTCGCCCGAACAGGTCCGGCTCGGGCATGGCCGGGTCGACTGGCGGACGGACATCTACTCGCTGGGCGTCACGCTGTATGAAGTGCTGACCGGCGAGCCGCCGTTTACCGGCGAAACGCGTGACCAGATCATCGACCAGGTGTGTACGGCCGAGCCGCGGCCCCCGCGGCGGCTCGATCGCGGCATTCCCCGCGATCTGGAGACCATCTGTCTGCGAGCGATGGAGAAAAACCGGCTGCGTCGCTACGCATCCGCCGGCGATATGGCGGAGGACCTGCGCCGTTTCGCCGACGACCGTCCCATCCGCAGCCGCCGCACCAGCCGCCTGGTCAAGGCCGGCAAGTGGGTGCGCCGCCACAAGTGGATGACCGGCACCATTTCCTCGTTGTTCGTGGTGGTGGTGCTCACCATCGGCCTGACGTGGGTGCAACGGCTGCGCCGCCTGGAGTCGGCCGACCGTCGCCTGAACGACGCGTACGAGTCCGTCGCCTACATCAACTTTCGCGAGCCGCCTCCTTCCGTGGAACAGGACATCGCATATGCCGAGGCCCGGGGCGCCGATCCGACCCGCGTGCGGCTGGTCAGGGCCATGGCCAGGGCCACGCGTCCGGACCGTTCCACGCGCGCCGCAGCCCTGGCAGACCTGGAGGAAGTGCTGAAGGTCCGGCCCGACAGCGTCGAGGCGCGGTGCGTGAAAGCCGTCATGCTGCACCTCAACAACGAGACGGAAGCATACCAGAAGTGCATCGACGGCATCGGAACGCCGCGCACGGCCACCGAGTGGTTCTTCTACGGCTACGCGATTCACTTCAAGGATCCGCAAACGGCCAAGGAGAGTTACAGACGTGCGATTGATCTGCACGCCGCGCAGAACCAGATCTACCCCCAGGCCATGATTCATCTGGCCCGCGCCCAGAATCAACTCATGTACCGGACGCGGCAACTGAGCGATTTCGAAGAAGCCGCCGACAACCTGCGCCAACTGACCATCATCGGGGTATACGGCGCATACCCGCACTACCTGCTGTCCATCACGTACCGCCTCGCCGCCGAGATCGAGGGATCGAGTGACGACCCCGACAACGCCGCGGTGCCGCTCTATTACCGGGACGCCCGGGCTTACGCCGAGAAAGGGCAGCAGAAGGACAAGGGCGACGACCGCCCGGTCACGGCCGAGGCGGAGTACTGGGAGAGCTTCGGCGATTTCGAAAAGGCAATCGATGCCCGCACCCGGGCCATCAAAGTGGCGTCTGAATCCTACAACCGCGATTCGGTCTGGGAGGGCCACCACTATCGTTGGCGGCTCTACTACTGGCAGAACCGGTTCGAGGAAGCCCTGGCGGACCTCGACCGGCTGTCAGCAGAGTATGACCCGCGCGACCTGTTCTACACGCATGTCTACCCAATCTTCGTCCACGCGGAGATGGGTGATCGCGACCGGGCGGTCACCACGGCCCTGCGGCTGGCCGAGGACGGACCGGGCGACGCACGGCGGGTCATCCTGGCGTCCACGTGTTTGCGTTTGCTCGGAGAGAGGGAGAAAGCCAGCGCACTGCTCGACGATCGCGCGGCGGGAATTCAGTTTCGTTCGACGGACGGCAGCGCCGATGGGGGGACCTGGTGGCGCGTTCTCTACGATCTTGCCCAGGGCCGCCGCACACTGGACTCCGTCCTGAGCTCCGAGCCCTGCCTGAGCGGGGATAACGCCCAGACACGGCGCGCCGAGGCCCTTTTTTACGCCGGCGCGATAGCGCTGGCCGAAGGACGCCGGGCGGAGGCCGTCGACCTCTTTGACCGCTCCTACCGCTGCTTCGACGGCGAACGCCGCTACACCTTCCACGCCAAAACCCTTTGCGTGAAGCTGAAGGACCCGGCTTGGCCGCCCTGGCTGCCCGCCCCGAGCGGGAACGAGGCATCCGCCGCGGCCCAATGATCTTGTGGAACATCGTTTGGAGTCGGCACCGTCGGCGGGTACCATGCCGCCACGCCGCGCGTGATGCCGCGCGGCGACAAGGAACGAATCGGTGCGATCGATCACGCGAGAGCTGGAACAACGACTGACCGAAGCCCTGCGGGCCTGTTTCGGCGCCGCGGCCGAGGGCGTGGATCCCATGCTGCGGCCGACCCAGGATTCGAGCTTCGGCGACTACCAGGCCAATTTCGCCATGGCCCTGGCCCGGACACTCAAGCAGAAGCCGCGGGACGTGGCCACCGCCGTCGTCGGGCGACTGGACGTGGGCGACCTCTGTGAGCCGCCGCAGGTCGCCGGACCGGGGTTCATCAACCTGACCCTCTCGCCCGCGGCGGCCGGACGTCGACTTCAGGCCGTTCCGCCCGCACCGCGCGACGGCCTGGACCGGGTCGGCATCGACCCGACGCCCGCGCCGGCCGTGGTGGCCATCGACATGTCTAGCCCGAACCTGGCGAAGGAGATGCACGTCGGGCACCTGCGGAGCACCATTATCGGCGACTGCATCGCGCGGATGCTGGAGTTTGAGGGTCACCACGTCCACCGCATCAACCACGTGGGTGACTGGGGCACGCAGTTCGGCATGCTGATCGAGCACTTGCGGCGGACCCACCCCGACGTGCTGAACGCCCCGGAGCACCTGCGCCTGGGCGACCTGGAATCGTTCTACGTGCAGGCCAAGCAGCGATTTGACGCGGACGAGGAGTTCGCCGCCGCCGCCCGGCGGGCTGTTGTCGCTCTGCAGGGCGGCGATCCGGCGACCTTGACCGTCTGGCATGCGTTCTGCGAGGAATCGCTGCGGCACTGCCATGAAATCTACGACCGGCTGGACATCCGTGTGGAGGACCGCGGCGAGAGTTTCTACAACGACCTGCTGTCGCGCATCGTGGACGACCTGGCGAAGGCCGGCTTGGCCGTCGAGAGCGACGGTGCGATGTGCGTGTTCCTGGACGGGTTCCGCAACCGCGAGGGCGATCCGCTGCCCATGATCATCCGCAAGTCCGACGGCGGCTACAACTACGACACCACGGACCTGGCCGCCCTGCGGCACCGCATCGAAACGCTGGGAGCGACACGGCTGCTCTACGTGGTGGGCCTGCCCCAGAAGCAGCACTTCGACATGCTCTTCGTCGCGGCGCGCAAAGCGGGCTGGGCGGGTAAGAACGTGGAGCTGACCCACATCGGCTTCGGCAGCATGTTGGCCGCCTCGGGCAAGATGTTCAAAACGAGGGAGGGCGGCACGGTAAAGCTCAAGCATCTGCTGGACGAAGCGGTGGAGCGGGCTCGGAACGTGCTGGAGGCCTCCGAACAGGACCCGGAGAAGAAACGCGGCCTGGCGCCTGAACAGATGCAGGTTATCGCGGAAACGGTTGGCGTGGGCGCGGTGAAGTACTTTGACCTCTCCCACGCGCTGGGCAGCGACTACAAGTTCGAATGGGACACCATGCTCAGCATGGACGGCAACACCGCGCCGTACATGCTCTATGCGTACGCCCGCATCCGCAGCATCGGTCGCGAGGCGGGGGTGGACTACGCCGCGCTGCCGCCCGATACGCCTATTGCCCTGGAGCACGAGTCGGAGATCCGGCTCGGCAAGGTGCTGCTCAGGCTGCCGGACGTCATCGAGCAGGCCGGCCGGGAGTATCGCCCGAACGTCATTACGGAGTACCTTTTCGAGCTGAGCAAGGCCTACAACGGGTTCTACGATCGCAAGCGCGGCGTGCGGGTCAAAGACGCCACCCCGGAATCCGTGAGGCTCTCTCGCCTGCGGCTGTGCGACCTGACGGCCCGCGCGCTGAAGCTCGGCCTGCACCTGCTGGGGATCGGGACGCTGGAGCAGATGTAGGCCCGCTGGACCGAGATTTCGATATCTGTCCCGGCCCGGCCATTCACCGGCCGGCCACGGCTGGTTCGAAATGACCGGCCGACTCCGGGGCGCAGGCGAGCGCCTGGCAGCCCGGGCATTGGCCGCACGCCTGCGGACCGGCGCCTTCGCAGCACCAGCACAAATCCAGCGGTGCGCTGAACCGCTTGCCCAGCTTGATGATGTCGCCGCGGGAAAGTCCGACGAGGGGAACCTCCAGCCGGATGGCCGGCCGCCCGGACCGCAGCTCATCGAACGCCATTTCGCAGACGTGGAAGAACTCACGCCGCCGGTGCGGTGTGCCCTGGCCGGCCGCGACCTGCTGTTCCGCCTCGTCGGCCACTTGCGATGCGCCGACCACGACCGCGCGGGCCGTGATTCGCGCCGCCCACTGGTACGCCGCATCCAGCAGCGACGGCATGGGCGGGGGCAATGCGGGTGCGTCGCCGGAGGGGTCTGCCGCGTCTGCGCGGCGGCGGGCGGACGCGATCAGCCGGACGTGCGGCATGTCCACGCCGAGCACCCGCTCGGCGCCCAGGGCCTTGCCGATCGCCTCCACGGCCGCCCGCTCCCGGGCGGCGGACGGTTGTCCGTAGTCGACGTGGAGCAGGTTGACGGCCCCGTTTCGGGCCGCCCGGGCGGCGGCTACCGTGCTGTTGAGGCCGCCGCTGCACAGAATCACGAACGATTCACTCGCCATCGCGCTGGAACTCCCCACAAGCAGTCCGAAGGACCGGTCTGGCTGACTGATGTCCCTCGGACGTTATCGGCAATCCCGCGGGCCGAGGGTGACCCGTCGCACCCTCTTCCCGGCGTGGCCGCCGCCCGCCCGCCGCAGGGCATTGAGCGATCGGAAGTCGTGTAGTAGACTAATGTTGCAGGCGCCCAACGCGCGCTCGCAGCAGGGGAAGGTGTATGGAACCGCTCAAGAAGATCAGCGAGGTGGGGCGTGAGGTGGGTCTGTCGGACCGGCGGATCCGCGAATACGAGCGGGTGGGCCTGATTCGACCGCGTCGCGAGCCGCGGACGCGGGACCGCCTGTACGGCCCCAAAGAAGTGGCGCAACTGCGGCTGATCAAGGAACTGGTCCGCAAGCACAGCCTCACGCTGGAGAACATCCGGCTGCTGCTGGCCTACGCCCCGTGCTGGGAACTCACCGATTGCCCGGCGCGCGATCGATGCCCGGTCCTCAAGGATCCCGCCACGCCCTGCTACCTCCAACCCGTGCATGCGTGCGGCCAGAGCGGAGACTGCCTCCACTGCCCCATCTACCGGTCCAAGGATCGGCCGCGATCCGCCATCGTCGTCACGGACGGCAGGACGGACGGAAACGGGTCCGGGGACAGCCCACCCCATCCCGCCTGACCGTGGCTGGCCAATCGAAGTCGGTGCAGCCGCAACCGCCCACCGCGGCTTGAAACAGGGCTTTCCCGGTCGTATCGTAGCCCCGGCCCAAAGGGGACGGAGATCGCCATGAATCGTCGAAACGTCGCGGCCCTTCTGCCGGGGGAGCGGATCGAGAACCAGGTCTTCCGCATCCAGTCGAAAGACCTTCGGACCACCACGCAGGGAGGGTTGTACATCCATGCGGTGCTGGCCGACGCCACCGGGCAGGTGCCCGCCCGCATGTGGCAGGCGTCCGAACCGATTTTCAACTCCATTCCGGAGGGCGGGTTCCTTCGCGTGAAAGGGCGGACGGAGAACTACAAGGGCAATCTGCAGTTCATCATCGAGGCCCTTCAGCCGGTTGATGCGAATCAGGTGGACCTGTCGGAGTTTCTGCCCCATACGGAGTGCGACATCGACAAGATGTGGGCCCGCACCGTCGAGATTCTCAGGCGGATCGAGGACCCGAATCTCGCGGCGTTGATGAAGGAGTTCCTGGCGGACGAAACGCTGGTTCGCGCGTTCCAGAAGGCCCCGGCCGCCGCCCAGTTGCACCACGCCTTCATCGGCGGGCTGCTCGAGCACACCCTCAACGTGCTCGAACTGGCCTTGTTGGTCATCCCCCGCTATCCGCGGCTGAGTCTGGACCTTGTGCTGGCGGGCGTGTTTCTGCACGATATCGGCAAGACCGCCGAACTCGCGTACGACACGAACTTCAGCTACACGGACGAGGGCCAGCTCATCGGCCACCTCGTCCAGGCCGCCATCTGGATCGACCGGAAGGCGGCGGCGGTGGCGGCCCGCACGGGCCGGCCGTTCCCGGAAGACCTCCGTGCCGTCCTCCAGCATATTGTGCTGGCCCACCACGGCAGTTACGAATTCGGCAGTCCGAAGCTGCCTGCGATCCCCGAGGCGGTGGCCGTCCACTACCTCGACAACATCGACGCCAAGGTCTACATGTTTCTCAAGGAGATTGACGACGACCGCGACCCGGATTCCCACTGGTCGAATTACAGTCGCGTCCTCTCCAGTAAGGTGTACAAGATGCCCGTGACGGGCAACCAGCAAGACTGAGCCTCACCCTCATGGACTACACCCAGTTCACTGAAGCGGACATTCGGGAGATGCTCAAGGCGATCGGCGCCGATCGCGTCGACGATCTGTTCCGCGACGTGCCGGCCTCGCAGCGTCTGACCCGCCCCCTGCACATCCCGGCCGGCCTGAGCGAGATGGAGCTGATGGCCGACGTCCGCGCCCTGGCGGACAAGAACACCACCTGCCAGGAGCTGGTCTGCTTTCTCGGGGGCGGCGCCGCGGACCATTTTGTCCCCGCGATCGTGGAAGAGCTGTCCAGCCAGGCCGAGTTCCGGACCGCCTACACGCCCTATCAGGCGGAGGCGTCGCAGGGCTCGCTTCAGGCATTTTTCGAGTATCAGACGATGCTCTGCCAGCTCACCGGCATGGACGTGTCCAACGCCTCGCTGTACGAGCAGGCCAGCGCCGTGGCCGAGGCCGTGCTGATGGCCCGCGCCGTCAACAAGCGCTCGCGGGTGCTCATATCCCGGGCCGTTCATCCGGACTCCTTTACGGTGCTGGAGACGTACCTTCGCGAGCAGCCGGTGGAGCTCGTGCGCATCGACTCCGAGGGCGGTCTCACGAACCTCTCCGCCCTGCGCGACGCAGTGGATGAACGGACCGCGGCGGTCGTGGTGCAATCGCCGAACTTCTTCGGCTGCATCGAAACGCTGGGCGAGGTGGTCGACGCGGCGCACCAGGCGGGGGCGCTCGCCGTCGCGGCGGTGGATCCCGTCAGTTGCGGCCTGCTCAAGGCGCCCGGAGCGTTCGGCGTGGACATCGTGGTCGGCGAGGCCCAGCCCCTGGGCATTCCGCTTTCGTACGGCGGGCCGTACTGCGGTTTCCTCGCCGCTCGCGAGGAGTACCTCCGAAAAATGCCCGGCCGCGTGGTCGGCGTTTCGCACGACGGCCAGGGCCGCCGCGGATTCTGCCTGACCCTCCAGACCCGCGAGCAGCACATCAAGCGGGAACGCGCCACCAGCAACATCTGCACGAACCAAGGCCTGATGGCCCTCCGGGTGGCGGTGTACCTTGCCGCCATGGGCCGCCAGGGCGTCGCGAAGGTCGCGTCCCTCTGCCTGGACAAGGCCCACTATGCGGCGGAGCGCATTGCGGCGATTCCCGGCTACGCGCTTCGGTTCCAGGCGCCGTTCTTCAAGGAGTTCGTCGTCCGGACGGACCGCGACATCCGCCGCGTGCTGGACCATTGCCGCACGCGAAAGGTGCTGGCGGGCATCCCCCTGGAATGCTGGCATCCCGACCTGGCGGACTGCTTCCTCGTGACGGTCACGGAGAAGCGGACGCGGCAGGAGATCGACTCCCTCGTCGGGGCGCTCGCATCCGCCTGAGCCTTGCCAGGGCCCCCTCTGCCGCTACACTCTGGCCCAATGCCGGGTTTGGTTCTCTCCATCCTGATGGCGGCGGCGCCAACCGCAAACACCGAGCCGGAGCGGGTTGACCTGGAGCACGGGTTCTACCTCATCGGCCGCCCGGCCGGCGTGCCCGCGGAAATCCCATTGCCGCTGGTCATCTGTCTGCACGGGACGGAGACCACGGCCGCCGGCATCCTGGCCTTCTGGCGGTCGTTCGAACACATGCTTCCCATGGTCCTGGTTGCGCCGCAGGCGACGCACGCCGGCTGGCGTGACAGCGATGTGAAGCTGATGCGGGAGTTCCTCGATCACGCCTCGCGCACCGTCTCGTACGATCCGAATCGCGTTCTGCTGACCGGCCACTCCGCCGGCGGGGCCATGGCCTTCCATCTGCTCTATGTGCAGGGTTTCCCGGCGTCCGCCGTGGCCGTGACGGCCAACTACGTGCCCCCCACGGTCCAGGCGGAGCAGGTCCGGGCGCACAGCCGGGTGCCGGTGTTCTACGCGGTCGGCGAGTCGGACATCAATCGGGATCGCATGAGGGACGGATTGGCGCTGCTGCGGGGCAACGATGTCAGCGTCACCGTGCAGCGACCGCAGATCGGTCACGTGCTCGACCCCGGCGTCGGCCAGGCCGCAATGTCCTGGTTCGAGTCGTTCTGCCGCGCCCAGGGCGAGCGTGCACTGAACGACGCCCGCCGTTGCCGCCCGGACGACGGTTGCATCGGTCCGGTCGTCTGCGGGCTGGAGGCGATCATTCGACATCCGGCCACGCAGTTTGCCGACCAGGTGAACACAGCAATCGAACTGCTGGCGGAGTTGCAGCAAGCAGGCCGGCGGGGCCTGATTCGATCGGAACGCCTGCTGGAGGGCGGGCGGCCCATGGAGGCCCGCGAAGAGGCCCTGCGCGTGGAACGCCGCTACGCCGGCTCGTCGCTGGGAGACGAAGCGCGGCGGCATCGCGAACGCATTGACGCACTGCCGGAGGTTCAGGAGTTCCTGCGGCTCAAGCAGTCACTCACGGGCCAGTCACCCGGCGTCGGCAACAGCCCCGGGAACGGAGGGTCTCCATAGGCCGATGGCAGGAAAACCGCTCCATGTTCGCGCCGAGCACGATCCCTCCTTCATGGAGAACGGACTCGTCGTGCATTTCCGCGACGAGGCGGACTGCTGGGTGATCGACCCTGGGCTGCCGCCTCATGCGGAGCGAATGGCCGACTACATTCACCGGCATGCCCTGACGGCCAGGGCGATTCTGCTGACCCACGCGCACGGCGACCATATCGCCGGGGTCGACGAGCTGCGCACCTGGCTGGGCCCGATCCCGCTGTTCCTGGCTCGGGAGGAATGGCCGTTCCTGACCGACCCTACGCTGAATCTCTCCGCGGACTTCGGATTCGGGCTGACCGTTTCCACAGACCACCTGCACGACCTGGTCCCCGGCGACGTGCTTCCGCTCGACGGCAGCGACTGGACCGTTCTCGACACCTCCGGCCACTCTCCGGGCGGGCGAAGCTTCTACTGCCCGGACGCAGGCGTGGTGGTCGTGGGGGACGCCCTTTTCGCCGGCTCCATCGGACGCACGGACTTCGCGTACAGCGACCACGAACGCCTCGTCGAGAACATCCGCAGGAACCTCCTGACCCTGCCCGACGAGACGCGCGTGGTTCCCGGCCACGGACCCCGGACCACCATCGGCCGCGAAAAGCAATCAAACGCCTTCCTGGAGTAGGCGGCCCGTCGCGGCCGCAGGACGCGCCCACCGGGCCTCGCTCCGTTTTGACTTTTGGGCCGTTTGCCGGTTTGATCTGGGGTTGGCCCGCTCAGGAACGGGCCGGTTTGCTATGTCGGAGGGCCATCATGCCACAAACGAAGACAACGGAGCCGCTTCCCGTCACGGATTGGCTGGTTTTGGGTGCGTTCCCACTGCGGGACCGCACCGCCGGTCGCTGGACGCAGAGCGGGTTTCCCTGTGAGGCGGATTTTGCGCCGCGGGCCGGCGAGACGTTCAACGGAGCGACCTGGACCCGCTACGAAACGCACCACGGTCGAATCGAGAACCACGACCCGGTGCTGCCGTACAAACAGCGCCACTGGGTCTTTGCCTACGCGTTCAGCTACGTTCAGTCTCCCACTCGGCAGACCGTGCGGATGCGCGTCGGAAACGACTGCGGCGGCGTGATCTGGCTCAACGGCGAGGAGGTCTACCGCACCGACGCGCCCATGCGCAGCGTGCTGACCCACGACGACGACGTGAAGGCGACGCTCCGCAAAGGCTGGAACCGCCTGCTCTTCAAGAGCCCCACCGGCCCGAACTTCTGGGGCATTCGGGTCCACTTTCTCGGGGCCACGGACGCCAAGCCGACACCACGCCTGACGTTCAGCGCCAAGCGGCCGTCCGCCGCGACCTTCCCCGGCCTACGCCGCCGAAAAGGCGGACTGACCGGCGAATGGTCCACGCGCCTGGCCCGGCCGGTCACCGTGCGCGGCGGGCTGGCGTACCACCTGGAGCTGGACCTGTTCAACGACTCACCCCGCGCCGCCGCCAAAGTCCGCGTTTCGCTTGTGGACGCCCGAGGGGCCCTGCTCGCGAAGGTGGATGCCGCGGCCATGCCCGCGTTTACGCAGCGGCGCGTGGATATCCCCGTGGATGCGGCGGCCTTGGCCGCGGCGTTCGGCAAGGCTGGCGAGCTTCGACCGGCCGTCGAGGTCCGATCCAGCCAGGGTGCCGTCCGGATCGATCTGCCCGTCGGGGCTCCCGCCCGTGTGCTCTGCAACACGATGGCGGATCTGCCCATCACCGTGAAGGAGAAGGGCGACACACCCTTCGTCGTGCCGGTCGTGTTCGCCGGATCGCCCGCCCGGGTGGAAATGGATTTCGAGTTTCGCCACGACGGCGAGCGCGAGTACGGCTGGCCCGCCATGCCGGTGCAGACCTTCGACGCCGAGCAGACTCGTCAGCGGAAACTGACGCTCTCGGTCAATCCCCCGCCGGGCATACCCAACGTGCATGCTCGCATGCTCTTCGGCAGTGACGATGCGCCGGCGCTGGCCGCCCGCACCCGCCGGCTGCTGGATGAATTGGGCCTGGACGTCGGCCGGTGCGCGCGGATCGGAGCGGAAGGGCTGACGCGAATGCTGCATCACGATGTGAACGGCGCCTGGGACGCCGTCCGCGCCATCCTGGACCGGGCGTCGGCCGAGGCCCCGGACCGCCGCGCGGAGTCCGTCACCCTGGTCGGCCACGCCCACATCGACATGAACTGGCTGTGGACCTACGACGAGACTGTCCAGGCCGCTCATGACACGTTTCGCCAGGTGCTGGCGTTCTGCGATGAGTTCCCCGACTTCCATTTCTCGCAGTCGCAGGCTGCGGTGTACGAGATGATCGAGCGATTCGATCCCGGCATGTTTGACGCCATCCGCCGGCGGGTGGCCGAGGGCCGCTGGGAGCTGCTCGGCGGGTTCCTCACCGAGGGTGACACCAATATGTCATCCGGCGAGGCCCTGGCCCGGTCCCTGCTCATCGGCCAGCGCTATTTCCGCAGCCGGTTCGGCAAGACGGCGTGCGTGGGCTGGCTGCCGGACAACTTCGGGCACGTGGCCCAGTTGGCGCAGATCCATCGACTGGCGGGCATCCGGTTCCTCTACGCGTTCCGCTGCCAGCCGAGGCTCGGCGCCTGGGTGTCTGAGGCGCCCGACGGATCGCGAACCGTCAACTTCGCCACGCCGACCTACAACACGTCGATCGACTCGGGCATCCGCCTGCAGCCCGCGACGTGGGATCCCAAACACCGCAAAACCCTGGCGGTCTACGGCGTGGGCGACCACGGCGGCGGCCCGGCCCGCCGCGATATAGAACGGGCCCGCGCCTACGCCGACTCGCCCGGCTCGCCGACCATCCGCATGGGGACGGCCGAGTCGTTCTTCACGTCCGTCGAGCCGCACGCGGCGGATTATCCGCTGCACCGCGGCGAGCGGCAGTACACGTTTGAAGGCTGCTACACCTCCATCGCCCGCATCAAGCACGGCAACCGAAACGGCGAGAACCTCATGTTCGCCGCGGAAATGCTCGCCGCCCTTGCTGCGCTGCACGGCGACCCCTATCCGCACGATGCGATCCACCGCGTCTGGCACGCCGTGGCCTTCAACCAGTTCCACGACATCCTCTGCGGATCGGCCACGCACGACTCCAACCGCGAGTCCATCGCCCGATACGACGCGGCCGCAGCCGAAGCCCGCAACCTCCGGTTTGAGGGGCTGCGCCGGCTGACCTGGCGCATCGACACCCAGTCCTGCGGCCAGCCGGTCGTCATCTTCAACCCCGTGCCGCACGAACGCTCGGACGTGGCCGAGGCGGAGGTCTTCAGCTACCAGCTTCCGCCCACCGTCGAGTACCGGCACTGGGGCCACTGGGGGCACGACGGAACCACGGTTCGGCCGGTCGACGTCGGCCAGGGGCCGTCCCCGACCATTCACCTGGTCGATGTCGACGGCGGCGAGGTCCCCGCGCAGGTGGTCGAGACCAAGCTGTTTCCCAACGGGCATCGGCTCAAGGTGCAGTTCCCGGCCGGTCCGATTCCCGCCTGCGGATACAAGGTGTTCCACGCATTCCCGGCCGTGCCCGGCGTGGCTCTCGATCCCAAACTGACGGTGCAGGGCACCGCCATCGAGACGCCGCACTTCCGCATCGAGGTCAACGGCAAGACCGGCCACCTCCAGCGCGTGTATGACAAGCGGCGCAAGGCGGAAGTGCTGCCGCGCAAGGATGCCGCCAACGTCCTGAAGGTCTACATGGAGAAACCCCACGGCATGAGCGCCTGGGAGCTCGGGCCGATCCGCGCGGTGCACTCGCTGGACAAAGCGATTTCCGTGAAGGTGACAGAGCGCGGCCCCGTCCGCGCCGTCATCGAGATCCGGCGCCAGTGGGGCCGCTCGAAGTTCACGCAGCGGATCATTACCTATCGCGACATTCCGCGGATCGACTTCGAGCTGGACGTGGCCTGGTTCGAGCTGGGCGGACCCGACGTGGATGCCCCGATGCTCCGGGTCGCCTTCCCGCTGAACGTGCGCAACGCGACCTTCACCTGCGACACGCCGTTCGCGGCCGTACAACGCCCGACCACCGGCCAGGAAGTCCCCGCCCAGAAGTGGGTGGACCTGTCCGGCCCGAAGGGCGGCGCCGCGCTGCTGAACACCGGCAAGTACGGCCACCGCTGCCAGGACGACGTGCTGGAAATGACCCTGCTGCGCGCGTCGTACGATCCGGACGTGTACCCGGACCAGGGCCCGCACGCCATCCGCTACGCCCTGGTGCCGCACGCCGGCACGTGGCAGGCTGCCGGCATCGCTGAAGCCGGCCTGGCCTTCAACGTGCCGATGACCGCCCTGGAAGCGTCGCCGCATCCGGGCGACATGCAGCCCGTGGGCAGCTTCGTCGAGCTTGGGCCAAGGCAGTTCGTCCTCTCCGGCGTCAAAAAACCCGAAGACGGCAACGGCCTGATCATCCGGTTCTACGAGGCCCACGGAAAGCCCGGTCGGGCGACGCTCCGGCTTCCCCGGCACGTCCACGGCGCTCACCGGGTGAACCTGATCGAAGACCCGCTCCCGAACGCCGAAGCTCCGACCCACCACGAGGATGCGATCGAGCTGCACGTCCGCCCGTTCGAGATCGTGACCTTGCGGGTGGACCTCTAGCCCCGGGCAACCCGTGCCCTGGGACCGAGTTCTGCTGTGGGACCGGCTTGTCTTTGTGGGACCGGCTTGTCTTTGTGGGACCGGCTTGTCTTTGTGGGACCGGCTTGTCTTTGTGGGACCGGCTTGTCTTTGTGGGACCGGCTTTCCAGCCGGTCTTGGGAGGCTGTGGGCTGTAGGCTTTGGGCTGCAGGATTGGTCCGCACGGCGGACCCTACAGTGGGACCAGCTCTCTCGCCATCCCGGCGCGCCGGGACCTGTGGCGACCAGCCGGTCTGCGGCCTCCATGTGGGACCGTCCTGGCGCTCCGGCACAGGTTCGTAGGGTCCGCCTCGCGGACCGCGCTCTTTTACACGCGCCACGAAGACGGTCCGCACGGCGGACCCTACAGTGGGACCGGCTTTCCAGCCGGTCTCTGCCCGGTTGCATCGCCGCCCGGCTCCCCGTACAGTCTACCCGCACCTCCAGCGAGGGGTGGAGCGGCCCGGACCGGCCGTCCGGGGCAGCCGCCGCGGCTGCAAGGGCAAACCGTTGGCCCCCAGACACCAGGAACGGAGACATACCGTGGACTCGCTTCTCGATCGCTTCTGCCGATACGTCAAGGTCGAAACCACCGCCGTCGAGGAGACGGAAAACTACCCAAGCTGCCCCGGCGTGCTGGAGCTTGGCCGGATGCTCGCCGACGAGATGCGGGCCCTGAAGCTGGAGGCCGTCAGCCAGGACGAGGCCGGCATCGTGATGGGCACGATCCCCGGCAACGTGGCGGGCGCCCCGACCATCGCCTGGCTGGCTCACCAGGACACCTCGCCCGAGGCCAGCGGCAAGGACGTCAAGCCCAACCTCATCCGCAACTACGACGGCAAGGACATCACGCTGCCCGGCGACTCGTCCAAGGTCATCAAAGTGGCCGACACGCCGGAACTGGCCGGGTTGAAAGGCAAAACGCTCATCACGTCGGACGGCACCACGCTGCTTGGCGCGGACGACAAGGCCGGCATCGCCGTCATCATGACCGTCGCCGACCACCTGATGGCCCATCCGGACATTCCGCACGGGCCGATCCGCGTCGTCTTCACCAGCGACGAGGAGGTCGGCCGCGGCGTCGACAAGGTGGACATCAAGAAAATCAACGCCACCTGCGCGTACACGCTGGACGGCAGCGGAAGCGGCGAGCTGGAAAACGAGACGTTCTCCGCCGACCTCGCCACCGTCACGCTCACCGGCTACAACATCCATCCCGGCCTGGCGACGGGCCGGATGATCAACGCCATCCGGCTGGCCGGCGAGTTCATCTCGCGGATGCCCTGGCAGCGGCTGGCCCCGGAGACGACGGCCGGCCGGGACGGCTTTCTGCACCCGTACGTGATCGAAGGCGGCGTGCCGGAGGTGAAGATCCGCGTCCTGCTGCGGAGCTTCGTGACCGCCGATCTGGCCGAGCAGGCGGAGATTCTGAAGCAGGTGGCCGCGACCGTGCTGGCCGAGCATCCCAAGGCCCGCATCAACGTGGACGTGAAGCGGCAGTACCGCAACATGAAGGACCATCTGGAGAAGGAGCCGCGTGCGGTCGCCCTGGCTGCTGCGGCCATGAAGGCCGTGGGCATCGAGCCGGAGTTCGCCTCCATCCGCGGCGGCACGGACGGCTCGCGGCTGAGCGAGATGGGCCTGCCCACGCCGAACCTGGCCACCGGCATGCACAACTTCCACTCCGTCCTGGAGTTTGCCTGCCTGGAAGAGATGGAATCGTCCGTCAAGATCTTGATCGAACTGGCCCAACTGTGGGGCAAGGAAAAGGCGTGACCGGCTTGTGTCTGTGGGACCGGCCCTTCTATGTGGGACCGGCTGCTTTTTGTGGGACCGGCTTTCCAGCCGGTCTTGGGAGGCTGTGGGCTGCAGGATTGGTCCGCACGGCGGACCCTACAGTGGGACCGGCTGCTTCTTGTGGGACCGGCTTTCCAGCCGGTCCGTGGTGCTCTTGTATTTGTGAGACCGGCTTTCCAGCCGGTCTCAGCGTACCGCAGCGTTGCTGATTCTTCCGGAGGCTCCGCCCACCCGGCGGACGAGAAACGTCCATGAGCGCTGAACCGACCCCCGAAAAGCCCTCCAGCCCGCTTCGTGAGATCATCCAGCCCTTCATCGACCTGGCCCACGCCCCGCGCGCCTTGTGGGGCATCAACCTGGCGTACGTCATCGAGGGCATGGTCTACTTCGGCATGCTGGGTTACCTGACGATCTACTGCTCGGAGTTCGTTTTCCAGGCGATCGACGGCGCCGACGAGGTGGCCCACTACATGGTGATGGTCCTGACCGCCGGCATTACCATCGCCATGTTCTTCCTGGGCGTGGTGGCCGACCGACGGGGGGTCCGTTTTGCGCTCATCGCCGCATTCATCCTCATGCTGATCGGACGATTCGTCTGGGCCGGGGGGCCGACCCTGTTCGGACTGGAGCCCGTGCGACCGGCGGTCTTTGCCGGCGACAAAGTCAGCCTGCACGTCACCAAACTCGATACTCGATTCGGCAACAAGGCCATCACGAAGGCCGACGTGATTGCCGCTGCGCCAGGCGATCCGGAGGACATCGAGCACGACCTGAAACTTGAGCTTTCCGCAGGTGAAGGAATCGCCCTTAGCCCTGCTCTCGAATCCCGACTGGTTCGGCTGGATCGGGCTCGACTGATCACGGGCGAAGACCAGGAATGGGAAGCTCGGTACGGCTCCCGGGAGATCAAGGCACGCGTCTTGATCAGCGCGGCGAAGCAACTGGGGCTTGCTCCGGGGTCCACGATCACTCTGGACCGCGCGTACGTCGCCGCCGCAAAGAAGGGAGGCAAGGACAAGCAACAGGCCGCCGATGCGGGCGAAACAGGCTCGGGCGCGGAACCCGGTCCCGAGGATGGCGGAGGGGACGGGGGGGAAACGGACGGCACCGGGCATCCGTACGTCGTCCGCAGCCAGTGGCTCAGCGATGTCGGGGCCGTTGACACGTTCCCGATCGATCTCGCAGAGGGGGCGGGCATCGCACCGGGCGAGGCCATGCAATCCTGGGGCGTTCGGCTCAGCACCGCGACGATCGCGGACGGCGGCGGGCTGGAATGGGGCGTGCAGTACGGACAGGCTCCCGTAAATGCGCGCCTCGTCCTGAGAACCAAAACCGCGCCGCCCCTCGCCCCGGGAGCGGTTCTCTCGGTGAATCGCGCACGCGTGGTCAAGCGGAAGAAGGATAAAAGCGACGAGTTCGTCATCGAAGTGCATTGGCCCGAAGGGATCGCGGCTGTCGACGTCTCGGATTGCGCCAATGCGGCGGAAATCCGCGAGGCTATCCGCTCGCAGTTGATCCCGGACCTGTCGCTCGGTGCGGGAACGCCGCTCAACCAGAATCTGACCTCCGGACCCGTGCAACTGGGCATGGGCAGACTGGTACAGCGAGTCGGATCGGATTGGCAGGTGGAGTACGGCAGCGGACCGGTCCGGGCCCGCTTGCACATTGACGCCGACGGCGTCGCGGGTCTCGGCCCGGGCGCTCTGATATCGCTGCGTCGGGCGAACGTCGTGAGTGTGAGCGGCGACACGACGCCTTTCCGTCTCCGCGCCCGCTGGCCGGACGACGTTGCTGCCGTCAATACGTACGGGTGCGAGGAATCGCCGTATCGCGAGTTGGTAACCGCGGACGAAAGGAAGCTCCAGGCCGACTCCCGGGGCCCCGTGGCGACGGATGCGGACGCCCTCCGCGAGGCAACCCCGGCCACCATAGCCGACCTGCGCGGCATGGACGATGGTGTCGTGGACGTCGTCCTTCCTGACGTACACGTAACCTACGTTCGCAACGGGGGGTACTTTCTCCAGGCGGACAAGGACGGACCGGCCATCTTCGTGTTTGTAAGCCCGCTATGGTCGCCTCTGCAGGTAGTGACCCTGCTGGGAATACTGCTCGTAATCGTCGGGTACGGGATGTACCAGCCTGCCGCCTATGCGGGCGTGCGGAAGTTCACCACGCCCAAGACGGCCGCGATGGGCTTCGCCATGCTCTACGCCCTCATGAACCTCGGCGGCTGGCTGCCCACCTTCGCGTTCCTGCTTCGCGACGACAACTACGCGGGCCTGGGAATCCCCGGCATGTTCTGGGTGTACACCGGGTTCACCGTAGTCGCCCTGGTCGCGACGGTCATCATCCTGAATCGGCGGACCGTGGCCGACGCGGAAAACGCCGCACGGACCCAGACCGAGCGAATCCGGGCGGAGGCACAGAAGGAGAACCCCGACAGGAAGCCCGAGCCGCCGGACGCGGGCGCCGCAGCAGGTGTTCTCGATGCCGCCCGCGTCAAGCCGCATATGTGGTTGTTCTGGCTGGCCGCCATGGCGCTGTTCCTGTTCAAGGGCGAGGCACCGTGGTACTACAGTTGGACGGAACTGAACCGGGAGTGGATCACCCGAGGGTTCGGCTCGATGGTGGTCTGGCGGTGGATTCTTGCCGGCCTGGTTTTCCTTTGGCCGTTGCTTATCGCATCCTGGCCGAAGGCGAAACGCTGGGTGGCCCGGCATCCGCTCCAGGACGGCAAGTTCGCGTACTTCATCTTTGCCCTGATCCCGGTCCAGACCTTGTTCACGTACAACTGGCTCGTGCTGCCACCCTACATCAAGCGGGCCTACGAGGGCTGGATCGGCAACTACTTCGAGATCGCGGCCAATGCAAACCCGATCCTGATCTTCATCGCCGTGCCCATCATCACGGCCATCACGCAGAAGCGCAAGGTCTACAACATGATGATCGTCGGCACCTTCATCATGGCGGCGCCGGCGTTCCTGCTGACCATCGGCCCGCATTGGTGGACCCTGTTCATCTACATCTTCATCATGACCATCGGCGAAGCCATGTGGCAGCCACGGTTCCTGCAATATGCCGCGGAAATCGCCCCGGAGGGCCGGACCGGCGAGTACATGGGCGTGGCCCAACTGCCCTGGTTCCTGACCAAGGTGCTGGTTCCCTTGCTCTACTCCGGCCGAATGATGGACCTGTACTGTCCTGCCGAGGGACCCAAGAACACGGAGACCATGTGGCTGATCTTCGCCTGCATCGCCATGACATCCACCGTCCTGCTGATCCTCGCCAAGCGCTGGATCGGGAAGGACTTCAAGACGAAAGCCGCCTGACGCGCGGGCCGATCGGCCGGCCCGGCGCCGGCCCCACGCGATAGAACAGGACTGAGCCGTCCGTCGCGAGCGCGCCCGCATCGCCCGGCCGGCCGCGCCCGGACCCCGAACCCGCCCCACCTCTCGTTTTGGCCTGGACGACAGAGGCGGCCTCTTCCCCCCGCTCGCCGTGGATGGTACGCTACCCCCCCGATGGTTCGCCCAACCGGCCGGCGGCGCGGTCCGGTGGCCGGGCGACGTGCAAGTCCGAATCCAAGGCAGGTGACGAGGAAAAGCGCAATGGCCAACCAACCCCAGCAGTTCAAGTTCCCCGAAAACGCCTACCGCGAGCTCAAGCCGGGCGAGTCGTTCGTCCCCATGGTCCCGCCCAACGTGACCGTGCCCGAGCTGACCTTCCGGGCGATGGGCTTCGGCCTGCTCATGAACATCATCTTCTCCGTGGCCGCCACCTTCCTGGCCCTCAAGGCCGGTCAGGGCATCGAGACGGCCATCCCCATCTCCATTCTGGCGGTGGGCATGTCGGGCCTGCTGCTCAAGTGGGGCCGGCGGGGCAGCTCCATCCTTGAAAACGTGTACATTCTGTCGATCAGCACCACGTCGGGCTACGTGGCCGGCGGCACGTGCTTCACGATGCCCGCGATCTACGTGTTGCAGCTCAACGCGAACCTGGAGATGAGCACCACTTCGCTCTTCCTTCAGATCGCGCTGGTGCCGTTCCTGGGCGCCATCCTTGGGGCCCTGTTCCTGATTCCCTTCCGGCGGTACTTCGTCAAGGAGATGCACGGGAAGCTGCCCTTCCCCGAGGCCACCGCAACCAACGAGATTCTCGTGACCGGCGCCTCCGGCAGCACCACGCAGGCCTGGATTCTGATCTACTCGTTCATCCTGTCGGCGTTGTACACGTTCGCCGCGACGGCCCTGAAGCTGTTCAGCGACAAGTTCACTACGGGCATGGCCAAGCTGGAGGCGGTC
>Ga0334889_1002618_pt1 | contig 19843 bp, 10 predicted proteins | sample GraSluR1_MG_2_FD_207222 | JGI IMG/M metagenome (GOLD analysis project Ga0334889, IMG submission 207222) | Sludge microbial communities from methane-producing bioreactor in Wageningen University, Netherlands - Granular Sludge_8_08-R1 | ecosystem: Engineered > Bioreactor > Anaerobic > Unclassified... | reverse complement strand
TGAACAGCTCGGTGAAGAAGTCGGGGATCTCCGGCGTGCTGAACGTATAACACACGCCGCCGTTGTCGTCCGACGCGGAGTTACCCGCCTCGTCCGTCGCCTCCACCGCGAAGAAATATGTGGTGCCCGACTGAAGGCCCGACACGGCGACCGCGGGGGTCAGATCATAGACGGTCCCAATTGCGCTTCCCGTCAGGGCCGAGCACGAGGTCCCGTACTGCACCGCACCGCGAACCGGCTCATTCGCGCTGAACGTGACGACGGCACTGCGAGGCTGAATCTGGCCGGTCTGGACGTTCGACACCACGGGAGGCGTACAATCCACAACGGCCGTCGCGGTCCGTACGATGTTCGTGCCGCCCTGTCCGTCGTCCGCATCCACATAGGTTACCGTCAAAACGTCACCGTCGGCCACCAGCAGAACACTCGCGCCGTCCGTCGTGCTCACAGGCAAAGTCCCCTCGAACCGACCGCTGGCCGGGCCCAGTTCCGTCAGCAGGACGGCTTCTCCAGCGGGCTCGGAATCCGACGTCACGACCACGGTGACCGTATCCTCGACCAGGTCGTTCAGATTCAGTCCGCAGTCCACCACGGTGACGGCGACCGTGTCCTGGCAGGCGTATTTGCCGCGATCCAGCTCTACGGTGCCGGCGTCCGTGCAGGTCATCGCGATCCGCAGGGACGGGTCACCGAAGATGTGCCACGTGTTGAACATGCTGACGCCGCCGCTGCCGTAGTCATCCATCATGGAGCACGAACCGGCGAAGCACAGGGCGCCGTACGTCACGTACGCCTCGTTCGTGATCAGGAGGTTGAACTCATCCTGTGCCTCCATGGGAGGCGACCAGGTCTGGTTGATCGACGACATGTACGCGGCGATCGCACCGATCGGCTGCCCGTTGCGGGTGGAGCGCAGCCAGGCCTCGCCAAAACACGTACTGCTGCTGAAGTTCCCGTTCACACAGGCCACGCTGAAGATGAAGGGCAACAGGTTGTCGTTGGTCAGGGCAGCCACGTTCGAATTCGAGAACCCCGTGGTGCTCCACGAGGTGGTGCTGCCGTGCCCGCAGTAGTTCACGATTCCCCGGCCGGCGTTGAGGGCGTTGGAGACCATCGCCGCCGAGACGCTGGGATCGTAGATCTGGTCGACCGGCGTGTAGCCGAACGCAAGCAACTGGCCGCGGATGTTGTTCAAGTGCTGGATGTCCGTCTCGCCGTCGTCGCCGGTCCCCTCCGCAGAGGCGATGCCCGTGCCCCGCCAGAACCAGTCCTGCAGCGGAGCCGGGAGGTTCTCGTACGTGATCGTTCTCTCGACCTGCGTGTCCACGTGCGCGGCCGTCTCCGCGGAGAACCGGCCCACGATGATGTCCGGGTAATCGTCGCCGCCGGCGACCTTCGCATACGTCGGGTCCGCCGCCCCGCCGCCGGAGCTGGGCGTAGCCACCTGCGCCGCATCGCCCACCAGCAGCACAAAGGCCAGGTTCGACGTGTTGTACACGTTCTGGATGTAGTTCTTGATCGAGGTGCTGTTGTTGCCGATCGTGGACACCCCCACGACGGTCGTGTTGATCCCCCGAGCGGTCTTGTGAACGGCAAGCGGCTGGACGTTGGCCAGCCAGGCGTCATGACAAATGATGAGCATGTCGCCTTCCTCGTCCATGGAGGCATACCGCAGGCCGCTCGCGTAGTTCACGAACCGGCTGCGATAGACGCTCTCGAACGCCCGGCTGGGCCGGGTGGACCGCAGACTCCGGTCCGGCACGTTCACGGTGTCCGCGCCCGTGCGAACCACTTCCAGCGACACGCTGCGATAGACCCGCAAGGTGCGAGTGACGGGGTTGTACTGGAACGGATTCAGCTCCACGGTCACCGCCCGCAGGTCGCGCAGAATGTACGGCTCACGCAGTGCGGCGAGCGGCCCCGGATAGAACGCGTTCTGCCTGTACACCGGGCCGAATTCGTATGGGACATCCGCCGGATTGACCGTTCGCAGCAGATTTCCCTTCGACGGCGCCACGGCCACGTCTCCCACGTCCTCAAAGTCGGCCGCCAGCACCCGCACCTCCATCTTCGCGTCATCGAGAATGACGATGCTGCGGCAGACGCGCGGAAGCGCCGGTTCGCCGGCAATCATGGTCAGCGGCTCACCCGGCAGAGACAGATGCACCCATTTGTCTCCTCCGATGGGCGCCGGGATCTCCGAATGCTCGCCCACAGTGCAGTTGAGGACGATGCGATCGCCGGTGTCCTCGCCCACCAACACGCGGACGACGGGCGGAGGGGCCGCAACGACGGGCAACGCCGCCACAACCACCACCAGGGCCAGCAGGCCCTTTCCCAATCGCCGTACCGACCATCGCGATGAAGATTCCAATAGGCTCCACGGAGTCACGTCATTCCTCCTTGTTTCCTCAGACGAAATACCGCCAACCACGACGGAAACCCGCCCGTGGTTCAGCCTGTTCCAGAACGTCAAGCCGACCCCGCATCTGCCACGAAGGGCCGAAATCAGAGCGCGCATGCCGAGCCCCGCCCATCAAGTCCGGCCCAAGGGCGGAAGTCGCATCCATGTTCGCCGTACGCCAGTGCGCGCTGAGAGTTGCGTGTGTCGGCACGCGCGCCAGCCAGGGGATCCTGGCATCGCTCGATCCGGCGCTGTCATCGGGGGAGCCATCCCTCCATCGGAGCAGACCGCCAAACCATCCCACGCACTGCTCACTGTACCACGATCGAACGCAACCCGCAACGAAGAAGCACCATCCACCTGTGGTTATCGGACGACCCGGCGGCAACCAACTGGTGCCAGCCACAGCACCGAAAAACGCAAGACTCCTCCGGACTCGCCTTCCTCACGCCGGACCGCTCAACTCCAGGTTCCCAACAAACGCAGGCAAATCGGCGGGCGTCACCAGCCCATCGCCGTCCATGTCCAGCCTCTCGCATTCCGCGCTCAGCGGCGACACGCCGCAGCACTCCTGGAAGCCGGCAAAGTCCGCGAGGTCCACGTCGCCATCCTCATCGATGTCCCCGGTGGCCGCGGCGGCCACACCCCAGATCGCAACGTCATCGATGTTCCAGCCCGAGTACGCCCAGGCGCCGCTTTGCCCCACCTGATGCGTCCAGCGGATATAGACCGCCGACTGCCCGTCCGCGACGGCCGAAACGTCGTGCGTCTGCAGGGACCACGTGGAGTCCGCGATCGAGCTGCTGCCGTTCGACCAGACCGTCGTCCACTGGGATCCGTTGTTCGACACCTCTACTCTCTGATAGACGTACGGAGTATAATCACTATTCAGCCACCGCTGATACTTCAGGGCAACCTCCGTAGCATTGGAGAGGTCAAAGGGTCCGGCCGTCAGTGCGTAAGGACCTCCGATCGCCGTCGAGTAGTCGCCGGAGAGGTTGTACCCGTACACGTTCAAGCCCGTCGCGCCGCTGGTGGGATCGGCGTTGCCATATGCTCCGCCGCCGCCGGTCGGCTGGCCGAACGCCCACTGTCCCTGCGTGGTCCATCCGGGGTTCGCATCCATCGGGAAGCTGAACAGCACCCGAGGGCCGCCCACGGTCACCGAAATCGTCGCCTCGTTGGAGTCCTCCCCATCATTCACTTTGAATCGGAAGCTGTCCGGGCCCGCGTATCCCAGAGTCGGCACGAACGTGACTTTGTTCCCTCCGTCGACGAGCGTGTACGGGACGGCGGTAATGTGGCCCGCCCCGGGATCGCGCAACTGCCCATGCGCCGGCAACCCCGTGAGGATGAACGCCAACGGGTTCCCCGAACTGCTGTACGCCTCCAGCGTGACTTCAATCGGCGTATTCGTGTCCGTTGTGACCGATCCGTCATAGGCCGTCGGGGGCATATCGCCCGCCACCCGGCCCCAGATCTCCACGTCGTCGATGTTCCAGCCGCAATACGTCCAGCCGCTGTCGGTCGTGCCCATCGTCCAGCGCAGATAGACCGTCGGCTGACCGTCCGCAATCGCGGAAATGTCAAACTCCTGCGGCACCCAGGTGGAATCGGTCACGTGCTCATCCGGATTCTGCCAGATCGTCGTCCAGGTCGTTCCGTTGTTGCTCACCCGGACGTATGCGCGGTCGTACGTGCTGCGCTCCACGCCCAGCCACCGCCAGAACTTCAGGCTCACCGTGGAAAGCCCCGTGCAATCGATGGCCGTACTGGTCAGGTGCATCTCCGACATGGAGTTCGTGTAGTCCCCGTTCAGGTTGTACCCATACACGTTCAACCCCGTGTAGCCGCTCGTCGGGTCGGGGTTACCGTACGCTCCCCCCCCGCCCGTCGGCTGGCCCCAAGCCCACAGACCCTGGGTGGTCCAGCCGGGGTTCGTATCCATATTGAACACGTAGACCGGCCGGGGCACCCCCACGCCGAGCTTCACGGTCCGCGTGGTGTTGCCGTCCCCATCGGTCGTATTCACGAAGCTCACCGTATCGATGTAGTCACCGGTGGTCAGGTCATTTGCCGCGGCGTTGATGGATACCGTGACCATGGCGGTGCCCAGGCCGGGCAGGGTGCCCGTCGCATTTGACACGTCAACCCAATCGGCCGTGGCCGCCACCGAGTAGCCGATCGGCGTCGCGTTGTGATTCTCCAACGTATACGTGATGCTCACAGGGGTGAACGGGCCGCCCTCGTCGCCCTCCGACTCCAGGCCCTGGCCGGGCGAAACGCCCAGCCCGGTGGGCGGGGCCACGGTCCCCACCACGCGCAACGACGGATCGCCGAAGATGTGCCAGGTGTTGAACATGGAAACGCCGCCCGAACCATACTTGTCCATCATGGAGCAGGATCCGGCGAAGCACAGTCCGCCGAAGGTCACATACTGCTCCGTCGCCAGCACATGGTTGAACTCGTCCTGGCCCTCCATGGGCGGGGCCCACGACTGGTTGATGGACGACATGTACACGGCCACCGCCCCGCTCGGCTGCTCGCCGCTGGTCGCCCGCAACCAGGCCTCCGCAAAGCACGTGGACCCGGCGAAGTTGCCGTTGACACAGGCCACGCTGCAGATGAATGGCAACAGCCCGACGTTGCTCAACGCGTTCACGTTCGTACTGGAGAAGCCCGTGGTCGACCATGCGGTGGTGCTGCCGTGGCCGGTGTAGTTCACCAGGCCGCGCCCGGCGTTCAGGGCCGACGTCACCGACGACGCCGAGGCGCCGGGGTCATAAATCTGGTCCACCAGCGTATAGTTGTAGCCCAGCAGCTCGGTGCGGATGTTGTTCATGTGCTGAATGTCTGATTCGCCGTCATCCCCGGTGCTGGAACCGCCTTCGGCCGAAGCGATACCGGTGGCCCGCCAGTACCAATTCTGCGTGGTGGCCGGTAGCGTCTCGTGCTGGATCGTCCGCAGCACCTGCGTGTCCACGTGGGCCGCCGTCTCCGCCGAGAACCGGCCGACAAAGATGTCCGGATAGTCGTCCGAGCCGGCCACCTTCGCGTACGTCGGGTCGGCCGCTCCGCCGCTGGCGCTGGGCGTGGCCACCTGCGCGGAGTCGCCCACCAGCAGCACGAACGCCAGGTCACTCGTGTTGTACACGTTCTGGATGTAGTTCTTGATGGAGGTCGCGTTGTTCCCGATGGTGGAGACCGGCACGACCGTTGCGTTGATCCCGACCGACGTCTTGTGGTCGGCCAGCGGCTGCACATTCCCCGCCCAGGCATCGTGGACGATGATGAGCATGTCGCCCTCCTCGTCCAACGGTGCGTATCGCTCCGGCTCCCGGTAGTTCACGAAGCGATACGGATAGATTTGGTGAAAGGCCCGGCTCGGGCCGCGCCCCGCAACCCGCTCCAGAACGTTCACCGTCCCCGGACCCGTCTGATACACCTCAATGGCCAGCTCCGTGTACACGCGCAACGTGCGCGACACCGGGTTCCACTGAAACGGGAACACTTCCACCACCACGCCACGGCAGTCACGAAGGATGTGCGGGTCGCGCAGACCGGCCAGCGTGCCGGGATAGAACCCGTCGGCCGAGTAGACGTCACCGAACGTGTACGGCACGTCATCCGGGTTTACACTACGCAAGAGGAATCCCTTGGAGGGGGCCACGGCCACCTCCGGCACTTCGTAGTATCGAGACTCGAGCACGCGAACTGCCATGTCCGCGTCGTCCGGAATCAACACACTGCGGCAGACGTGGGGCAGCGCCGGCTCACCCACGCGCTTCAGAAGCGCCTCACGTCCCATGTCCAATTCCACGAAACTCTGCCCGTCAATGCTGACCGGCCTCTCCTTGAAATCCCCGAATCGGTACGAAAGGACGATCCGATTGCCTGTGTCTTCCAGGACCCGAAGCTCCACCGACCCGTCCGCCGCCCACGTCGTGGCAGGTCCCCACAAGACGAGCAACGCCGCCATGCAACCCATACCCAGCCGCACAGCCGCCCCTGACCTCTGTTCCGAACGCCTCTGAATCACGACGTGGTACCTCCTGTTCCATCCAGCGCACCCAAGCGGGATCGGTGGCCGTGGGCGCTCACCCGGGCATTGACGCGACCGTCCGGCCAGCGGGCCGGGCAACCGACCGCCCGAAACTGATTGGTTCCAATTCGTACGCAGCCTCGTTGGAGTGGTCTGGGCCCGCCGGTCTCGCAACACCGCAATCGCGATGTCACCCGTCGCAGTGGCCCTGAGTTGTCGTGCGCGGGGTCTGCCCCATCCGTTACGCCACCCTTGTACCATCCCAACGCAAGCCCTACTCTATCAAAGAGATGGGGGCAGAACAACGGGCGGGCACGAAATTAATCACGCTTATCGGACAATCCCGCACAGCCGTCAGGATTCCCCGCTGTCCGGAACAGGTGTTGCCGTGCGTTGAAAGTCGTCAGATTTTGTCAGACGCCCATCCTTTGCCCACGAGCCAACCTGCACGCAGCCCCGCCGGCCTTCCGCTCCGGCGAGCGTCTCAGGGGACCCCGACGGGGACCTGGGTCTTGTGGCAGACATATCGACCCAGCGACTGGACGGCAGAGTCGGCCGACCGAAAGACCGGCACGCCGCCTTCACGAATCGCGTGCGCGAGCGGATCGTAAAGCGGGCCGGAATCAATCGCCACAACCATTGGCTTCCTCGTTTCGGCGAAGATTTGCGGAAGGCGATGCGCCAGCGAGGATTGGTCCGCAATCTCGTCCGGCGTGGTCTTCATCGTTGGCGTCAGCGGAACGAAACTGGCCACTACCGCGTCGATTTCGGGACACTCCAGTAGCAGACGGACCACTTCATCATGAGCGCCGTCCGGTGCCATGGGCGTCAGGTCGATCGGGTTCTGCAGGTTCACCAGCGCGTCCAGCCCATAGCGGGCCAGGATATCCTTCAACCGATCTCTCCACGGCTCGGACAGCGCCGGGAATTCCACCCGATAGCTCCGTCCCACCGTAGCATCCGCCATACCGACTACTTCGTACCCCGCGTTGCTGGTGCCGCCCAACCGCTGTCCCCGAAACTCCCGCCCGTGCAGCATGGCCGCGAGTTGCACCAGTGACTCAAACTCCTTGAACGTGTCCGCCACCAGCGCCCCGGAGGCCGCCAGGGCCGCCTCGCACACGTTGTAGTCGCCCGCGATGGAGGCCGTGTGCCCCGCGGTTGCCGCACGGCCGGCTTCCGTCCGTCCGGCCTTGTAGAAGATCACGTCCTTGCCGGCGCCAACCGCCCGGGCCACCGCACGGGACAATTCCAGCCCGTCCAGATCGCGAAACCCCTCCACGTACACACCGAAGACGGCCGTGTCTGTGTACTCCTCCAGGTAGCGCACCAGATCCGACATGGTCAGGTCCACCTGGTTGCCGATCGAGATCGCGTAGTCCGGATCGAGCGTTTCCAGGTTGCTCATGCGCGTGATCACATAGGCGCCGCTTTGCGAGACCACGGCGGTCCGTCGTCCGGAACTCTCCCACCGTTTCGCCAATTTGCTCTGTGGGATGAACATGGTGTCGTACTTGCCGGGTCGGGACTGGATGCCCAGACAGTTTCCTCCCAAGAAGATGGGCCCGCCGTCCGGTCGGCTGCGGCGCGCGTCCGCGATGCGATGGCGGAGCCGCGCCTCGGGTTCCTTGCCCTCTGCCGTCTCGCCCATACCGCCGGGGATCAGAATAACCGTCTCCGCCTTGCCGGAATCGATCACCTCGTCAGCAACGGCCGGCACCTGCCCCGCTCCGACCGCCACCACCAGCAGATCCACCGGCTCCGGCAGCGCCGCGACGCTGGGCACGCATTGCACGCCGTCGACCTCGTTCGATGCCGGCTTCACCACGTACAGGCGGGCGGGGTCGAACCCACACTCCAGCACGTTGTGCAGGATGACCCGGCCCATGTTCATGCCCTTGGTGGACACGCCGATCACCGCCATGGACTGCGGATGCAGAAGCCGACCGATCTTGGAGATGGGTCGGGGCGGCTCCTCCTCGCGGGCGTGCATGAGCAGGCACAGTCCGTCCAACGGCACCATGAACCCGTCCACCAGGGCAAACGGGTTCACCTCCAGTTCCGCGATGAGAGGCTGGTACTTCCGACTGTTGTCACAGAATCGGTGCGCGACCGCGATGAACGCGTCAAAGCACTCAATGAGCGATTCATCCGGAACGAGCCGGCGGTACCCGCGTGCCCGGCCGGACAGAATGTCGTACGCCATCGTATTCCGGAACAGCTCGAACATGTGCCGGCCGCTCGTCTGCTCCGTCAGCGCGGTTGCAATGGCCTTGCCCTTCTGCATGACCGACGCCAGGTATTCCGTGTGAACGCCGCCCAGCCCGGCCGCGATGATCGGGCCGAACTCTCGGGAGGCCCGGATCCCCACGAACAACTCGTTGCCCAGGCTGGCCCGCCCGTGCTCCAGATACTCGCAGGCCACGACGCCCGCCAGCACGGCCCCCTGCTGCCTCGCGATGTCCGTGAACTCCGCACGCACGCGGTTGACCGTCTGCACGTCTCGCGGCACGAACCGCACGCCGCCCACGTCGCTCTTGTGGGCCAGGTCCGGCGAGACGATCTTGAGCACGATCCGCTCGCCCGGCAGTCGTTCCATATCCTCCTGGGTAAACGCATGCCCCGCGCTGCGGAAAACCGAGCGAGGCACTCGCACTGCCCCCGAGGCGCGGATGATCTCGTACACCTCGTGCTCATACAACGCCGTGCGCTTCTGCTCCCACGCCGCATTCACGATGGAGTCAATCGTCTGGAAATCCACAGGCATGTCCGCCTCCGTCCGAGAGGGATGACATCTGTCCCACGCGTCCCGCGCCGGCCCGATCCGTAGCCTACCCGAAACCCACGAACTCCCACAAGCACGCCGATGAATCCGTCCGAGGACCGCCCCCCTTCCGGTCCTCCGGAAGGAACGCGGTTTGCCACGGCCGACCCGGGTCGCTACCATGGTTTCCGTCGCACCGGGAACGATCGCGGAGGCCGCCTGATGGTCAACCAACCGACCTACGACTGGAAGAACGCCCACGACTACATCGAACTCCTGTTGCCGGAGTCGGTGCGCCAACTGCAGCCCGAGGAAAAGCTGCCTCCCGATGTCCCCGCCGGCCCCTCGATCGGGCCTGACGTGGCCCAGCTCGTCGCTGTTCTGATCCTGACCCAGCGTCCGCGGCGCGTCCTCGAAATCGGCACGTCCGCCGGGTACTCCGCCTTGGTCATGGGCACGGCCCTGGCGAAAGTGGGCGGCCGTCTGGTCACGATCGAGATCGAGCCTCGCCTCGCCGAGGCCGCTCGCCGGAACCTGCAGGAGGCCGGCCTGGCCGACGTGGTCGAGGTGGTGGTCGACGACGCCAATCGCGTTCTCGAGGACCTTCCCGGCCCCTTCGGCCTCATCCTCCAGGACGGCGGCAAGGACGATTACCTTCGGATGCTGCCCCGTCTGGTGGAGTTGCTCGAGCCGCACGGCATGTTGATTACGGACGACGTTCTCTTCCCGGTCATGGACCTCCCCCCCGACGCCCGGCGATACCAGTACGCCCTCAGTCTGTACAACGAAGCCCTCCAGGCCCGCCCGGAGCTGCAAACCGTCTGGCTGCCCATCGGCGACGGGGTTGCCCTCAGCGCCAGGATCCCGGCAGCACCAGCGTAGCCGGGACATCCGCGCGTTACTCAATTGCAAGAGGATGTCGATGCGGCGGCTGCTCGCACGGCACGGCCCTCCGACCCCAGGAGAAAGGGATCGAAGGGCCTTGCGTGTTGCCCGGCCGTCGGCAGATCAGCAATCGTAGTACAGGAAGAACTCGTACGGGTGAGGCCGCGTCCGCAGCGGGATAATCTCGTTCTCGCGTTTGTACTTCGTCCAAGCCGATATCAGCCCCTCGGAAAACACGTTGCCCTTCAGAAGGAACTCGCAGTCTGACTCCAGAGCGCGCAGCGCCTCGGACAACCGGCTTGGCGTCGAAGGCACGCTCTTGAGGTCTTCCGGCGTCATCTCGTAAATGTTCCGGTCCAACGGCTTGCCCGGGTCGATCCGGTTCTGGATGCCGTCGATGGCCGCCATCAACATCGCGCTCCAGGCAAGATACCCGTTGCACGTCGAGTCCGGACAGCGGAATTCGAGACGTTTGGCCTGGGGGCTGTCGGAATACATGGGAATGCGGATGGCCGCCGATCGGTTCCGGGAGGAATAGGCGAGGTTCACCGGCGCCTCGAACCCCGGCACCAGCCGCCGAAACGAATTCGTGGTCGGATTCGTGAAGGCGATGATGGCGGGTGCATGCCTCAGGATGCCCCCGATCGCGTGCAGGGCGAGGTCGGACAATCCCGCGTACTCATTGCCCGCGAAGAGCGGCTCGTCTCCCCGCCACAGGGAGAAGTGGGAATGCATGCCGCTGCCGTTGTCCTCAAAGATCGGCTTGGCCATGAACGTGACCGTCTTGCCGGCCCGCATGGCCACGTTCTTGATGATGTACTTGAACCAGAGGAACTGGTCCCCCATCTCCCTCAGCGGGGCAAACCGCATGTCGATCTCGCACTGGCCACCCGTGGCCACTTCGTGGTGATGCGCTTCTACGCGGATGCCGACCCGCTTCATCTCGTAGGCCATCCGGGTCCGCAGGTCGCCATACGTGTCCGTCGGCGACACCGGGAAGTAGCCGCCCTTGTAACTGGGCTTGTAGCCCAGGTTCGGCTCCTCGAAACGGGCGCTGTTCCACGCGCCTTCCACCGAATCGATCTCGTACATCCCGCGGTGCTGGTTCTGCTCGAACCGCACCTCGTCAAAGATGAAGAACTCCGGCTCCGGCCCGATGTAGCAGGTTTCGGCGATGCCCGTCGAACGCAGGTAGTCCTCTGCCTTCCGGGCCACGTAACGCGGGTCGCGGTCGTACATTTCCTTGGAAACCGGGTCCCGCACGTCCGCGATCACGCTGACCGTCGGCTTTTCGAAGAATGGATCCACCGTGGTCGTGGCCGCATCCGGGATCGCCACCATGTCCGACAGGTGGATGTCCTGCCAGCCGCGGATGCTCGAACCGTCAAAGCCCACGCCATCGACGAACGTAGACTCACCCCATTCGTCCACCGCGTACGCACAGTGCTGCCACGTGCCCAGCAGGTCGCAGAACTTCAGGTCCACGATCTCCGCTCCCACCGCCTCGGCGAACTTGAAGAAGTCCGCCGGGGTGGCCGGCCCGCCACTCGCGCCACGAGCCACCGACGAATCCTGAATTCGTGTCATCGTGCATCGTCCTTTCTGACTGACTCTCGGTCGTACCCGAGCCTCCGGGTCCGGCCACAGGCCGCAATCAAGGGGGGCCTTCTACCAGAATCCTCCTGACGTGCCAATGCCTGATGGCGCCGGTATGCAACAATGCCAACACGGTCCGAAAAGTGCGGCTGTAGCCCCCGGCCCGCGAATCGCGGCAACCATTGCTCCCGGGAAACCCGATAAGAGCAGCCGAACCAGCGCGGCGATGCAGACGCCCCGATTCCCTCGAAAGCAGCGGCCCACCCGGCGGCCACGCCCGACGCCGCGGTAAAGCAGCGCCGAAACCCTACCGATAAGAACACGGAGAACGCCGACGGAAGCGGGGCCGAATCCCTATGCCGGTGTCATTACGTTGCTCTGAGTTGCAGCCCGGGATGAAGCTCTTCGACGCGCTCATGCTGCGGGGGCGCGTCCTTCTGCACGCCGGTCGAGAACTCACCCAGGAAGACGTGGACCTCCTGCGCATCAAGTATGCCCAGCTCAGCGTTCGCGTGGGAGAGCCCATTCTTGACGATGTCCTGGAGTTTGAGGACGACTCGCACGACCGCGAGGTCGCCAACCACGCCACGGGCACCATCGTTCGGGCCATGACGCACGTCCGGGAACGGTTTGCGGCCCGGGCCTCCCTGCGCGAACTCAACGTCGGTGCCCTGCACGCATCCGTCGGCCAGGTCGTCGAGTACATCAAGGGCAACCGGCCGACCGCCGCCCTGCTGAATTCGTGCCTGGATACGGAATCCTACCTCGCCGAGCACCCGGGCAATGTTTTCTATCTCAGCATGCTGCTGGGATCGGCCGTCCGGGAGTACGTGGCCACCGAACGCGACCGACAAACCATCGCCAAAGCCCTGCGCCCGGATTTCGCCATCAGCCTCACGCCGCTGGGCCTCGGCGCCATGTTCCTTGACATCGGTATGCTGCCCCTCGAAGCCCTCTACCAGGCCGACCGGCCCCTGACCGGCGCCGAGTGGCGGGCCGTCTTCGATCATCCCAACGCGGGTGCCGACATGCTTCCCGATGAGTTCTCCCCTCTCGGCAAGATGATCATCAAGACCCACCACGAGAACTTCGACGGCACGGGCTACCCCGACGGCATGCCCGGCAACAAGCTCCACATCTTTACCCGGATCGTCCGAATCGCCGACGCGTACGACGCCGCCACCGCCCGCCACGTCTACACTCATGCGAAGTCACCCGCCCAGGTGCTCTGGGAAATGACCGTCGGCCCGTACCGCCAGTACTACGACCCGGTCCTCATGAAGGTCTTCGCCCGGCTCATCCAGCCGTTCCCTATCGGCGCCAAACTGACCCTCACCGACGGCCGCCAGGCCGTGGTCGTCCGCTACAACCGCCAGAACCCCTTCCTCCCCGTGGTGGTGATCGCCTTCGACCGAGACGGAAACCGGCTGCCCAACGACAAGCTGCAGGGCCCCTACTCCCTCGAACAGCGACGGGACCTGCGGGCCCGCCTCTTTGGTGAGGAAGACATCAGCTTCATCTATCGAAACACTCTGGTGGATACGCCGCCGCCCAGGCCGGCCATCATGACCACTCTCTTCGAGGCCGCCTTCCCCTGACGCACCGTCGCCGTGCGCGACAGCCTCGCCGGTCCCCCTGCCCGAACTCAGGATTCTGTCGCCGACACCAGCCGCTGTGCCCGCGCGTTCAGATCGCGAGCCAGCACGGTTTCGTCCGCTCCCACCAGGCGTCCGTCCTGTACGACGGTCCGACCCCCCACGATCACCCGGTCCGCCCGAGGCGGGTGGCACAGAATCAGCGCCCCCAGTGGGTCCAGTCCCGCCGCGCCGGCCAGCGCAATATCGTCCATCCGAAACATCGCCACGTCCGCCGCCATGCCGATGGCGATTCTCCCCAGCCGATCCCGATTCAACACGGCCGCACCCCCCACCGTCGCCAACTCGAATGCCTGCGCCACGCGGAACGCCTTCGCACCTCCGAACGCCCGCTGCAACAACAGCGCCTGACGCGCTTCCGCCAGCACATTCCCACCGTCGTTGCTGCTGCTGCCGTCCACCGCGATGCCGATCCGAGCCCCGGCGGCCAGCAGCGCCGGGATCGGCGCCACGCCACTCCCCAACCGCATGTTACTGCACGGGCAGTGCGCCACGCCGGTGCGGCTTCGCCCGAGACACGCAATATCCGCATCGCTGAGGCACACACAATGCGCCAGGTACACGTCCGGGCCCAGCCAGCCCTGGTCCTCGAAGAACGGAATGGGCCGGCAGCCGAACTTCTCGAGACAATACCCTTCCTCGTCCATCGTCTCCGCCGCATGCGTGTGCAGGAGCACGCCACGGGCCCGGGCCAGGTCCCGGGTGTCCCGGAACAGCTCCGGACTCACGTTGAACGGCGAACACGGCGCCAGATCGATTCGCCGCATGGCCAATGGACACGGATCGTGCCATGCCCCGATCATCCGTTCGCTGTCCCTCAGAATCGCGTCCTCGTCCTCCGTGCAGTCGTCCGGAGGCAGCCCGCCCTTCGACTCCCCCACGCTCATGCTGCCCCGACAGAGGTGAATCCGGATCCCCAGCCGGTCCGCCGCCTCCAGCACGGCCTCGTGCCGAATATCCGAGCCGCGCGGCACCAGGTAAAAATGGTCGCTGGTGGTCGTGCAGCCGCTCAACAACAATTCCCCGAGGCTCACCAGGGCCGCCGCTCTTACGGACTCGTAGTCCAAATGACGCCAACGCACATACAATGCACGCAGCCAGTCAAACAGCTCCGCGTCCTGCGCCGCCGGCAGCGCTCGCGTGATGGATTGGAGCAGGTGATGATGCGTGTTGACCAGACCGGGAATCACAATAGACCGTCCGGCGTCGATCCACTCACTCAACTCCGGCCCGGGAACGTCCACCGCACCGTCCGGCCCGAATTCCGCGATCACCCCCTCGCGCAAGACGATGGTGTGGTCCGCGAATGTCCGCACGCCGCCTTCAGACGCCGTCACTACGGTACCGCCCCGAATCACAACGGGTTCTGCATTGTGGGACATGACACCCCCGCTTAGGTCAATCGCCGAAGCACCGCTGTGTCAGTGCAACGCCTGTGTTTCCTGCGTCGTCGGGACTTTGAACGACCCGCCGGCCTCCTGGGCCGAAAGGTCATGTCCACGCCACCACACCACCGCCGCCAGGGCAATGATCAACACGACGACCAGGGCGCCCACAATCCACCCCACGTGGATGCCCGCGATGCGCGGATCGCCCCCCACGGACCCCCGCCGACGCACGTCACGCGTCCCCAACGCAGCCGTCAGACGTTGAAGCTCATCCGCAGTGGACCCCGCCGCAACGGAGGGACGCTGGGGCGGCGACGCGGCCGTGGTGCCCGCGTCCGCCGCGGTTGCCGATTCCCCCGACCACGCCTGCTCCAGAAACACGTCCGTTTCACCGTCGAGCACCGCCCGACAGCCAAGGCAGATCGTGTCCAGCTCGGAGACCGGTGCCTGGCAGCGCCAGCATAGACCCAGGTATTTGCTGAGCCCCGGAGTCTCCGCGGCAAACCGCCACTGGTGAAAAGTCGTGGGGCCCCGCACAATGGACGTGCCGGTCAGCACCCCGCGCCGAATCTGCTTGATGAGTCGCTCAATCCGCACGCCGGGGAAAGGCCTCACGTGCTCCAGCACGTACCACGGGCCGGCATGAGCCTGCATCTTCAGGAGCATCTGTGGCCGGAGATCCTGCCCGCACAGATCGCAGCCTGATGCGGTTCGCCGCACAAGCTGCCCGCACGACGGACAGGGCTTGGCCTGCCCGTGCCACGCCTCGGCCGCCAGCTCACTTAGCGGACCGATGCCCCGCTGGGCCGCCAGCTCGATCGGATGGAGCCCCACCCCGATCGCACGCTGCCGATCGATCCCGTCATCCGTCATGCCTGACTCGCCGGAATCTGCCGTCTGCTCCACGGTTCTCCTGCCTCCACGCTCACCTTCCCGTCCGCCTGACATATCCTATGGCCTCCTACCACGCCCCTCAACGCAACGCACCGGACCACCGCCCCTGCCGCCGGGCCCGAACGCGATATCGGTTCACCGTCCGCGCCTGTGCCGGTCCGCTTGCTCGGGCGCCACCTCAGACCCCGCTTCTCTCGCTCCGTTCCCATCGGCAGCGTCCACCGGTCCGTGCATACCTGAGCCTCTCCACAGTCACCGATCAACGCTTGGCGGCCCTCGCCTGACTCACGCCAAACCTGCCCAGAGAACGAGAGTGGATCACGCGCAACCGCCTGTCATTCATTAGGCTACTACTGCTGGCGATCGGGCGTCTCGGAGAACCGCTCTGTTTCAAGAAAGTTACATTGGGCTGACCTCTTGATCCATCAGTCCCATTTCCGCTACACTGCTGGCGCGGGGCGGAAGGCCAAGGCGCGTGAATGCCGCGCTCCGCGCGGAGGAGGAAACTGCTTCTATGTCACACCGGAATGAGTTGCGCTGGGGTCGGATGGGGGTTTGGGCAGTATCTGGAATCGTCTTCCTCGGGTTCGGTTCAGCCGCCCACGGGCAGCAGGGTCTCATCATCGACCACAAATGCACGAAGCTCGAAGCCATCCCTCCTTACTGGCTCGAGCAGGCCAAGTTGATGACCTTCCACTACGCGCACACGTCCCACGGCAGCCAGATCGTCTCGGGGATCCTGCTTCTCGAGTCGCTCCATCCGGAGTACAGCGTTGCCGTTCGCACCAGCGGCACGGAGGGGTTGCCGCCCGTTGAAGATCCGCCCGCGCTGCGCATCTACGACGGGAATCCGCCGGAAACGTACATCCAGCCGGACGACTACTGGGCCACAACGGACGGCCAGAATCGGACGCGCGCCGTGGCCGCCACCGGAAACTACATGTACTCCATGTGGTCCTGGTGCGGACAGCAATCATCGAACAGCCAAGCCACCACCGCGGCCTATCTGAACACGATGGCCCAGTTCGAAACGGAGTTCCCGGCCATGCGGTTCATCCTCATGACCGGCCACACGGACGGCACCGGCCTGACGGGCAACCTGCACGCGCGGAACAACCAGGTCCGCGACTATGCCGTTGCGAACGACATGATCGTGTTCGATTTCGCCGACATCGAGAGCTACGACCCGGACTGGAACGAGTATCTGTCCCTGGGCTGCAACGACAACGGCGACTACAGCGGCGGGAACTGGCCGAGCCAGTGGTGCGCTGCGCACTCCGGCCACGAGCTCTGCGCAAGCTGCTCCTGCGCCCACTCGCAGCCGCTCATCTGCAACCTCAAAGGGCGGGCCTTCTGGTGGATGATGGCTCGGCTGGCCGGCTGGGAGGGCACGGCCCCGGCGGACTTCGATTGGGATGGCGACGTCGACGCGGACGACTACCTGCGCTTCGCCGATTGCCTGTCCGGCCCGGATGCCGCACCAACACCGGTCCAGAGCTCTCTGGCCGATTGCCTGGCCGCGTTTGACTCCGACGACGACGCCGACATAGACGCAGCCGACTTCGCCGTCTTCCAGACCGCGTTCACCGGCCCCTGAGAAGCCGGCCGCAACGGTGTGGATCGTGTGCACCTTGCCTGCCCTCTCGTCTCCGAGGGCTTCTGCGACACGCCCTCGCGGACGAGAGGGCTCGTTCGTCTGCGCCCGCACGACGGCTCCTCAGCACCGTCGATGCCGGCCGGCGTTCCCCGCGCTCTGCAGCCCTCGCCGCCTTGACCGGGCGAACGGAGCGCCTACGATCTCAGTGGACGGCAGGCACGCTTCTTCCCGGGGGGCGCTTTCATGTTTCCGCCGCTCTTGCGACGCGCACTGGACCTGGACAAACCAGTAGAGCTGAAAAGCCTCTTCGAGGGCGATCCACCTTCGGCAATTCGAATCCTGAGATACTGCCTGGTCGAAACGCTCTCGACTGGCGGCGCGGCCATGGACTGTTACGTCCATGAGGATGACCATGCCTTTCGCACACTGATGTGGATCCCGAGTCACGGCCCACTGGGCACCTGGTATGAGTTCGTCCCGCCTCCCTTTGAGACGGGGCTGCGAATCATGCGGATGCTCCGTGCCCGAACCCACGGCAAGCAACGACAGCACGGCTACACCCGCGGCTCAATCCGATGCCGGTGGCAAAACGCCGTGCATAAGTTTTCCGTGGAATGGCCGCATGCCTGGGAGCTGCGGATCTTTTTCGGCCCGGAGCGGCCTGCTCGTCTGCCCTACACGCTTTTCCCGACCGGTCGCATCCTGCCCCCGGAGCACGACATCCGACCGCGAAGTGCCTACGGTCCGTGGATCGGAAGCGAAAACCCACCGGCCTGACGCTTCTGCCCAACCGTCTGATCTCTCCGTCCCTCCGTGCCTTCTCAATACCGATAATGCTCCGGCTTGTACGGCCCGTCGATCGGCACGCCGATGTACGCGGCCTGCTTCGCGTTCAGCAGGGTCAGCTTCGCCCCCAGCTTCTTCAGGTGCAGCCGGGCCACCTTCTCGTCCAGCAGTTTTGGAAGCGTGTAGACCTGCTTGGCATACTTGTCGTTCGCACGGTTCTCCCACAGGTCCATCTGCGCGATCACCTGGTTCGTGAAGCTCGCGCTCATCACGAAGCTCGGATGCCCGGTCGCGCAGCCGAGGTTCACCAGCCGCCCCTCGGCCAGAATGGTTATCACCTTGCCGTCCGGCCAGCGCACCTGGTCCACCTGCGGCTTGATGCGGATGCGCTCCAGCTTCGGGTCGTCGAACATCGCATCCACCTGGATCTCGCTGTCAAAGTGCCCGATGTTGCAGATGATCGCCTGGTCCTTCATCCTCTCGACGTGCGCCCGCGTGATCACGTCCACGTTGCCCGTGGTGGTCACGAAGATGTCGCCGTACTCGCACGCTTCTTCCAGGGTGACAACCGCGTACCCTTCCATGCACGCCTGCAGCGCGTTGATCGGGTCAATCTCCGTGACGAACACGCGCCCGCCCAGGCCCTTGAACGCCTGCACGCAGCCCTTCCCCACGTCGCCGTAGCCGCACACCACACAGCTCTTCCCCGCGATCATCACGTCCGTGGCCCGCTTGATCCCGTCCATCAGGCTCTCGCGGCAGCCGTAGAGGTTGTCGAACTTGCTCTTGGTTACCGAGTCATTCACGTTGATGGCCGAGAAGAGCAGCTCGCCCGTTTTCGCCATGTGGTACAGCCGATGCACGCCGGTGGTGGTCTCCTCGCTGACGCCCGCGATGCCGGCCGCCACGCGATGCCAGCGCTGGGGGTCTTTCTTCAGCTCTTCGATGAGAAGCGCGTCGATGACGGCGATTTCCTTGTTCTCCGTGCTCGGCATCGGCAGCTTGCCTGTCCGGGCATACTCCTCCTCGAACTTATAGCCGCGGTGGACCAGCAGCGTCGCGTCACCGCCGTCATCCACGATCAGGGTCGGCCCGTCGCCGCCCGGAAAGCGGAGCGCCTGGTTCGTACACCACCAGTACTCCTCCAGTGTCTCGCCCTTCCACGCGTAGACCGGCACCCCCGCCGTCGCGATGGCCGCCGCCGCGTGGTCCTGCGTGGAGAAGATGTTGCAGCTCGCCCACCGGACGTCCGCGCCCAGCTTCACCAGTGTCTCAATCAACGCCGCCGTCTGGATCGTCATGTGCAGCGAGCCCGTGATGCGGGCACCGGCCAAGGGCTGCGCCGCCGCGTACTCCTCCCGCACGGCCATCAGGCCGGGCATTTCCGACTCGGCGATCTCGATTTCCTTTCGGCCGAAGTCCGCCAGGGACAGGTCGGCCACCTTGTAGTCCTTCGCCTTCGGCCCGGAGGCTGTTACCGTCATCGTTTTCACTCCATTCCTCGAATAGACCTTGCGCCAAACGCTCTCCACGCGGCGCCTTCCGTGCTGTTCGTCGCATTCCATTGCCCTCGCCGATTACCCAATCGCAAGGGCGATTCCGTCGTTACGTTTCCCTCGCTCGGGTGGCGGTCATCACGTACAGATCCGGCGCCTCCACGGCCGCCTTCCCCGTCGGCTCCGCCGTGGCCAGCGTCCGCCGGCGGACGTCTCGCAGACCCGCCGCCGCCAGCCGGGCCTCCAACTCATCCGGCGCGAAACCCCACCAGCGGTCCTGCATGCGGTCGTGGAACTCCCGCAACTCGTGCGCCTGGTGCTCAACGATCAACACAT
>Ga0334889_1002613_pt1 | contig 19878 bp, 14 predicted proteins | sample GraSluR1_MG_2_FD_207222 | JGI IMG/M metagenome (GOLD analysis project Ga0334889, IMG submission 207222) | Sludge microbial communities from methane-producing bioreactor in Wageningen University, Netherlands - Granular Sludge_8_08-R1 | ecosystem: Engineered > Bioreactor > Anaerobic > Unclassified... | reverse complement strand
CCGCATACTCTTTAATAGCGTCCTGGGTATAACCGGCGTAATACAACATGGGATAATTTGCCAGTTCACTCTTGAGTTTTTCAACCAGGTTTTGAGCCTGCCGCAAATGGGTGTGTGCTTCTTCATCTTCGTCGCGGTGAATGGCGCGAATGGCGTGGGCCGATTCGCGTGTCAGCGAGCGTGCCTGTTCCAGGGCTTTGTCGCGCACATGGGTCTGCGCTTCAAACACCTGGTGAACTTGTTCGGCTATGGATGGAAGATTCTTCATGTACTGCTAACTCCTAAGACTCTTGAGAATTGTCTGGCGGGTTGGAATTTTCGCCGGGCGCGTCGGGGGACTGCAAACCGCGAAACAAATCACGCGCCAGGGCGCCGCTGCCCGGCGAGGGAATGGGGCCGTAGGACGCCTCATAGCGCGCCAGGTTTTCTCCCAGGGCGTGATACAGCATTTTGACAGCCACCGGCGACATGAGCAAACGCGCCACCACAGGCGCGCCGTTCTGCCCGGGAAGCAGGCGGGCAAAATCCAAAATCATCTCGGATGGAGAATGGGTAATGCGTACTATATTGGCATAAGCGGCTTCCAGCCCGGGAGGAACGTCCAGGGCTGGATAACCGGTTTTGGAAGGGGGGATGCTCATGTGAGGGCTTCTTGAATGATTTAGAAGGGAATGTTATCGTCGCCGCCGCCGTCGTCAATCATGGCGTCGGGCATTTCATCTTCGCCGCCGCGGCTGCTCAAGAAGCGCACCGTGTTTGCCGTCACTTCATAAGAACTACGGCTGGTGCCGTCCTGGGCGGTCCACATGCGCGGGCTGCCGTTGTCGCCGGGGGTTAAACGACCTTCAATCAACACTTTTGAACCCTTTTTCAGGTAATTGTTGCAGGTTTCAGCCTGTTTACCCCAGGTGGTCACTTTGAACCAGATGGTTTCTTTGACCTGCTGGTTATCGCGGGTGAAGGTGCGGTTGGAGGCGACCGAAAAACTGGTTACCGGCAGTCCACTGGGAGTATAGCGCATTTCAGGATCGCGACCCAGGTTGCCAACGATAATTATGGTGTGGTACATGTTTCCCTCCTGGAAAAGGTTAAAGGAAAAAATTGGTTATCAGAACAATTGTACACCAAAACATTACTTGATGTGCACGCCAGGAACTGTGGTAACAGCAGTTGCCGGGGCAGCCAGCGAAGGCGTGTTTTGAGATTGCGTTTGTGAAATTTCGGGCTGCACGTGGCGAATGACCATATTGGAGAAATTGACCGTCAGGGGAGATTCGCCGGCAGAACGGGCAAACACGCCCACGCCGCCGCTGGTCCACACCGGGTCATTCATACGCAGTTGTTCGATGCCGTTGACAAACAAACGAATTTCTTTCCCTTTCACCCACACTCCCAGGCGAATGATCAGGGGGGAGCCGGGGGGCACCTGTCCGCTGGGCAGCCAGGCTGTCAAGGCAGTGGTGCGGCCGCCTTTCAGGCGTTCCAGGCGAACCTGCCCCGTGCAGGCCAGTGCAAAGCGGTAGCCATCTTGCGTGGTGGCGGCGCGAAACAGCACACCGTATGAATCGCTTGCCCGGCAAAGGCTGGGGTTGGCAGTGATTTCCATGTAAAAATCTTCCAGAATGACCCCTTCGCGCAGGCTTGAAAGGCTGGTTTTGGGCGAAGAAATTGCCACCGTGATCTCATTTTTTCCAAAAGCCACGCTGCCGGCAGCGCTGCGGTGGGTTTGCCAGTCGGTAGGGCTGTTGAAAGAATCCGTCAAGATAACCTCACCGCTTTCAACAAACGGCGTGGCGGTGGGCGCCACGGTTTGCAATGTTAACGGCGGGCGCGTGGGTGTGGGCGGAAACCAGACTATGGTGGGCGTGGGGGTTGACGTGAGCGTGGGCGTAGCTGAAGGTTCCAGTTGGCGCGGCTCCAGCAGCGTGCAGGCGCTCGACAGGATTGTGAAAAGGATCAGGAAAAAGGAGGCGGGTGAGTATTTCTTCATGGTTCGATCAATTAACTCCAAAACAGATTCTGTGATTATACATGACAGCAACTGGTAATTATTTCATTTTTATCCTACAATTAAAAAAGGTTTTTTACCAGAGAAAATTGAAAATCAGGTTAAAGTTAAAAAGAATACAGGGATTATTTTTGCTGTCAAAAACAATCTGTTGAAATAATAAGGTATTGAGTTACAAGATGCTGCGCATTCTATTGTTGGGACCACCCGCCATCTATGATGCCGATCACCCGGTGCAAATTAACCGACGTTCCCTTCGCGCGCTCTTGTATTACCTGGCGTGTCACGATCATCCCATCACCCGCGCTGAAACCGTGCTGCTTTTCTGGCCAGACGAATCAGAGCAGGAAGCGCGCCGTCATTTGCGCGAAATCCTCAGCAAACTCAACAAACAATTACCCAATCCAAACGACCTGTTGAAAGCACCCGATCTGATCGGTATAAATCATTCACAGGTTTATGTTGATGTTCTGGAGTTTCTCAAGCTGGCGAATGAAGCGCTGCAATCTGCCAGGATCATTCCCGAAACCACTCCCCTACCCAAACCAGTGGCAAACAAAATGCGCCAGGCGGTTTTGCTGTGGCGGTCGCCGCGTTTTTTGGGCAGCGGAGAGATGGATGTTAAAGGAGATTTTGATCGCTGGCTGTTAAACATCAGCCAAAACCTGGAAAACCTGCGCCTCGTGCTGCTGGATCGATTGATAAGCCACTGCATTGCCTCTGGCGACCTGGAAACGGCCATTATCTGGGACCGGTTGCTGCTGGAGATGGATGAACTAAACAATGAAGGGCACATCCGGCTGCTGAACTGGTTGATGGAACTGGGCCGCCGCAGCGAAGCTTTAAATCACTGCGTATTCATGCGTGAGATTTTTAAAAAAGATGGTTTTGACGAATTACCGGAAGATATGCAGCAGGTCTGCCGGCTAGTTCAGGACGGTAACTCGCACAAATCTTCCGTCCCCACAGTTAAAGCTCATTGGCCGGCAGTCTTGAACCTGCAAATTCCCTTTGTGGGACGGCAAGAAGCCTTAAATGAACTGAGCATGCGTTATCACGCGGGGGGAACTGCTATTGTGGTTGGCGAATCAGGCATTGGTAAAACCCGCCTGGTTTATGAACTTTACAACTCGCTGGATATCAAACCGCGGCTGCTTTATTTGCAGGGGCGCCCCCTGCAAACCCATTTAACCTACCAACCCCTCATCGAAATGCTGCGCCATTGCATCACTCCCGAAGACTGGCAGCAATTGGATGCCGTGTGGGCAGCACACTTGGTACGCCTTGCCCCCGAAATCCTGAAATACCGGCAAGATATTGCCACGCCGGTCATTGATAACTCACCTGAAACACGCTCGCTTTTATTCGAAGCCCTGCTGATTCTGGTGCGGCAAATTACGGCAAAGCAAAAATGTCTGATTGTGCTGGACGATGCCCAGTGGTGCGACGAATCAACCATTGATGCGCTTGAATACCTGGTGGAACACCAGGTGCCGGGTAACCGCGGGTTGCTTTTAATGACCAGCCGGTTGGAAGAATTTAATTCTTATCTCAACCGGGCTGTCATCCGTTTGCAACATTTTCATCATTTGCTGGTGGTAAAACTGGATAATTTGGAACCGGATGAAGTGGGAGAACTGTCGCGGTTTGTGCTGGGATACACTCTGCCAGACGAAGTTTTACGCAATTTCTTAATCGATACGGGCGGAAACCCTTTTGTGGTTTTGGAAATGCTGCGCATGGCCCTGGAGAGAAATCCCGAGGCAAATGTGGACGGCATTCTGGATGACCTTCCCCTCACCAGCAATGCATATGGATATATGAAAGAACACGTGCGCCTGCTTCAACAGCAGACTGAAGAGATTGGCGCAGCCGCCACGGTGATTGGCAATGTGGTCGACCCGGTTTTGTTGGAAATGGTCACCGGCTATGAATCTGGCCAGGTGGTCAAAGCTCTTGAAGAACTGGAGCGCGTTCAAATCATCCGCCGCTGCCCTGATGAAGAAGGTAAAGCGCTCTTTGTGTTTAAGCATGACCGCATGCGCGAGGTTTATGCCAGCGAGATGAACCCGGCGCGCAAGCGCATGCTGCACCTGCGTACCGCGCAGGCGCTGGAATCTCTGCATGGCGACAACAACAACCTGACCGCCCTGGCGGCAGAACATTATGAACAGGGTGGAGACCTGCGTATGGCTTTTAATTGCTGGCTGGAGGCCGCTCAGCATGCTCATAAAAATTATTTCCAGGAAGACGCGTTGCGTATCTACCAGCATATCGGAACGATCATTCCTCAGTTAAATGGTTATCTGAGCGAAGATGAGATTTATCAATTCTATGCATCCTGGGGCGCCCAGGCAATTGAGATGAATATTCCCGAACTCATACGCGAAGCCCATGATCACGCACGCTGCACTGGAGAAATGCGCCAGAGTCGATTGTTAATTGGAATGGGATTGAGCGGAATCGGGCGCTCTTATCTAAACACAGCGCATCCTGAAAACGGCTTAAAAAATATGGAAGACGCCATAGAAGCCCTTGAAGAAACCGATAATTTATTTGAGATCATGAAGGCTTATAACCGCAAAGCCATGCTGCTGGTTGCAATGGATCGTTTTTCTGAAGCCATGCGGGTTTACACCAATACCATACAACTGGGAGAAGGCAATCAATGCGACGATATCATCAAGACGCTGGCTGAGGCTGAATACCTGATCTCATCTCTGCTGATCTTGCGCGGTTTTCCAGGTCAGGCGTGGGTTCTGTCACAAAAATCCATCGAACGCTATATGAATTTGAATGATGAACTGGGTATTGCCCGCGCCGGAGCGGTTTACGCAATCACTATGTATCACCAGGGACATTACGAAGAATCGTTACAACAATGCCTCTATAACTCCAAAGTCTTTCAAGACACCCAAAACTGGCGCCAGATGAGCTCGTCCTTGATCTATGCCGCCCGCTGTGAAATGTCGCTGGGACACCCGGATGAAAGCTGGGAATATTTGCACCAGGCGTTGGATATATCCAAAAATAAGCGTTTGCTCGACACGTACTCGCTGGCCATGTGTTTTAAGGGCGATTTTTACCGTTACCTGAGACAGCCTGCCGTTGCAGTTGAATGTTTTCGGGAAGGTTTGTTGAGCAAAGAACTTTTTTACCCGTTTGCTGATTATCAGGCGCGCTACGGCCTGGCCTTGATTGAAGCCGGCGATTCGCGCGCCGGCCTGCAGCAAATCAAAGTGGCCGCCGAACATGCCCGCAAAGTGGGGCTGGGACAGGTGTTCTTCCCGGCTGAATTAAACCTGGCCGGTTATTACGCCGCCTCAGGTGAGATTGCCTATGCCCGCATGTACGGCTATAAATTGATGGATGAATTTAAAGGAAGAGGTTTCTTAAAATATCAAATCATTGCCAACGAAATTTTGGGCTGGGCGGCTTTTTTTGATGGAAATTATGATGAAACCGCAAGGTTAAGCAAAATGATCATCGCTGAGTCCGGGCAGATTCAACAGCCCTGGCTGGAATTGGAAGGTCACATGCTTCTCAGTGCCATTGCCAAAGCGCAGCCCCGATTTACTGAAGTAAACCATAAACGGGTGCAATGGTTGTTAAACGAAATTTCCAAACATGCAAAACATGCAGAAATTGAACCATTGTTTCGAAAGTATCGGCAATTTGTGGAAAGTCACCTACCGTGACCATTTATGTCCACGTTTCGTCCACGTTCTTGTACTATACTTTTAAATGGTTTTGACGCCGAGGCACGGGTTTGTCAGGGGCCCTGTGCACGAAGAGCCAGTAGTGTTGGTAGGGCAGCGCTACTGGCTTTTTTATTCCAGAGTGGGGGTGTTGGAACCGGTATCCAGGCGGGCAACGGTGACCCCGTCGCCGCCTTCGGCTTCCGAGCCGGTGGTCCAATTTTTCACATAGCGCGACTGGCGCAGGGCGCGGCGCACCACCTCGCGCAGTCGCCCGGTGCCTTTGCCGTGGATGATGCGAATGTAGGGCAAATCAGCCAGGAAGGCCTGTTCCAAGTGATTATCCAGCCTTTGCAGGGCATCTTCGGCCAGCTGCCCGCGCAGGTCCAACTCGACGCCTGGAGAAGGGTGGAAAATGGCTGCCGGGGCATTCGATCGGGCAGCGCGTTTGACCGGAACAGCTTCAACCGGCGCTTCTTCCTCCGCCTGGTTGGGACGCTGCAACTCTTCCAATGCCACCCGCAAACGCAGCACGCCTGCCTGCACTTCCACTTCGTCGCCGCTCAAGGCCGTAATGCGCGCATCCAGGTGCAGGCGGCGCAAATGCACCCTGTCGCCCACCTTCAGCGGGCGCGGAGCGGGTTTCTTTTCAGCTTTCTTGCGTGGCGTCACTGGAATGTGCAAAGCGGCTTCCACCTCGCGGGCGGCCTGTTCAGCTTCCTTCACGGCATCCAGCGGCTGGCGGGCGCGGCGCAGCGCCTGGCGGGCATCTTCCAGTTCCAGGCGCAGGTCTTCCAGTTTCTGCTCGGCTTCACGGCGGGCCTGTTCCAGAATTTGTTCGCGTTCTTCTTCAATCTTTTCCAGGCGGGCGGCCAGCTCGCCGCGCATTTTTTCGGCCTCGTGGCGCGCCCGGTCGGCGGCGCCCTGCGCTTTGCGTGAGGCGTCGCGCTGGCGGTGAATTTCATCCAGCAGGCTGTCGGCTTGCAGGTCACCGGGGTTGATGGCGGAGCGGGCGGCATCCAAAATTTCGGCTGGCAGCCCCAGGCGTTGGGCAATCAGCAGTGCGTTTGAGCGCCCCGGCAAGCCCAGGTTCAGGTGGTAGGTGGGGCGCAGCGAGCGCAGGTCAAATTCCATGCTGGCGTTCATCACACCGGGGGTGGTGTGTGCGAAAGCTTTCAATTCGGGATAGTGGGTGGCCACCAGGCAGGTAACGCGGCGCTCAACCAGGTGTGTTAAAATGGCGCGCGCCAGCCCGGCGCCTTCCTGCGGGTCGGTACCGGCGCCCAGTTCGTCGAACAACACCAGCGTGCGCTGGTCGGCGCGTTTCAGGATGCGCACAATGTTTTTAATGTGACCGGAGAACGTGGACAACGACTGTTCAATGGACTGCTCGTCGCCGATATCGGCAAACACATTCTCAAACAGGCTCAGGGCCGAACCCGATTGCGCCGGAATGTGCAGCCCGCTTTGCGCCATCAGGCACAGCAGCCCCACGGTTTTCAACGTGACGGTTTTGCCGCCTGTGTTGGGACCTGTGATGACCACCGCAAAGGTTTGCTCGTCCAGGTCCACGTCAATGGGCACCACTTTTTGCGGGTCGAGCAGCGGATGGCGCGCATGGCGCAGGCGCAGCGCCCCGCCCTGCGTTTGCGCATTGGGCGGCGGCAGCAGCACCGGTTCGGCTGCATCCAGGTCGTCGGCGTACCGGGCGCACATCAGCGCCAGGTCAAAACGCCCCAGGGCAGCCAGAATGCCCTCCAGTTGTTCGGCGCTTTGCCCCACACGCAGCGACAGGTCGGCCAAAATGCGCTGCTCTTCGTCACGCTCAGCCAGTTGCAATTCGTGCCACTGGTTGTTCAATTCTACAACCGCCAGCGGTTCAATGAACAGCGTGGCGCCGGACGAGGACTGGTCGTGCACCAGTCCTCGGATGCGCCCTTTGAACTCAGCGCGCAGCGGGATGACATAGCGGTCATTGCGCAGGGTGATGATCGACTCTTGCAGCATGGGTGCAGTGTCGCGGTCATTGAGCATGCGCTCCAGGCGCGCATACAGACGTTCATGCGCCACTTTCAAGTCGCGGCGGATGACAGCCAGTTTGTCGGAGGCCTGGTCGAGAATTTCGCCGCGCTCAGAAATGGCCTGCGATATAGAATCAATGATCCCCGCGGGCGGCGGCAGGCAGGCCACAATTTCGCCCAGCAGCGGATATTGCTCGTCCTGGCGGTTGAAGGCGCGCGTCAGGTCGCGGGCAGCGATCAGGGTATTTTTCACTTCCAGCAGTTCTTCGGCTTTCAGCACACCGCCGTGGCGCGCCAGGTCGATCAGGGGAGCAATGCTGCGCGCCCCGCCCACACCGATGTCGGCATGGGTACTGAGCAGGCGGCGGGCCTCGCTGGTCAACGCCTGGCGGCGGGCTACTTCACCGCGGTCGCTCATAGGGGTCAGGCTGCGCGCCAGCGCTTCAGACACGCTGAAGGAGGCGTAAGACGCCAGGCGTTCAATCACCCTGGGATATTCCACCACACGCAATGTTTTCTCATCCATATCAGCAGAGTGTACCATAAGTCATCGCCGGGGAATGCAGGTTGATGATTCCATTCAAATTAATAAAGATTCCTCAAACTGAAAAAACCGCTTGACACCCACAAAAAAGCAGCGATAATATATAGTATATATGTTCTATTTATTAATCCAATATGTTGTTTCATGAGGGTTGCACCGGGGAAGGCGGAAAGTGAACATGACCATGGTACTGTGGATGTGGGGTGAAGGCATCAGCATTTATCCAACCGAAATGGATGCCGGCAAGTTATTGGAAGATGTGAATGAAGGCAAATGGCAGCCGCCCCCATCAGCCAGTCAATGCTTGAGCAAACACACCTGGCGCGGCATGCTGTTCAACGATCTGGTGATTCTGCTGCCTGCCGATGAAAATTCCCTGCCGCAGCGGGCGCGAGCGCGAACCAGCCGCCCCAACACCGCTGCCAAACTGCCGCTGGCCATGCCGCTCAGCCCGCGCCAGCAGCAGGTGCTGCGCGGCTTGCTGCAGGGGCTCACCACCCGCCAGATTGCCGCCCACCTGGGGCTGCGCCCGCGCACCGTTTTGATGCATGTGGCGGCCATCAAAACCCGTTTGCAGGCTGCCACACGCGCGCAGCTTGCCGGGCGTGTGTTTGAACTGGGCTGGGATGCAGAATTGAAGGAATAAGAAAACAAAAAAATAACCTGCGTTACAATACTGGCAGGAGACAGACTATGGCAAACATTACAATCATTGGCGCCGGTATGATGGGCACCGGCATTTGCACCCCCCTGGCAGACAACGGTCACGCTGTGCGGTTGGTGGGAACCCCTTTGGATGAAGGGATTATTCAAAATTTACGCAGCCAGCGCTATCACCCCAAACACCAGCGCCGCATTCCCGACGGCGTGCAGCCCTTTGACCACACGCAGCTCATTGAAGCGCTGCGCGGTGCGGATGTGGTCATCAGCGCGGTTAGCAGCTTTGGCGTCGAATGGTTTATGCAGCGGGTGGCTCCGCACCTGCCGGCAAATGCGCCGCTGGTTTCACTGACCAAGGGGCTGGCGCTGCTGCCCGAAGGCGGACTGCGCACCCTGCCCGATGAGATTGAAGCACGTCTGGCGCCTCACCTGCAGGGCAAACTGCCCCTGTGTGCGGTGAGCGGTCCGTGCATTGCGCAAGAACTGGCGGCGCGCCGTCAGACCTTTGTGGTGTTGTGCGGGTGTGATGCAGCCGTGTTGCAGCGCCTGCAAAGCTGGTTTGCCACGCCTTATTATCATGTCAAACTATCCACCGATCCGGTGGGAGAGGAAGTGTGCGCCGCGCTCAAGAACACCTATGCCATTGCCGTCAACCTAGCGATTGGCGAATATGAGCGCTGCGGCGCCGACGGCATTGCGCATATGTTTAACCCGCAGGCAGCCCTGTTTGCGCGTAGCCTGGAAGAACTGGGGCGCCTGGTGAGCCTGTTGGGCGGCGACCCGCGCTCGGCTGCCGGTCTGTCGGGCGCCGGCGACCTGTATGTGACTGTGTTCGGCGGGCGCAATGCCCGCCTGGGGCGCCTGCTGGGCAGCGGCCAAACCTACGCCCAGGCGCGCGCCGCGCTGGCCGGCGAAACCCTGGAAGGTGTGGAAACGCTGCACCGTGTGGCGCAGGGGCTGGCACAGTTGGAAGAGCAGGGTAAAGCCCGCTGCGCCGATTATCCGCTGCTGATGCATTTGCAGCAGGTGATCGCCGGTGGAGAATCAACTCCTATCGACTGGATGCAATTGGATCGCTGATTCTGAACCGGTCGTAATTTGAAACCCGAGGTGCTGTGAAACAATATCATATCGGCATGAAGAAACTCGTCAATTCTCCTGACGAGAAGCCCAAAGTGACCCGCGAGCTGCTCAACCGTGTGCTGCACTACGCCAGACCCTACTGGCGGCGCATTGGCGTCATGCTGGTGGTGATCCTGGTCAGCACTGGTTTAAGTTTGCTGACGCCGCTGGTGATGCGCGATCTGATTGACAACACCATCCCATCGGGCAACGTTAACCGCTTAATCTTGCTTTCGCTGGGGTTGCTGCTAATCCCGGCGTTCAGCGACGGTCTGCATGCCGTGCAACGCCGCCTCAGTTCACGGGTGGGAGAAGGTGTGATCTACGACCTGCGCCGGGTGCTGTATGCCCGCCTGCAGCATATGTCGCTGCGCTTTTTCACCAATACCAAAGTGGGTGAGTTGATGAGCCGCCTGAACAACGACGTGCAGGGCGCGCAAAACGCCATCAGCAGCACCATTGTCAACATTGTCACCCAGGTCATCAAAGCCGTGGCGGTGCTGGCGGTGATGCTGATGATGGAATGGCGCCTCACCTTGATCAGCGTGGCGATTTTGCCGCTGTTCATCCTGGCGGTGCGCGCCATGAGCGACCGCCTGCGCGATGTTGCCCGCGAGATGATGGAGGCCAACGCGCACATGAACGCCATGATGAGCGAGACGCTCAACATTGGCGGGGCGCTGCTGGTGAAGTTGTTTGGGCGCCAGCAGGTGGAAGTGGAGCGTTTTAGCAAGCGCGCAGCCGAGGTGCGCGACCTGGGGGTGAAACGCACCTTCATGGGCTCCATTTTCATCGCGCTCATCGGGCTGATCGGTTCGGTGGGCACGGCGCTGGTCTTCGGTCTGGGCGGCTACTATGTCATCCGCGGGGCGTTCAGCATTGGCGCCGTGTTTGCTTTTGGTCAGTACCTGGGCGGACTGTACGGCGCGCTGCAAGGGCTTTCGAATGCGCCGGTGGAGTTTGCCACCTCGATGGTCAGCTTTGAGCGTGTGTTCGAGGTGATTGACCTGCCGGTTGATATTGCTGAAAAACCCGACGCCGTGGTGCTGCACGAGGCGCGCGGCGAACTGGAATTTGAGAATGTCTCTTTCATCTATGAACAGGGTGATGAAAACCTGCTGAGTGACGTGCACCGCTACGGCAGTATGGACAACGTGGGGGCGGTGCTTTCAGGGACGCAGGCCAGCACCGAGAAGGATGAAAGCGCCCCGCACAGCCAGGCGCGCAGCACCGCGCTGGAACAGGTCAGTTTTCGGGCTGAACCCGGGCAGTTGGTGGCGCTGGTGGGACCCAGCGGGGCGGGCAAAACCACCCTCACCTACCTCATTCCGCGCCTGTATGATCCCAATGAAGGCGCCATCCGCATCGACGGGCATGACCTGCGCGACGTGACGCTTGATTCGCTTGCATACCAAATTGGCATGGTCACGCAGGAAACTTACCTGTTCCACGATACCATTCGCACCAACCTGCAATATGCAAAGTTGGACGCCAGCCAGCCGGAGCTGGAAGCCGCCTGCCGTATTGCCAATATTCACGATTTCATCGCTGCCCTGCCCGACGGCTACGACACCATTGTGGGTGAGCGCGGCTACCGTTTGAGCGGCGGCGAGAAGCAGCGCATTGCCCTGGCGCGCGTGATTTTAAAAAATCCGCGCATTTTGGTGCTGGACGAAGCCACCAGCAGCCTGGACAGCGAATCGGAAGCCCTGATTCAAGACGCCCTAGGCAAGGTGATGGCACAGCGCACCAGCATTGTCATCGCCCACCGCCTCAGCACCATCCTGGCGGCGGATCTGATTTTGGTGCTCGACCGGGGGAAGATTGTGGAGCGCGGCAATCACGCCGAACTGCTGGCGCAGGGCGGCTTGTATGCCAGCCTGTATCACACGCAGTTTAAAAAGGGTGAAGTCTGAGGTATTCACGCGGAGACGCTGAGAACGCAGAGGAAAAACATTATGTAAGGAAGTGGACGCAAACCTTGCGCCCCTACGGTTAAATAATCTCTGTGGCTCCGCTTGAGTTTTTTAAACCCCAGGATGGTCTGTGAACAACCACAGACCATCCTGACTGCACCCCGGTGAGGAGAGGAATGATCAAACCGGGATACGCACTACCCTTGCAATGCCCTCCACACTCGCTCGGGGGTGAGCGGCAGGTCGCGGATGGCGACCCCGCAGGCCTCATAAACCGCCGCGCTGATGGCTGGCGAAATGGCAATCACCCCGCTTTCCGAAACGCCCTTTGAGCCGTAGGGGCCGGGGCCGTCTTGATTCTCGATCAGGTAAGACTCGATGTCAAAAGGAATATCCTGAATGGTGGGAATGCGGTAATCGAGCGCGCCCAGGTTGAGGATGCGCCCGTGCGAATCCAGGATCAGGTGCTCCATGAAGGTATGTCCCAGCCCCATCACGGTGGCGCCTTCGTCCTGGGTTTCCACCTGTTTGGGGTTGAGCGCTTTGCCCACGTCGCTGCTGTTGACAATTTTCTTCACGGTCACATAGCCGGTTGCGGTGTCAACCTCCACCTCAACACCCACGGCAATCACTTCCCAGAAGGAAACCTTGCCGCCCAGCGGGTGCGAGGGAATGTACTTGCCGCGCGTTTCACCGTATCCCAGCACCTCGCCGCGTGTGGGACCGTAATACTCGCGGATGAGGTCGGCAAAGCTCAGGCGCATGCCGGCCACACACACGCAGCCGCCGTCCACTTTCACCTGTTCGGGGGGCATGCCAAAATGCTCACAGGCCATATTCACCAGTTTGGAGCGAATGTCGGCGCAGGCTTTCAAAACGGCGTTACCCATGAACACCGTGGAGCGGCTGGCCGAGGTGGAAACATCGAACGGCACCTGGGCGGTGTCGCCGGAGTAGATGGTGACCTTCTCCAGCGGGATGCTCAATTGCTCGGAGACAATCTGGCTGAAGATGGTGCGCGCGCCCTGGCCCATGTCGGAGGTGCCGCTAAACACCAGGGCGCTGCCGTCGTGCAGCAGGCGCACAAAGGTGTTCGAGTTGGCTGTTGTGGCCGACGGCTTGATGCCCATGGCAATGCCGCGCCCGTTGTTGGGCGGCAGCGGCGCGCCCCAGTGAATGGCTTTAGCGGTCTTATCCAGCGACTCCACCCAGTTGCCGTCAGCCGGGGTGTCGTTGAGCACAATCACTTCGTCCTTTTTGGGGATGTTGCGCCGGCGCAGTTCCACCGCATCGATGCCCAGCAGGCGGGCGGCTTCGTTCATCTGTGATTCAATGGCCCAGTTGAGCTGCGGCACGCCAAAACCGCGAAAAGCTGTGCTGGGCGCGGTGTGCGAGAACAACCCGCGCGCCACAATGCGCACATTGGGAATGGAATAGGCGCCGGTGGCAATGTAGCTGGATTTGCTGATCACCCGCTCGGTGATGTCAGTGTAGGCGCCCACCAGGAAATTGGCTTCCAGGTCTTGAAACAGCAGGTAGCCTTCAGTGGTGAAGCCGGTGCGCACGTGCACCTGGCAGGCAGCCCGCCGCGCCACCTGGAAGGATTCTTCCAGGCTGAGCGCCAGGCGCACCGGGCGTCCCATCTGCATGGCCGTCCATGCCAGCAGGGGTTCGTGCTTGGGATAGCCCTTGCCGCCAAAACCGCCGCCGGGGTCGGGGGCGATGATACGAACCTTTGCCACCGGCAGACTCAGGGCTTTGGCAATGATGCGCTGCAGGCCAAAGGGATGCTGGATGGCGCTGTAAACCTCCACCCCGTCTTTGAGCGGCGCCGCCAGGAAGGTGAACGGCTCAATGGCGAAATGCGAGATCATGGGGAAGGTATAGGTGTTTTCAACCACCTGCTGCGGCACAACCTGGTTCACGTTACCCCAGCCAAAATGCCATTCCTTCATGATGTTGCTGCGTGCATATTGATTGGCGGAACGCAGCGCGGGGTCTTGCACCAGCGCTGAAGCCGGGTCAAGCGCGGCATCGATGGTATAGACGCCGGGTAGTTCGGTATATTTCACCTTGACCAGCGCGGCGGCTTCCTCGGCGGCATCTTCATCATCGGCGACCACGATGGCCACCGGCTCGCCGTGAAATTTGGTTTCGCCCACTGCCAGCAGGGGCTGGTCGGCTGCGCTGGGGCCAAAACGCGGCATGGGAACCGGCAGGTCGCCAGCACTGAAAATGGCGCGCACGCCCTTCACGCGGCGGGCAGCGCGCGTGTCTATCCGGTCAATGCGGGCGCGGCCTATATCCAGGCGCACCAGGCGGGCGTGCAGCATGTTGTCGAGTCGCAGGTCGCCAATGTATTTCTGCGCGCCGGTGGCGCGTTCCACGCCGCCCACGCGGTTGATGGGTTTGCCAATCCACTGGAGGCTCATTCGTCCCCCTCTTCAGCGGCCGCCAGCACAGCTTCGGCAATGCGCCGATAACCGCCGCAGCGGCACAGGTTGCCCTCCAACCCCTTTTGCACCTGCTCAAGGGTGGGATGCGGGTGCTGCATGAGCACGTACTTGGCTGACAGGATCATGCCGGGGGTGCAAAAACCGCATTGAATGGCGCCTTTTTCGACAAAAGAATCAATCAGAGGGTCGGTTCCAGCCAACCCTTCAATGGTCACCACCTGGCAGCCGTCGGCTTCCACCGCCAGCACCAGGCATGAATTGACCGCACGCCCGTCCAGCAGCACGGTGCAGGCGCCGCATTCACCCGCGCCACAACATTCTTTTGTTCCAGTCAGTTCAAGCTGCTCGCGCAGCACTTTGAGCAGGGTGTGGTTGGGCGCCACCTGCAAGGTATGCCTGATTCCATTTACAGTGAGTGTGATGGGAAGGGTTTTCTTTTTCATACCGTTAACCTCTGAAAAGCGCTTTCAAGAGCGCGCAGGGTGATCACTTTGAGCATTGCCAGGCGGTATTCGCGTGAGGCGCGGATGTCGCTGATGGGGCTGGCATGTTCGATCAGGGCTTGCAGTTGGGCATCGCGTTGGGTGGCGTCCGTGGATGGCAGCCATTGGCCGTCATCCCGCACCAGCAGCGGGGTGGGCGCCACAGCGCCAAAGGCAAACACGGCGTTTCCGCTGGCACCCACGTGGCAGGCGGCGCTGAGGGTGGCCAGGTCAACCCCGCGGCGGCGCGTCAGGCGCTGGTAGGCCGAACCGCACGGTTGTGCAGGCAGGGGCAGTTCCAGCGCGGTCACCAGTTCGCCCGGCTGCAGGGCGGTTTTGCCTGGCGCCAGGAAAAATTCCCGCATGGGTAAAACGCGCGCGCCCTGCGCCCCATGAATGTGCACACGGGCGTCGAAGATCAACAACGCGGGGGCGGTGTCGGCCGCGGGCGAGGCGTTGCAGATGTTGCCCGCCAGGGTGGCGCGGTTGCGAATTTGCACCGAGCCAACCGTGTCGGCTGCCTCGGCCAGGGCCGGGTAGTGCTGCTGCACCAGGGGGTGCCAGGCCACGGCTGCCATGCTGGTCAGCGCGCCAATGTGCAGAGAATCTTCGCTCTGGCGAATTTCAGCATCCAGGTCTTGGATATGTTTGATGTCAATGACCTGTGGGAAGTACTGCTTGCCCTTGCGCAGGCGCACCAGCAGGTCGGTGCCGCCAGCCAGCACGGCTGCTTCGGCACCAAAACGGGTGAGCAGTTCAGCGGCTTCGGCCAGGGTGGAGGGACGATGATATTGAAATGCTCTCATGGCCTGGTTTGCATCTCCGCATAAATATTTTCATACGCCACCAAAAAACACTGGCGCGAATAGGCTTTGTGCGCTTCCATCAATTTAACCGCCCCTTCCACGTCTTTTTGCTCGATCAGGCTGTACAATTCGCGGTGCTCTTGCATGGCGTGCTCAGCCAGTCCCGGCACCAGGTCATACATACGCTGATAGCGGTGAATGTCGGCTTTGTTCAACAGGTCGGTAATCATGCTCACCAGGCGCGGATAGGGGCAGCAATGGTAAAGCGCCAGGTGGAATTCGCGGTTGATGCGGGAAAATTCCAGCAACAGGTTTTCCTTAAGCGTTTGTTCCAGTTTTAGGGTCAGTTCTTTCAATTGTTTCAACTGGTCATCGGTAATGCGCGGGATGGCGGTGCGGGTGGCTAAAATTTCCAACTGGCTGCAAATCACCAACGCTTCATCCAGTTCAGCCTCTGAATAAGCCAGCACCTGCGGCGAATGGTAGGCGTCCTGCTTGAGCCAGCCTTCAGCCACCAGGCGGTTGATGGCGGTGCGCACCGGGATGATACTGACCCCCAGCAAGCGCGCAATCTCGGTTTGATTGAGAATTTCGTTGGGTTTTAACTGCCCATTGAGGATGTTTTCTTTGAGGGTTTCGTAGATCAGGTCTTCACGGGAGGTGAGGGGTTGTTTGAGTTCCATAAATCATCCAAAGATTATAATTTATAAGATATAGTCTATAACCATTATAAGCTGGGAGGACATTTTGTCAAGCCTGCATAACAACGAATGAATTCGTACCTGCAATTACAATTTTCTGTGTTCATCTGTGGTTCCATCCCATTCCAGTGGACGCCATCCGGGCGGACGCCGTCCGCCCCTACAGTCATGTTTTACTACGGAAGGTATAATTCCACCCATGAGCGAGATTGACCTGGAAACCCTGGCAGCTTACCGCGCGCACGCCTGGCATTTCGATGAGAATCGCCGCGTGCGCAGCGCCGAGCAAGCCGTCGATTTTGTCAATGAACGCGGTTTTGTGTTCTTCTGGCCTATCACGGGGGTTGAAATGCCCTCGCTGTGGAGCGCCGCAGTGGGCAACCGCCCGGTGCCCAATAATCATGACGACCCCGGGCATGTCACCTGGAACTGGAAGGACGGCATGCTGGGCAAGCGCCGCTGGTATTACGGGCGGTTGCTGCGCCGGCGAAACACGATTGCCTCGCTGGAGGCTGCCCGTCATTTCTACGCGCTCAGCCCCAATTATGGCGATTACAAACAGGATTACCAGGACATTTACGATCAGGGGCTGCTGACTGCCGAAGCGCGCCAGGTGTACGAAGCCCTGCTGCGTGAGGGGGCGCTCGATTCACTGGAACTGCGCCGCGCAGCGCACCTGTGGGGCGGCGAGAGCGTGGGGCGCTTCAACCGCGCGCTGGATGATTTGCAGGTGCGCATGATGGCGCTGCCAGTGGGGGTGGCCGCTGTGGGCCGCTGGAATTATGCCTTTATTTATGACATCCCCGCCCGCCACATGCCCGATCTGCCCGAACAGGCGCGCGCCGTCAGCGAGCCGCAGGCACGGCGCTGGCTGGTGGAATGTTATTTACGCTCGGTGGGAGCGGCGGCCCGCGTGGGAGTGACGCGCTTCTTCGGCTGGAGCAGTGAAGAGACAGAACGCACGGTCAACCAATTGATCGAAAAAGGGGTGCTGGTGGGTGGTTTGGATCACCCGCAGCAGCGCGGCGAGTGGCTGGCGCTGCCGGAGTTGGTTCAGAATTAGCTTGCTTTCCACACCTGGTACAATGCCAGGCGCTTTTCTTTCCCGTCCGAATAAAACGCATCCACCACTGTAAAGCCGCTGTGCGTTGCCAGTTGCGCCAGCTCAGCCGGGCTGAACAGGTGCACATAGCGCAAACCGGGCTGGTCGGGTTCGCCGGGCTGCGCTTGGCGCCAGTCCAGCAGGGTATCGCCTTCTTCCACCTCGTCTGCGCTGTGCCCCACCGACTCCCAGAGCAGCACGCGCGCCAGCAACCTGGGGCTGTGCTGGAACTGCCACACCGAGAAGATGAACTGCGCGCCTTCGTGTAGAAGCGAGCGCACTTCGCGCAGCAGGCGCAAACGCTGGTCAGCGCCGGGGATGTGATGCAGCACAGCAAAAGATAACACCCCGTCCCACGCCTGACCGGCATACGGCTCTGTCCAGTGCGGGTCGCCCAGGTCAGCCACGGCGAAGCGCACTTCCAGGTCGGCGGGCTGTGGGGCGGCAGCTTGCAGCGCCTGGCGGGCTTCTTCCAGCAGCGCGGCGCTAAAATCCACACCGCAGTACATTCCCGTGCGCCCCTGGCGCGCCCATTCGGCTGCCAGTGTGCCGCTGCCGCAGCCCAGGTCCAGCCAGCTGCCGTGCGGGGCGATGCGCTGCAAGACGCGCAGCACGCCCGGCTGCAAGCGCCGCCGCGTGGCGGCAAACGATCCGGCGAATGTCTGATAGAATTGACGATTGAGGTCGAGAAGATAGGTAATGGTCTCTGGCTGCATGCTGTCATTATAACGTGACCTTTAAAATTGACCCCCTCCTAACCTCCCCCATTTTCACAAAACAAAAATGGAGGAGGAACTTGCACCTCCCCTAAAATCCGGTTTTTTGGATTTTGGGGGAGGCTGGGAGGGGGTAAACCTTTAGGGTCTCAGAAAACCGAAAATCATGAAAGACCCAAAAGAGTGGCAGGAAAAACTTCAATATACGCCTGAGACGCTGGCGATGGCGCGACAGGCGCTGGAAGAGATTCGCGCTGGAGCAGAGGTACTGAAAACCTTGCGCCGCCATGCGCTGGCTGAAGGCGGCTACCTCGCCAAGCACATGCTGGTGGCAGCCTACCGACGCCTGGTGGAAAGCGGCGAATGGGAAGCCGACCCGGCGCTGCTGGCGCGCATCCGTATGAAGCCTGGGCGCACCCTCAGCGGTGTCACCACCGTGACGGTTCTCACTGGTCCGCACCCCTGCCCGGGACACTGCATTTTCTGCCCCGACGATGTGCGCATGCCCAAGAGCTACCTGCCCGATGAACCCGGGGCGGCGCGCGCTTTCCAAAACAACTTTGACCCCTATTTGCAGGTCACTTCGCGCCTGCAATCCTATGAAGCCGTGGGACACCCCACCGACAAGATCGAACTGCTCATCCTGGGCGGCACCTGGGACGCCTACCCGCACGACTATCAGGAGTGGTTTGTGCGGCGCTGCTTTGACGCCATGAACGGAACCGATTCAGCCACGCTGGAGGAAGCCCAGCAGCGCAATGAAAACGGCGCCTGCCGCAACGTGGGGCTGGTGATCGAGACCCGCCCCGATGTGCTGAACCCTGGTGAGCTGGCCTGGCTGCGCCGCCTGGGCGTGACCAAGGTGCAAATGGGCGCGCAGAGCCTGGATGACGACCTGCTGCGCCTCAACCGGCGCGGGCACACCACCGCCGACACCCTGCGCGGCACTGCCCTGCTGCGCGCGGCGGGCTTCAAAATTGTGCTGCACTGGATGCCCAACCTGCTGGGAGCGACGATCGACAGCGACCGGAATGACTTTGCCCGCCTGTGGGTATCTGCCGAAGATGGACTGGGATACTGCCCGGACGAGATCAAGATTTACCCCACCCAGTTACTGCAGAACAGCCAGCTTTATGAAATCTGGCAGCGCGGCGAATACCATCCCTACGGACAGGATGAACTGATCAGTCTGATTGCCGACCTGAAACCCACCATCCCGCGCTATTGCCGGGTCAACCGCATCATCCGCGACATTCCCTCGCACCATGTGATCGAAGGCAACCGACGCACCAGCCTGCGCATGGACGTGCTGGCAGAGGTGGCGCGGCGCGGTCAGCATTGCCAGTGTGTGCGCTGCCGTGAGGTGCGCGGCGAGAAGGTGAGCGCTGAAGAACTGCGCCTGGATGATCTGGTCTATCAGGCGGCTTACGCTGAGGAGCATTTCCTTTCCTTTGTCACCCCGCAAGACCGGCTGGCAGGCTTTTTACGACTGTCGCTGCCCTCGCAGCAGGCGCCCAGCCTGGGGTTTGCCGACCTGGCAGGCGCCGCCCTGATCCGCGAAGTGCATGTCTATGGACAATCGGTGGAAGTGGGCGCCGAGGTGGACGGCGCGGCGCAGCACATGGGGCTGGGCACCGCCCTGCTGC